>Ga0067045_1002483_pt1 | contig 100966 bp, 79 predicted proteins | sample TerdegcTABiofilm_FD_59184 | JGI IMG/M metagenome (GOLD analysis project Ga0067045, IMG submission 59184) | Combined Assembly of (Gp0054472, Gp0054536) Wastewater bioreactor microbial communities from Singapore -Terephthalate degrading...
ATACAACTAAAGCTATTTTCAGGGTAGGGTTTAATTTTTAAATGGTTGCTTTTGAATCCTAACTACCTGATTAACAAATAGGCATTTTTTGATTTTAAATTATTTTGGACAGCTGTGATTTTAAATACTTCTTTATTAAGTCGTGAAACTCTTCTTGAAACAGGTCTCGATCCTAACATTATGTCTCGTTGTTCCGATCATCTTCCGTTAGTGGCAGATTTTCAAATTATTAAAAGGAAATAATTTACTTATGAAATCTTCATGTGTTCTAATCACCCTGCTGGGTTTGTTAATTACTTTTCAATCTTGCAATATGAAAGACAAGGCAGACTATATTGTCCTCAATGCCAGAGTTTACACCTCCGACAGCACCTCCCCCCAGGTAAGCGCCTTTGCAGTAAAAGATGGCATGTTTCTGCGTGTCGGATCCTCCGATGAAATTCAAAATCTTTTTCAGACCAAAGAAACGATTGACCTGAAAGGAGCATACGTATATGCGGGCTTTATGGATGCCCATTGCCATTTCAAGGGATTGGGGGAGATGCTTTATCGTTGGGCTGACCTGCGAGGTTGTCGCTCGATGGAAGAAATAATTGAGCGATTGAAAAAATTCAGAGCCGATCACCCTTCAGAATGGTTACTCGGAAGGGGTTGGGATCAGAATCTTTTTTCCGATGGACAATTTCCGGATAATGAAGCGCTTAACAAAGCTTTTCCGGGTGTTCCTGTTTATTTGGTACGTATCGACGGTCATGCAGCTCTTGTAAGCGATGAAGCCATTCTTAGGGCAGGAGAAAATTTGTTGAACAACACCTCTGGCGGGCAAATATTGAAAAAAAACGGAAAGCCCACCGGTGTCCTGATTGACCTTGCCATGGAGCCTGTCAGGTCGTTGATACCGGCTATGAATGAACAAGAACTTGAAGCCGCCCTCTTCACAGCCCAGCAGGAATGCCTGCGCAATGGTCTGACTGCCGTATGCGATGCCGGCTTGGATGTACATAACATTCGGCTTATTGAAAAGCTTCAACAACAAGGAAAACTTAAGCTTAGGATTTCGGCCATGCTAGATCCTACTGATGAAACTTTAAATGAATTTCTTCCTAATGGTAAATATTTTACGGACAGATTAGCCGTTACTGCAATAAAACTTTATGCTGATGGGGCCTTGGGAAGCAGGGGAGCCTTGTTGCTTGAACCTTATGCTGACCAAAAAGAAAGTACGGGTATTGCAGTTACTTCACCAGAAAAAATCCGAAGTGTCTGCCAAAGAGCCCTGGAGAGTGGCTATCAGGTTTGTACGCATGCTATTGGCGACTCGGCCAACCGACTGGTGCTCGACATTTATGCAGAATATCTCAAGGGTTCGAACGACCTGCGCTGGCGTATTGAGCATGCTCAGGTAGTGGACCCTGCCGATATGGAAAAGTTCCATCGTTTCAGCATCATCCCTTCTGTGCAACCCACTCATGCCACTTCCGACATGTCATGGGCTCCGTTGCGCCTGGGTAATCGTATAAAGTATGCCTATGCCTATCGCCAGCTTCTTTTTCAGAATGGGTGGATTCCATTGGGCACTGATTTCCCCATTGAAGAGGTGAGCCCCATGCTTACTTTTTATGCTACTGTTTTTCGAACCGATGCACAGGGCAAACCTGCCGGAGGATTTCAACCCGAAAATGCCCTCTCTCGAGGGGAAACCCTCCTGGGCATGACCCTATGGGCAGCCCAAGGTTCTTTCCTTGAACATCAGATAGGAAGTATTTCGCCCGGGAAGAAAGCCGATTTTGTGGTGCTGGATACCGACCTGATGAATGCCTCACCCCAACAAATACTCCACGCGAGAGTACTTGAGACCTGGATAGAGGGTGAACGTGTATTTAAGCTTCCTGCACATGATTAAACGCCTTAAAACCATTCAGTTTCTGGTTTCTGAACGAAAATTGCAGGAGGCAGATGAGGAGATATCAGCGCTTGACAATGAACATCAGGCGCTTAAAGAAGAAATATCCCGATTATTAGAGCTTCGAGATTTTGAGGCTCTCGAAGATATTCTCTCACGGTATATTCATGAGCTGTCGTTACCCTCAAAGGGTGAACCTTTTATCATCGGCCTGAGAACCAACCTTGCGCTCCTGAGCACGCGTTTATCTGTTGCTCTTAATAAAAAAGCTGACCTCCAACGACAAATCAATGCATTCCGGCAACGACACAACAGTGAATTGGGCATGCTCATGGGTGACATTTTACGGCTTCAGATGGATCTGTTTTATCTGCGTCAGCAAAAAGACGCCCGTTATCACGAAGCCTTCAGGCAAGCGCAAAAAGATTATTCATCGTTTGAAAATCAACAAAAACATATTTCAAAGGAAAGGCCACTCTTTGAGACTAGCCGGGAAGAAAGAAACCGGTTGCGAAAGCTTTACCGGGAGGCCAGCAAACGCTGTCACCCCGACATGGTAGCCCCTGAAATGCGTGAAGAAGCCCGGCAATGGTTTATCGAACTCAACAATGCTTATTTGTACAACGATATCCGTAAGGTTGAGGAAATTTATCAATTATTATCTAATGGCCTTTTCACTGAAAATAAGGAAAATGTAAAAGGTGAAACCAGCCTTCTCGAAGCTCGTATCAACAGACTGAAAGTTGAGATTATGCGGGTGGAAGAAGAAATCAAGGAAATGATGTCGAGCCCGGTATATAAAACCATCCGGCAGATCACCGATTTTGATGCATATTTTGCTGAGCTCAGGGCTAAATTGGAAAGAGAATATGAGTTAATAAAACAGGAATATGAGCGGGAATCTGCAGAAAAAAGACTATGAACTGGATCTTTACCATGCCAACGTATTGGTAAGCCTCACCGACCAACTGTTAGTAAAAGCTTCGGAACGAGACCCAGGCCAGCTTCCCATGTTTCGCTTCAATAACCTGCACAATGGCTGTTCCCAATTCCCTAATCTGATTACAAAACCCCGTTTAGCCTATACATTTTACGACCTTTATACGGTTCATTCCAGCCCGGTGGTTCATCAAGGAAGGCTGTATTTCGGTGCCGACAGCAAAGCTTTGTTCTGCCTCGATGCTCTCACTGGCACTGAAATCTGGCGTTTTAAAGTACAGGCCGAAATACGTTCTACACCTCTTATCCATGGCCAGTTTATCTATTTTGGATGTTTCGACCATTATTTTTATTGCCTTAATGCAGAGAAAGGTTCCCTGCGCTGGAGATTTCAGACCGGTGATTGGATTTTTTCTTCACCGGCAATACTATCTGGAGTAGTATATTTCTCAGGGATGGATGGAAAGCTTTATGCCCTCGACAGCTACAACGGAAAACTTATTTTTCAGGTATCTACAGGCAACTGGTGCATTGCAAGTCCTACTATTATCGAAGGCAAGGTAATATTGGGCAGCCGCGATGGCTCTCTCTATGCTTTCGATACTGCATCGGGAAGTGTTGTGTGGAAAAGCCCACTTCAAGGCCCTGTTCATGCCACAGCAGCTATTTTCAACCGAAAAATTTTCGTAGGGGATACCCGGGGAGTTTTTTATTGCTTGGATATCGACCAGGGGAAGATATTTTGGGAATTTGCCGCCTCAGGTGCCATATTCTCCTCTGCTGCGGTCAGTGGTTCGTACTGTGTTTACGGAAACAAAAAGGGTGAGCTTACTTGCCTCGATCCCGATAGCGGACATTTGAAATGGCAGGTAAAATGCAAACGAGCCATCCACTCCAGCCCTGTCATCGCGGGTGATTCGGTCTTATTTGGCTGCGATGATGGTATTTTCTATAACCTCAATTTGCACAACGGTCAGATTATCTGGATTTTTCCAACTAACGACATTATCCGGTCGTCGGCATGGGTTGAAAATGACAGAATCTGGTTTGGCGGATTAAAGCTTTATTGCATCGAAAATGATTACATTTATTTGATATAGCCTGAATTTTACCTGTTTATCGCATCCCCGCTGCTTAATTTTAGCATTCTCTTTGGAAATACTTTATAGCTGAATTCATTAATAAACCCAATACTTTAGGCATTACCACACCTTTTTTACCTTCGATTTTTTTTAAACAATTACACTTTTGGGTTAAACAAATAGTTATTTAGATTGCTTGCAGAGAATTATACAAAGTATTGAATCTAAAAAGCATCTTGGGGCTTATAAATATATTCATAACCAAACTCGTCAGCCATTTCCAGAAATTTTTTTGCCTTGTCGGGTCCATATTTCGACAAGCTTTTGAGTATTTTTTCGAAAGGCTTGGGTTGGTCTGGTTTTTCTGAGGATTTGGAGAAGAATTTATCGGCAAAACACACTAACCTTTCTTCAACGGTTAATGGCACCATATCACGGCGAGGTAATGGCAATTGTTGTTCATCAATATCCTGAATAGTTATACCCACCCCTGTATGTCGCTCGCAGATAGGTGCGATTTCATGAAGTCCTTCCTTTTCAAGAATTTCTCTGCCCAAATAACCATGGCAGATGTAAGGAAATTCACCCTGGCAACCAATTTCTGGAGCATTAACCTTAATAATGCCGATATCGTGCAAAAGGGCCATTGCCTCTACTTTATCTTCTTCGAGATTCAGTTGTGGATGATGTCGGAGAATAAGCAAGGCTGTTCTTGCAACGGCTTCTACATGAATAATATAATAGGCCCTTGCTGGATGTCCCTCAGGAAAGTACCGATGAATAAGGCTGTAGGCCAGTTGTCGGTCTATTCTCATTTTTAGCTGGATTTAAGAAATTAACCCACAATCTCTTTCTTTGTTTAAAGTTCAGAAATTCATATTTCTGAAACTAAATCTTACCAGAAAATACCATGAAGGCCCCGGAGTAGTATATCCTTCCAAATGAGTCTGACTGAAGTTAACGCCCAACATTGGCTCTAATGAGACATTGTCGTTGAATCGGAGGTCGAACCCTGCATTGAGAAATCCGCCGAAACCTATTCCCCCTTGATAAATATCGTATTGCGGGTCTTGAGAATAAGGCCCGGTAGGGTGTTCGCCTGCGTATTTTATGCTGTATTCCAGATTTTTAATCCGGATCATGTTTTTCAATACTTTGACATTATTCATACTCAATCCGGCTTCTATAAAAGTATGATAGGCGGATTCTGAAGGAAAATCATAACGATATCCCAGGTCGATATATGTACGGCTTTCCTGGCCCATGATATCGCATTCCAGATAAGTGGGTTCGAGGCTGTAGCCGGAAGGCAGGTCAAGATTGAGCAGAAAAATGTCGGAGGCTGTAAAACGGCTGTAAGCTGTTTGAGCGAATAAGGAAGAATAGGCAGAAAACTGATATCTGGCAAAGAAACCTACACTGAAATTGGGTTGGTAATTCATGTTGCCGGGTAAATCGTAGCTTGTATAATTGTATCCGATGTGTTGAACAATCTGGGTTTTATAATACTGATTATCAACAACTAATGAAATTTTATTGTCATTTTGCGAAGACCCATTATAAAAACCCGCTGGTTTTCCGTAAGGAAGAATCATCCCTGTATTCAGCCCAAAGTGCCAGCCTAATTCAGGATTCGTTTCTTTCTCTTCCTGGGCCTGGGTTTTGCCCGATATTTCGAGCAGGAGGCAAATCAGTATAAAATGAAGCGTTTTTTTCAATTGAAAGCCCATATTAGCCACAAGCTAAAGTGTTGTTAGGTCCGTTAATTGTTTTCCATTAGCTTAAGCACTTTCTGAGCAATGCGTTCTGGGGTGAACCCGAGAAAGTCCTCCAGCACATTGTACGGAGCTGAGAAACCAAAGTTTTCCATGCCAATTACCTTGTGGGTAAATCTATACCAGGTATCGGCTAGTCCGGCAGTGACAGCAATTACCGGAATGCCGGCGGGGAACATTTGATTTCTCGATTCGGGATGCTTTTCGAAATGTTCCAGAAGTAAACCGGAGGAGGGGCATGAAACCACCGAGGTTTTCTTTCCATGGTTTTTTAGAATTTCTGCTACTTTAACCAGTAGGCCAACTTCGGAACCATTACCCAAAAGAATAATTTCTGGTTGTGAATCGGAGATGGAAAGGGTGTAAGCTCCATTGCCGGCTTTTCTGGCCTCTTCGCGGCGGACCGTTCCATTTGCAGTGGGAAGCTCATCGAGGTCCTGACGGGTAAAGATGAGGGCGGTAGGCCTGTCTTTATTTTCAAGGGCAAAATTCCAGGCATAAAGGGTTTCGGCCCAGTCGGCAGGGCGAAGAGCAATAAGGCTTGCCTTGTGACTATGGTTTTTCAGGCTTTCGAGCAACCTGATCTGCGCTTCCTGTTCCACAGGCTGATGTGTGGGGCCATCTTCTCCAACCCTGAATGAATCGTGCGTCCACACATAAATGACTTGCTGTTGCATCAGGGCAGCCAGTCGAATGGCAGGTTTCATGTAATCGGAGAAAACGAAGAAGGTTCCACACACCGGGATAATTCCCCCATGTAAGGCCATACCATTGGCAAGGGCAGCCATGGTAAGTTCAGAGACACCCACGTGGAGAAAGCCTCCAGTAAAATCTCCTTTTTTCAGGGGTTTACTGTTTTTCAGGAAGCCATCGGTACGGTCGCTGTTGGCCAGATCGGCCGACATGACAACCATGTTTTCAATTCTGCCACTGAAAAACATCAACATTTCGGCTGAGTTTACACGTGTAGCAGCCCGGGTTTTAAGGGTTAATTCATCCCAGGGTATATCGGGTAATTTTTTTGAAAACCAGGCCTCGAGTTTTGCAGCCTGCTCTGGGTGTTGCAAAGCCCAGGCTTTTTCCTCTTCTTTGGCCTGGCGTGCAGCGATTTCTTTTTTATGCAGTATCTCGGTGTATAAGGCTTTAACATCATCGAACACTCTGAATGGATCCTGCGGGTCGCCGCCAAGGGAGCGTATGGTAAGACTAACATCCGCTCCGGCTTTGCTTATAGGTTGGCCGTGGGTGCTGGTAAGTCCTTCGAGTGGGCTCCCGTCGGCAGCTTTAATACCTTTACCCATCACACTGTGTCCAATAATAAGGGTGGGAGCTTCGGTTTCGGCCCAGGCAGTTTGCAAGGCTTCGCGAATTTGCTGAGGATTGTTGCCGTCAATTTCAATGACTTTCCATCCCCAGGCCCTGTATTTCATAGCAGTATCTTCGTCGGTCACTTCATCCACCATTGTAGAGAGCTGCACCTTATTGGCATCGTAGTACATAATCAGGTTGTGCAGACCTAAAAAACCAGCAATACGACCTGCCCCCTGAGCAATTTCTTCCTGAATGCCCCCATCGGAGATAAAAGCTACTGTTTTATGTTCTATGGTTTTTCCGAATCTTGCGGCGAGGAAGCGCTCTGCAATGGCAGCACCAACGGCCATAACATGTCCTTGTCCGAGAGGGCCGGAGGTGTTTTCTACCATTCGGGCCACGTCAACTTCGGGGTGTCCAGGTGTTGTGGAATGTAATTGTCTGAAATTCTTAAGGTCGTCCATCGAATAGCGACCCAGCAGTGCCAGCTGAGCATACAACATGGGCGACATATGCCCGGGATCGAGGAAAAATCTGTCGCGCGCAGGCCAGAAAGGATCGGAGGGATCAAATTTCAAAAAATCGCTATACAAAATGTGGATAAACTCTGCAGCGCCCATGGCCCCTCCGGGATGACCCGATTTGGCTTTCTCTACCATTGCCACGGCTAATATTCTGATATTATCGGCTGCCCGCCTGTCGAGAGAAATCGAAGTCATTCAATGATGTTTTAATTTTGGCGCAAAGGTAGGGCAATGGAATGAATCATGCTAACCAATCCATGTATTCTGCCTCTTTATGCAATATAATATCGATAAAGGAGTTAATTTTACCTCATGGAACTATATGCCCGTAAACGAAGATGGAAATGGCTGCTTTTGCTGGCAGCTTTCATGATTTTTGGGGGAACTTTTATTTATACCAGCCATTTGGTTGAAAAAGTTAGGACAGAGGAGCAAAAGAACCTCAGGCTGTGGGTCGATGCAGTCAACCGTAAGGCGCAAATGGTCAGCTATACTGAGTCATTTTTCCGGCAGATTAAAGAGGAAGAACGGCGTCGTGTGGAATTGCTGGCCGGTGCATATCGCCGCCTGGCTACTTCAGAGGATATGGCCGACTTAACTTTCTTTCTGGACATGATTGAAAAAAACAAAACCATCCCTGTTGTTCTTACCGACTCTCACCGCAACATCCAGGGTGCAGCGAATGTGGATTTCGATTTGAAGAAAGTAAAACGGTTGGAAGGTGAGATACTTGAACAATTCAGCAAATACCCCCCCATACCTTTTGAATACCTGAAAGGACGCACACACTATCTTTATTATACCGATAGCCGTCTTTTTTCCGAATTACAAGAAGTACTCAACGACTTGGACCGGTCTTTTATTGATGAGGTAGTGGTGAATTCGGCAAGTGTTCCGGTTTTGATCACAGATAGCCTGCGCTCCAGGATTTTAGCGCAAGGCAATATCGATAGTGTTCTTCTCAGGCAATATCCTTCGGTGGAAGCCCTGACAGATTTTTTGAAAAGCGAAAACGAACCCATACGTATCACGCTATCTCAATATGGCACCTGTTATGTTTTCTACCGCGATTCTTATTTACTCACGCAGTTGCGATATTTCCCATTTGTACAATTGGGCATTATCGGATTGTTTTTAATGGTCGCTTATTTTCTTTTCAGTACTGCCCGCCGCAGTGAGCAAAACCAGGTGTGGGTGGGAATGGCTCGCGAAACGGCTCATCAGTTGGGAACCCCTATGTCGTCGCTTATGGCCTGGATGGAGCTGCTGAAAATGGAAGAGGTGCAACACCCCGCCATCCCCGAAATAGAAAAAGATATACGACGGCTCGAAACCATCACTGAAAGGTTTTCTAAAATTGGTTCAAAGCCCCAACTCGAAAACAATGATGTTTTGAAAATCATCAATGACTCTTTGGAATACCTGAAAACCCGGACCTCACGCAAAGTGCAGTATTTGGTGGATAACAAGACAGGTAAAAATTCATTACCCATTCCCTGTAATGTGTATTTACTGGAATGGGTCATCGAAAACTTGATAAAAAATGCCGTGGATGCCATGGGAGGCATCGGAACCTTTACGGTTGTCATACAGGAAGACCCCAAACATATTATTCTTGATTTTACCGATACCGGAAAAGGTATTCCTCGTTCGAAGCACAAAACCATTTTTCAGCCCGGGTATACCAGCAAGAAAAGAGGGTGGGGGCTTGGGCTTTCTTTGGCACGTCGCATTGTGAACGATTATCATAAGGGACGTATTTTTGTGAAAAATTCTCAACCAGGAGTGGGGACTACTATCCGGGTGATTCTGAAAAAGGACTGATATGGCAGGGCTATATATACATGTACCTTTTTGCCGCAAAAAATGTCCTTATTGCAATTTTTTTTCTGTTGTTTCACAGCGTTTAAGAAGAAATTTTGTTGAGACTTTAATAAATGAAGCTTCACAATGGGCCCCGACCTGGTCGTCGCTTGAATTTGAAACCCTCTATTTAGGCGGAGGTACGCCTTCTTTGCTTACTGAAGATGAAGTGAGGCCTTTATTGGAGAACCTTAGGAAATTTTTCAAATTTAGTGCACAGACCGAATTTACCTTGGAAGTAAATCCTGATGATATTAGCAAAGAAAGACTTTTACTTTGGAAGTCATTAGGCGTCAATCGCTTAAGTGTGGGTTTGCAATCCTTGGATGAGGAAGCGCTCCGTTTTCTTGAGCGATTACATTCACCTTTGGAGGCTTTGGAAAAACTAAGGCTTGCTCGCCGCCAGGGATTTTCAAATATCTCTGTGGATTTAATTTATGGCATTCCCGGACTTTCAAGAACTGCCTGGTTGCAAACGCTCGAGGATGTTTTTGAGTTTAGACCGCAACATATCTCGGCTTATGCCCTTACCCTCGAAGATAATACAATTTACGGAATACGGGTGAATAGAAATTTAGTATCTGCCCCCCCTGATAGTTTGGCGGTCGCTCATTTTCATTTGCTTAGACATAAAGCCCGCAGTCATGGATATCGTTTTTATGAAGTTTCGAATCTTTGTTTACCGGGTTATCATTCCAGGCATAACTCTGCCTATTGGAAAGGGACTCCTTACCTTGGACTGGGACCATCGGCGCATTCTTTTGATGGAAATAAACGCTGGTGGAATCCGGCTTCAATCGGCGAATGGGAAAAAATGGTTGATAAAAAAAGCATACCTGAAGCGGAATCCCTTACACCCACTATGCGTTTCAATGAGTACTTGATCACCCGGCTGAGAACACAAAAAGGGATACATATACCTGATTTTAAGCAACATTTTGAACATGAGGCTTTCGTACAGTTTTTTGAAAAAGTAAACAACCTTCCGGGCAGACTCCTCACAATCACCCCCGAACATATTCGTATTCCTGTCCGGAATTTTTTAGTATCTGACGGCATAATCCGCAGGTTTATTATCGAAGATTAATATCTTTGGTTCCTCCAAAATTTCCTTTCGCTAATTTTGCAACCCCTTCTTTTAAAAAACTTATTAATTTTATTCCACACAATTCGTTCTGTATGCACGTTTATCGTTTTAAGGTAACCACTGATACTATTGATGAATACATCAGGGAAATAGATATTGCGCCTTCACACACATTCGAAGATTTACAGAAGGCCATCATAGACTGTGCCCCATTGCGGCCCGACGAAAACACCCAGATGATGTTTTATACAACCAATGCCCGTTGGGTAAAACTCAGGGAGATTGCCGAAAAGCCGGTTCTTTCCAAGAGTGTCGATGATGACGATGAAGATATTCGATTGGAAAGCCGCCGAAGAAAGATACCTTTCACCCATATTGCAGTGGCCCATCTGCGCGACCATATTATGGACCCACATCAGAAAATTATTTTCGAATACAACGGTGCCGATACCTTTGTTTTTTATATCGAACTTTCGAAAATATATGCATCGGATAACACAACGGGCTTGCCTGTGTGTGTCAATAAAGTAGGTGAAATACCTTTGAAACCTATCGACCTGATTAAGGAGATAGAAATCCGCAAATTTGAGCGTAAGGAGAGGGAAAAGAAAAAGCCCATCAAATCGCTCGACGATATCAGCGATGATGAAATTGCAGCTGAATTAGAGATGCTTGAAGAAGACGAAACTTTTGGTGCTATTATAAAAGGAGAAGAGGTGCCTTCCCCTGCGCCCGAAAAGAAGAAAAAGCTGACAAGAGAAGAAATTATTCAGGAGTTTGGACCCGAATTTGCTGAAATGTACGATCCTTCTGATTCAGATCTTGTTGAAGAAGAAGAAATTCCTGAAGATGAGGAGGATTTCTTTTTTAATAATGATGAGGAGGATGATTTTGGCCCACGTAGGGGTGGTCGGAGTTTCGACGACGAAGACTATTAATTCTCCGTCTCGGTTTATAACTCAATTATGTCAAAACCCTTATTGGTAGTAATTGCCGGCCCGACAGCCTCAGGAAAAACAGACCTGAGTATTCGGTTAGCCAGGCTATGGGATTCTGTAATCTTATCAGCTGACAGCCGTCAGCTTTATAAGGAGATACCCATTGGTTCGGCTGCTCCTACGGCTGAGCAAAGAGCTTTAGTCCCTCACTTTTTTGTGGGCGATAGAAGTATTACTGCCCCTTGTAATGCCTCCCAGTTTGAAAGTGAGGTTCTGTCTCTTTTAAACGAAATTTTTAAATCCCGTCGCATAGCTTTCCTGGTGGGAGGCTCTGGATTGTATATTGAAGCCGTGTGCAAAGGATTTGATGCTTTACCCGACCCTGATCCGGAGATTAGAGACCAGGTGCACCACATCTACAAGGAAGAAGGTTTGGAAGGACTACAAAAGCGACTTTTTCAACTGGATCCGGAATATTATTTGATGGTCGACTTAAAAAATCCTGCCCGGCTTATGCGAGCTATAGAAGTTTGCCTCATTACCGGCCAGCCATTCTCCTCTCTCAGAAAAGGAACTGTTCATCAGCGCCCGTTCAAAATTTTAAAGATTGCCCTTAACCTACCGCGTGAAGAACTTTTCAAACGAATTGCCTTGAGAACGGATGCTATGATGGAAGCGGGCTTACTTGAAGAAGCACTCAGCCTGATACATCTGAGACACCTCAACACACTCAGAACCGTGGGTTATGAAGAACTGTTTGCATTTGCCGATGGTAAATGGTCGTTGTCCGAAGCCATAGGAAAAATAAAAATCAATACCCGCAGGTATGCCAAGCGACAGCTTACCTGGTTTCGTAAAGATTCTGATTATAACTGGTTTTTACCCAATCAGTTGGGTGACATATCCCGACTTATTGAGTTGGAAATGAACCCCAACGCTGATTTAATCCAAAATACAAACCAATGAAATATACTTTGAGAAATCTGGTATTACACTACCTATTCTGGTTGATATTTTTTGCGCTGGGTCGGCTGTTTTTTCTGGTTTATTATGCAGGCTATATCAGCCAACAGAATATTTCAATCGGAGAAGTGCTCTTAGCCTTTCCTTCGGGCCTGCGCCTCGATACGGCCACATTTTGCTACCCGGGTTTTATAATGCTTTTGTTCATCACCCTATATTCTACCTTCGGTGGAAGACTTTTTAGATTTTTACTTCAAGGGTTTAATTATCTTTTATTGACCGGTTATTCCTTAATCATTGTCGGCGAAGCAGGCATTTATGAAGAATGGCAGACAAAACTCAATTTTAAAGCCTTGCGATACCTGGCTCATCCCTCTGAGGTGATTAATTCTGCTCAAACGCATAATCTGATTTTTCTTAGTATTATGTTCCTAATTCTCCTGGCTGGTGGCCTCTGGCTCTATTACAAACTCGTTTCTGAAAAAATGAGGACAGGTGAGGGCGTTTGGTGGAAAGATTTGCTTGTTCTTATAGTAATGTTGCCCATTCTGGTGGTTGGCGCCCGAGGAGGCATTCAACAGATTCCCATTAACCAGAGTCAAAGTTATTATTCAAAGCATGAAATACTTAACCATGCTGCAGTAAATTCAGCCTTTAACTTATATATTAGCTGGTTCGAAAACCGCCAGTTTAAAGAGAAAAATCCATTTGTATTTATGCCTTCTGAGGAGGCAAGAGCCATCGTGGATACTCTTTTTGCAAAGCCAGCGGCACCGCCGGTTGAAATACTTACTACTCAACGGCCCAACATAGTGATGCTCATCCTCGAGAGCTGGTCAGCCGATTTGATTGAGAGCCTGGGCGGAGAACCCGGTATAACACCTGAATTTCGGAAACTTGAAAAAGAAGGCATATTATTTACACAGGCATATGCCGGTGGCAAACGTTCAGAGCAGGGAATAGCTGCTATTTTCAGCGCCTTTCCTCCGCATCCCTATACCTCCATCACCGTACAGCCCGACAAATATCGTCATTTACCAAGCATCGTACATAAAATCAATGCGTTGGGATATCATTCTTCTTTTTATTTTGGAGGTCAACTGATTTATGGAAATATTAAAAGCTACATCATATTCAATAAATTTCATCGGATTAAAGAAATCTATGATTTTAAGTTGCCTCGTAAAGAAGGGAAACTGGGAATTCACGATGAGTATACTCTCAACGAGTTAATACACGATTTAAAAACTGAGCCTCAGCCCTTTTTCTCCGCTTTATTTACCCTTTCATCGCACTCACCCTATGATCAGCCTATGGAGGAGAAACTTCCCTGGGGAGATAATGAACGGAAATACATCAACTCAGCCTATTATACTGACTGGAGTTTGGGGAGATTTTTTGAGCAAGCCAGGAAGCAACCTTGGTATTCAAACACTCTTTTTATACTTGTTGCCGATCATAGCCATAATTCGTATCGCAACTGGCATCCCAACTCTTTTGAATACAACCGGATACCCATTTTATTTTATGGAGATGTTATCAAGCCAGAATGGAAGGGAAAACAATTGGATCGCCTGGTATCACAAACCGACGTTGGAACAACCTTGCTAAAACTCCTTGGACAATCAACCGACGGATTTTTCTGGGGAAGGGACATGTTCAATCCCCAGACTCCTAATTTTACCTATTTAACTTTTGATTACGGAGTCGGATGGAAAATTCCGGAAGGCGAATACATATGGGACCACAAGTTGCAAATACCGTTTCGTATGACTATTCCCGCGGGAAAACACCTCATACATGAGAAACACGCTAAGGCCTTCCTACAGGCACTATTTCAGGAATATCTTGATTACTAAGCTATAAGATTTTGAATCCAAGGAGTTTAGCTCTTTCCTTGTCTTTTTCGGCAAGCGCTAAAAGTGTGAAATGTTTGAATTCGTGTCGAAAAGCATAGCTGCTTCTTAAGTTCTCAAATTGCTCAGGCGCCCGACGCAAGGATTGATCGTCTTTTAGAATGGGGTAAGCCTGTAATATCGCATCTAAAAGACTGGGTGCATTAATTTCGGAGGATGGAGGTGGGGCAACAGCGGGGAGTTCTATTACCAAATCCCAGCCAAAGTGTTCTTTTAGTGCGTTGAATATTATTAAACTGGCATTTCTTTTGCCATCAATACTATATCCCGCGATGTGAGGGGTTGCTATAAATGCCTGGTTCAGCAAGTTGATATTTAGATTAGGCTCATTTTCCCATACATCTAAGGCGTAATTAAATTCTGGATTTATATTCTTAAACCTCAGGATAGCCTGTTCTTCTACTACACCTCCACGTGAAGTATTGATAATCAGGCTTCTGGGCTTAAGTAAATGAAGGTTTCCATTATGGATGAGATATTTTGTAGGGTAGGGGCCTTCAATACTATAAGGAACATGAATGGTTACGATATCTGATTCAGCTAATAATTGCAAAAGAGGAGTATGATTTTCCAGACATCCGGCATCTGCCAGAGGCGGATCATTTACCAAAACATGCATGCCAAGAGCCTGCCCGACTTTATCAGAAAGGCTTCCTGTATTACCCTTCCCAATTACACCTAAAGTTAGACCTTCAGGGGCAATTTGCATTTTTTTGCAATATTGAGCAATGGCGGCTGCTACATATTGCATCACACCGCCTGCATTGCATCCTGGTGCAGCCGCAACCTTTATCCCTTGCGAAATGCACCATTTCTGGTCAATATGGTCGGTGCCAATAGTTGCCGTGCCCACAAATTCTACTTTTGTCCCTTTTAGAAGTTGGTGATCGACCCTGGTACGGGTTCTAATCAATAAGGCCGTTGCATCGTTTTTGAGCAGGATATCGTTTGTGATCTCCGATGGTTCGAGCGCTATTAAGTTCAGGGGTAAAAGCCGCAGATATTCCAGGTAAGGAATGTGGCAATCGGCAACGACAACAGGCAGAGACATGGAATTTTTCTACAAAAGTATAGAGAAACTCCATGACTTCTGCCTTAAATGTGCTTAACAAGTTAATAATCAGGAAATAGATTTCTCAGGAAACAATTTCTTTTTGAATGCCAGGGCTACATTTACGAGCATGATAAGCACAGGTACCTCCACCAGAGGACCAATTACCGTGGCAAAAGCTTCCTGCGATGTAATACCGAAAACAGCGATAGCTACGGCTATTGCCAGTTCAAAATCGTTACTGCCTGCTGTAAAGGCCATAGTGGTAGATTTTTCGTAACCGGCTCCCATGGCTTTGGCCATAAAGAAGGTGATGAAAAACATAAAAGCAAAATAAAATGTATAAGGAATGGCAACCCTTAGCACATCAATAGGAAGCTCTACGATTTTTTCACCCTTTAGCGAGAACATGACAAAAATGGTAAAAAGAAGTGCAATAGGAGTGAGCCACGATACTTTTGGAATAAAGCGGGTGTAATACCCATCTTCTCCCAGGAACTTACGCAAAGCAACGCTTGAAATAAGCCCGGCAAGAAAAGGAATTCCAAGATAAATCATTACAGTGACAGCTATTTCCTGAATAGAAACCTGTACGATCGTTCCCTTGAAACCGAAAAGGGGAGGCAGGTAGGTGATAAATAACCAGGCATATACTGAGTAAAGAAAAACCTGAAACAAAGCATTGAAGGCTACCAGACCGGCCGCCAGCTCCGGGTCTCCCTTGGCCAGGTCGTTCCACACTAATACCATGGCGATGCATCTGGCTAAACCAACTAAAATCACCCCTGTCATCAGGTCCGGATGGTTGTGTAGGAATACGACAGCAAGAAGAAACATGACTACAGGGCCAACAATCCAATTCTGTATCAACGATAAACTTAATAATTTGAGGTTGCTGAATACCAGAGGCAACTTTTCGTATTTAACCTTAGCCAATGGTGGAAACATCATAAGAATAAGACCAATGGCGATAGGAATGTTGGTAGTACCAGAACTTAGTGAATCCCAGAATTGAGCAATTCCGGGTGCAATAAATCCGGTAGCCACACCTAAACCCATGGTGATAAAAATCCACAAGGTAAGGTAGCGGTCAAAAAATGAGAGTTTTTTTGCAGTTCCCATAATTTTTAAGGGGTTAGTGTGGAAGTTATTGTCGACTCATTCTCCGGAAATTTGGGGTTCAATGGTTTGTTTATAGAAGTGGTATAACTTTTCCCGAATTTCGTCCCTGATTCTTCGAAATTCTGCCATGATTTCTTCTTCAGTACCTGTAGCTTTCGCTGGGTCTTCGAATCCAATATGCAACCTGTGTTCTACTTTTCCTAAAAATGTGGGACAAGTTTCATTGGCATGGTCGCATACAGTAATCACATAATCCCAGGCTTCGTTGATGAACTCATCGGCCTGTTTGGGTTTGTGGGAACTGATATCGATACCCGCCTCGGCCATGGCTTTGATTGCTTTGGGATGCACTTCTGCAGCAGGCTCTGTGCCCGCTGATTTAACCTTTAGCTTTGAATTAAAGGACTGTAAGAATCCCTCTGCCATCTGACTGCGGCAGCTATTGCCCGTACACAGTATAAGGATTTTCATTTTATAAAATTCTCAACAACTATTTATTAATGCTGACAGCCACATTCATTTTTTGCAAGGCCAAGCATAAGGAAACCAAAACCATTATGGTCCAAGGTCACAGGATCAAGCATTTCTTTAACTTCTTCCGTAAAATAGAAATTGATTCCTTCTACACTTTCCACCACTTCATCTGTGGCCTGGCTGGGAGCCAATTCGAACTGGAATGCAGGAGTGCAGCATCCACCGGCGATAAAAATACGAATGCCCTGAGCGGCTTCGTTGCTTTTGAGTATTTGTTCAAATGAATTTTTGGCGTTACTTGTTATTCTCATCGTTTTTAGTTTTAAAGGGTTTACGAATTTTACATTCAACAGAAGCGTTTTTAACTGGTTCAAAAAAACTATTAAAAATATTAAGGAGTCTATGTAAGTTTTCTGCACAAAGACAGTAGTGAATGCGAACTCCTTCTGTCTCTCCATGAATAAGTCCAATTTCTTTCAGTTCTTTAAGGTGTTGAGAGACAGTGGTTCGGCTGAGAGGAATTGAGTCGCTGATATCTCCTGAAATGCAGGTATGGGTTTGGGCAAGGTATTGCAATATGGCCAGGCGGGCAGGGTGAGAAATAGCCCGAGCAAAGTGAGCCAGCTCTTGCAATTCTTCAGTGAATTGTTCCTCCTTTTTCATTGTTTATTTCTAATGTTGCAAACATACGACATATTTTGCTTTTAAATGCATACTCCCATTAAAAAAAACTTTAAAAAATGGTAAATGTGTCATTCAGCGGATCATGCCGACACGACCTTTATGAACTCCAAAGTTTCCTTTAAGCCTGTAAAATAGCTGGCCATCAGGTAATTTTCGGGCAGGTAGTAAATAAAGTGTGTTTTGTGCACCGATGTTTTTCTCAAAAACCAAACGACCAACTGCATCAAAAATTTCAATCTTATTAGCGATAAAAACCCCTGACTTTACTTGAATGAATATTTGCCTGGTCTTACTTTCATAAAGAACAAGAAACTGACTGTCAGTAACGTTTTCTTTGTCGATGCCTTGCTGTGGGAAGTATTCATAAGCTCCTATGTCGAAGGTTTTTCCCAGTGGACGAGAAGCATAATTCCGGTCGAATTGAATGCCCTGGTTTTGAAGATTTGTACCTGCATCAACCAAAGGGCTATCGGCAAGGGGCATTAGGTTATGCTCGCCTGTATTAACGAAACCGGGGGCTGAAGTGTCGCGGGTGAAAAAGTTGGTTTTTACAACAAATTGAATACCCGGATCTATGTTTAAGTAGGCCCTTTCAACAGGTATGTTCAAGCTGTCATAATAATTCCAGATACCCGGGTCAATGATGGCGTTGTTTATAAACTCGTTCAGGCCGCTGTGGGTATTTGAAAATTTAATACCCTCACTTTTCGGACGATAGATAGTGTTGTTGTAGAAAAGATAGGGTAAATTTTCGGGGTTGTAAAGATTGTATCCAACAAAAATACCCTGTCTGGCATAAGGACCTTGGGTATTCGGCCGATAGTATCTTCCGTTGCAGATAATTACATTATTGAAAACCCTGCCACCTTGTCCGTGAATTTCAATACCATTCCCGGCCCCATGAATGATAGTATTATTGTAGCATTCGAGCGCATTTCCTGCGCCAATGATAATACCGCTCATCTGTCCGGGTTGTTTTAGCTGGCTGTCATACCAAATGGTGTTATCATGGATAAAACAGTTTTTTACCGTACTTGAAACCTGTATGCCATCGTAGCCCGTTTTGTAAACAAAATTATTGAAAATCTGCACGTTTTCATTTACATGAGGTAAAACGGTCGTGTCTTTTCCTCCGCATTGAATGGTTCTTCCTGCAAAATAGCTGCTTCCAATGTACATCCCTTCTAGGCCTATGTCATGCAGAAAGTTATCTCTTATCACAATATTCTTCATCAGAAAGCTATCGCGGGTGGAATTAAAAGAGCAATCGGGGTCAGATTTGGCTACGATACCCGACAATCCTGTGTTGGCAATTTCTACCCATGCAATTTCAACATCTGTAGAACGGTCGTCAATGGAGATCCCCACTCCTTTGGTTTTTAAAATTTTAATTTTCCTCTCTCCATCCAATAAGCCGTCTATTTTAAGATTTTGGCAATTTCCGATTTTAATGCCGTAAGGGCTGGCAGTGTCGATTATAACCTCTCCTCCATACGGACGAATGTTAATCGGATTGTTTTCATTACCTCTTAACCCCTCTAATCGAATGTTGAAGTATTTGCCGTTTTTCAAGCATAAGTTGGCCCCCGGACCAATATTGGACAATTGAGAGGCTTTAATGATCAGAGTGCTTTTCGGAGAGGGATTAAAAATTGTATCACAGGTTTGCGAAAACCCTTGAAGGATTATCCCGATTAAGATGGAGAAAAAGGTGAGTATGCGATACATTCAGCAGATTGCTACTGCATTTTTTAATAATAAAGAAGAGCCCTTCAGGCTTTCGCCCTTTGAGCGCGTTCCCAGTTGACTGATTGTTGTTTTTTCAAGTATCTGGCAAAGCCCAAAAAAACTGCATAATTCATGATTAGGAAATAATAGGGCACAAAAAGTATTTTTATCCGTAAATGCTTGCTTTCTAAAATCCAGCCTGTTAGTGCCATTACATAAAAAAGAATTTGGCCAAGAAAAAGCCAGGTATAAAGGTTGTTAATATCAAACCCTGAATTGAGGGCGATAATCAGGTTTAAGACAAAAAGCAAGGGAAGAGAAAAAGGCGCCAAAGTCCAGCGAAGCACCCTGTGAGAAATGTACTGGAAGGAGAGTATTCCATGCTTAAGTGGGTTGAGAAGGGGTTTAAGCCTAACTATACTCTGAATTCCGCCGGCTGCTATTCTCACTTTGCGTTTAAGCTCCTCTTTGACATTGGCGGATGGAGCCTCAATTGCATAAGCTTCAGGGTCGTATTGGATAGTATAGCCATTCATGGCTATTCGAAGCGAAATAATAAAATCATCGAGAAGAGTGTCGCGTTCAACTTCCTGGTACAAATCGGTGCGAATGGCGAAAAGTTCACCGGCTGCACCCACCACTGAATATAACTCGGCATCCCATTTTTTAAGCTTTGACTCGTATTTCCAATAGATGCCCTCAGTGGCAGCAGCTGATTGGGCTTCTTTCTGGAAAATGCGCTTTTCGCCTGATACACAGCCCACCTTAGGGTTAGAAAAGAGATTAACTATTCTTCGGATACTTTCCGGGCCCAATATGGTATTGGCATCCGAGAAAATGACAATGGGTGTATCCACAAATTGCATTCCCCGGTTCATTGCGCCAATCTTACCGCCGCGTTCAGGTTTATGGTATACCCTTACTCCCTGATCTTCATATCTTTTCAATAATTCAGGGGTGCCGTCATCCGAACCGTCGGTTACCCAAACCATTTTTATTTTATCCTTGGGATAATCGAGGGAGAGGGAGTTTTGCACTTTGGCGTCTACATAATCCTTTTCATTATAAGCAGCCACGAACAAGGTTACTTCGGGTTCAAAGGTGTTATCTGCTGGCCGAGGTTTCCCTTTTAACAGCCGCTTGATTTTTACAAGCAGAAAAAGCAAAATGCCATAACCGACATAGGCATAAAATACAATGAAAAGTAATGCCCAGAAAATAATTTTTAGCGTCAACATGGATGTAATTTATTGATTGGGTTTATCAACTCTTTCCCATTCTCCGGTTTCAAAATTGAATTTTTTAATGACTCTGCAAGGGTTGCCAGCCGCAATGCAAAATGGGGGGATACTTTTGGTTACGACGCTACCTGCTCCAATTTGAGTGCGTTTTCCTATAGTCACGCCGGCAAGCACCACAGAATTGGCCCCGATATGAGCTTCATCTTCTATGACTACGCCTTTGATGTCGAGAGGCTGATATTTGGAATTTTTGGTTCCGTCTTTATAACCGTGATTAAATCCTCCAATAAAAACATGCTGCCCTGTACCACTTCCATGTCCCATTTTTACTGGGCCAATAATAACAGTCCCGATGCCCACTCGACAGTCGTCGCCGATGATGACATCGCCAGCTCCATTGTTTACTACACAGAAGCTTTCAATAGTACTATCTCTGCCAAGCTCAAAACGGTTGTATGGGAATACATCCATACGGGTGTATTTCCTGATGAGTGATCCTTTACCCCTTTTATGAAAAAAGGGATTAACAAAAACCCTTATCCACCATCTTGGGCGCGGCCTTTTGGGTGGTGAAATCAGCCACAATACAAACTTCTTCAGCCGTGGGTCTGACTTAATTTTCTGGATAATGCTCATAGTTATTCCTCCTAAAGCTCTATGCCTTTTTCCTTACAAACATCTATGATATATTTATAAATCAAATGGACATTGTTCTCCCAGGTGTGGCTACTACCGTAGGTTTTCCGTTTTAATTGCAGATCGGGGCTATCCTCAGCCAAAGCTTTTTCTATCAAGGTGATATATTCATCGTGGTTGTGTGCAATGTATGCATAGCCTTCAAAATATTCCATGGCTTTGGTTGCTGAAGCAATGGTTGGCTTTCCCATCGATAAATATTCATCGATTTTTCTGGGGTAGTTTCCCATAGTAGCATCATTCACCAATTGTGGATTTATCGCAATGTCGAAACCTTTGATATAGCTCGGAAGCAAATTTTCTGGTTTAGGACCAAGGAAATATACATTAGGCAAGGAATGCAACTGGGAATTTTTAAAGGTGTCATCCTCAGGGCCAACTAAAACAATACTCCATTGAGGTTTTTGCGTTGCCATATATACCAGTAAGTTGATATCGAGCCGACGTGAGGCCAGTGCTCCCACGTAACCTATAATGGGTTTGGGAATGTTTTTAAGTTCCTCAGCCACTTCTATGGGTTGTATGTCATCATTAAAAAGGGTGGTGTCGCAGCCCTGGCCTACCATGTAGCTGTGCTTGTTGTATTTTGCCCCGTATTCTGCGTAAAGGGTCGAGTTACATACTACAAGATCAGCTTTGGCTATAAGTTTGGGTTCATTTCGCAGGCCATGCTTTCGCCAATAAGGATTTTTAATAAGATAATCACGCATGTAGTAAACATAGAATTTGGGTTTTAAGAATTCTTTTAAAAATAACCCTAAAAACATGGAGGAATCGTTAAAAAGAATGAAATCCTTCATGTTTAAATGACGGATGGCCTTTAAGATATCATTTGCAAAAATCTTGCTGTTTCGTTTGTTTAAGGAGTCAAAAAGCCAAGGGAAGGGTAACCAGTTAAGTGATTCGATGATGCTGGGAGGATAATAAACCCACAAATTGGGCTCAACCTGTTCGTAACGCGATATTTTTCCTTTTCGGGCAGCCAGTCTTTTTTGGACTTTTTCTGTTTTTCGCTCTTTGAGAAGGGTGGCTCTGTCGAGGGGAAAGTTTACGTATAAGACCCTGTTATGACGAGCGAATTCCTTGGCTATGTTTTTGCAATTGCTTCCAATTTTGATGTCCCAGGGCTGTATGCCAACTACTACAATGTTTTTTCCTGTAATCATTCTTTCAGGCTTTTATATTCCCGATAAAATTTCGTTATAAATGTCAAGCACCTGGCGAGCCATAGCTTCCCAGGTGAACTTCGCTGCTTGCTCAAAGCCTTTTTGTATCAGGCCTTGTCGTAGATCAGCGTCATTTAATAAGCGAATCATTGCATCTGTGATACTTTCAGGTTTATACGGATCAACCAGAAGGGCTGCACCTCCTGAAACTTCAGGCATGCTGCTGGTGTTGGATGTAATTACCGGTACGCCACATGCCATGGCTTCTAAAATGGGAATTCCAAAACTTTCTCTTAAGGATGGATACAGGAATATTTCACATTGGGAATAAATGGCAGGTAATTCTTTATTAGGTACATAACCCGTTAGATGAATGTGCTCAATAATACTGCTGTCTCCACTGTCATTGGCCATCGAAAGCAATTCGGCCCTGTCGAAATCGAGCATTACCAGAGGTATGTCGAGTCCGGTTTTTTGCCTGAATTGTGCAAAAGCTTTAATGACACCCAGGGTATTCTTTTTGGGGTCGGTATTACCCAAATGAAAAAAGAACTTATCTGGTAAATTATATTTCGCTTTAGCATCCTTAAGCGCTTGTTCGTCTTTTACTGGCTTGAAATGCGGACTCACTCCGTTGTAAACAGCTCTGAGTTTTGCGTCCTCCATACCAAAAAACTCAGCCATTCTCTTTCTCTCGAAATAAGAGACTGTTATTACAACCTCGCTTTTCTTTATAATCCTGGGGACTATGAAACGACGATAAACATTTCCAAACTTCTGGTAAGGAGTTCCGCTACCGGTAAGTATCTGTGGGATGGACTTTTCCATATAAATAATGTCGTGAACGGTCACTACCAGAGGTATAGAGGTGTTTAAAGGAGCAGTATTGCTGGTGCAATGAAGCAGCTGGCATCCATCAGCCTTAGCGGCTTTTGGCAAAATCGCTTGTTCCCAGTAAGGATAAAATCCTCCATCTAGCACCCTGATTTTGAAATTGTCAGTTTCTTGCAAACAATTCTTGTCTTCATCGGGTGCTACGTAAATGTAATATTCGTTATCATGGTCAATTTTCTGGAGATTATTGATAAGCTCCAGGGCGACCATGTCCATCCCGTGTTTCTTTTTCCTGAAAAGCCTTTGCCCTTCTATCCCAATACGCATAGTGCTTAGTTTTATGTGAAGTCAACCAACAGGTGTCCATCCTGGCCGTCGATGTGGATATCCCACCACAATGCAATTACTAAAAGGTTGAAGTATTTAAATGCACTGAGTTGGCGATACCAAAACCAGGCATTTTCGTTAAGAGCTTTGGCTTCGTATTCATTGAAAAAGGCTTCGATGAGGGCTTTATCGGCAAAATTGCGGTAGAAGCCTGATTTACGGATTACTGCTTGAATTTCCTGGCGAAGTGCCTGATCTTTAAAAAAGAGAGGCAAAGGTGCAAATCCTCCCTGTTTTTTGCGTGATGTTATTTCAGCGGGGAGAACGGGTTTCAAGTAATTTTTATGCAGAAACTTGGCTACTCCTTTGCCCTTACTGATTTCATCTGGAGTTCCTTTGCATTTATAGTTTCTGGGCAGAGTTTTAAGAAAATTGTATATTTCTGTAGCCATGTAGGGGAAGGTAATACGGTTGCCAAAGAGCTCGGCCATACGGCTGGCTTTAAACAGAATTACCTCATTGACGACTTGTTCAATATCAATCAGATAATTTCGGACGAAATAAAAATGGTCGAAACTATCGAAGGAGGCAGGGAAATCTTTGGCATACTCATAGTAAGTTAGATGAGCGGAGGGGATGATTTTTCTGGCCTGATACAGAGGGAAACCAAAACAATCGCTTTCAATAATATTCAGTATTTTGTTGTTGTGGAATCTCAATCTGAAGAGGGTAGGATTAGTGTCGAACAGACTGGAAGTACCCATTTTGCTAAACAGTTGTTGTACCCAACGCAATCCCATTTTCCTTAGTTTCCAGTTTAAAGCAACTTCTTTGGCTGAGGTTCCAAAGTGCTGGTCATTACCGTCTCCGCCAAGAATGATATCAAAGTTGAGGGCAGAGGCGGTTTTCATGGCCATGTAGTTTACCATAAGGCCGCCTTCCTGAAAGGGATCGCCCATGTGTTTTACAATCACTGGCAATTCCTTTATTTCACTACCTTCTATTTCGTAACTATGGAAAGTTGTGTTGAATTGTTCTGCCATCAGACGCGCCAGGGGGACTTCTGTCCATGGGTTGTTTTTAAATCCAATAGAAATAGCCTCGGCATGTCCTTTATATATCTGGCGAAGGGTATAAATATTACCTCCCGAATCATAACCCCCGCTGAGCAGCAACCCAACTTTTGAAGCGTTTTCTGTTCTGAGTTTAATTACTTTTTCATGAAGTTCTTTGTATTTTTCCGTGGCTTGATCGATTGAATCCTTGTAAGTTCCTGCTGAAGATAAGAATTCCTCAAAAGTGTAAAACCTGGTTAATTTTTGTTCGCCTGCTTTTTGATACAAAAGATGCCCGGCCGGAACTTTACTGACACCTTTCAGGGCTGTTGCCGGAGCAGGAATATAGCCAATTCCTAAGAAGGTGGCAATAGCATCGGCATCGGGTTCGGCATGGAAATTTTTGATTTTTCGGAGTAGAATAGGATGGCTGGCAAAATGCGCTCCGTTGAAGTAAACCTGAGGGCCGGCTCCATGACGATCGCGGTAAATATACATCTCTTCCTCATTAAACATTATGACAGTAAATTCACCGTCAATCAACTTAATCCAGTGGTCTCCTTTAATAATGAACAGATCATGGATTACCTTGCACCTATGATCCGAGGCTATGTTATATTTTTTTCGTAAATCCTCGAGGTTATAAATTTCACCAAAGCAGATAATGTTGAACTCGTCGCATTCACAAAAGTGGAGCTGCTGATCAATTGCAACCGGACCATGTACATTCATCCCTGCCGGGGTTTGAGTCAGATGCTCTGATAAGTTTTGAGCAGGGTCGAGACAACCAACGAATCTTATCATAAGTTTTCAATTATTAGTTTCTGTATGTGTGGTTTCGTGTACGGTGTGGATGAATTTTTTATTAGCCCCCTTTATTTTAATGAGGCTTAAAAACATCATAAATATACCTTTCGGCAGATGCATGATGGCGGTAAGGAGTTTGCGGTTATAAAATTTGCGTGGAACACTTATCCATATAGCAAAGATAATAATGATACCGAGAAAAATCCATTGGTTTATCCAGTAGTATTGTTCAATCACATAATTTAAAAGAATCATTATTGGAAGTAGTATACTTACGATTCCTAAAAGTAAGACACGGGGTAATTGTAAAAACTGAAAAGCTTTATTAAAATATTCAATATTCCCCTTACGGAAGAAGTAGCCCACGGAGGAAAGAAAATATTTCCTGAAATAATGAAATTGGGCGGAAAGCCATCTGCGCCGCTGGTTGTGAAAGGTTTCTGGTTTTTGTACTTTTTCGTCGAAGACGTATGCATCATGGAGATAATAAATAACATGTCCATCACGAAGCATTTTTAATTCTATTTCTTTATCGAATCCGCCAACCGCTGTAACCTGAGGAATTAATTCTTTGAAATATCTGTAATCAAAAGCGACTCCACTTCCTATAATAGCAGCCGAAAGTCCAAGTCTGCGGTGCCCCCGGCGGAAGACCTGATTGTTTATTTCTTCGCTTATAGCATCGAGAATAGCAAAGGGTGTATTCATATTTTTGGCAACTCTATGACCTTGGATGGCTAACATGCCGGGTTTCCATGCCTGGCTAATTTTTTTAAGAAAATCAGGCTCCATCACATTGTCGGCGTCCAAGATTACACATAATTCATAATTATCAGGAAGCTGTTTCATAGCCTCTGTTAAGGCCTTGGCTTTGGTACTCAACTCAAAACTTACTTCTAATAACTTGATAGGTAATTGCCTCAGCTGTTGCAACGTTTCAGGTTTAAAAGAATCCGCAATTATCACCACATCGTAATAATCTCGAGGGTAATTTTGATTAAGAGCAAGGCGGGCAATATCCACTATGATATTGTCTTCTTTATAACCCGGAATAAGCACGGCTATCCTTTTGGGTGAATCATCACCTAAAATGTCGTTTTTAAGAGGGAGCAGGCTGGCAATGGCAAAAATGAGGAGATAAAGGCCGATTACGGCCAGATAAATCCACATTATTATCTGTAAAGAGTTGAATATGTGTATCAACCAATCCATATGTGTTTAATTTGGTAGGAGTTTAGTGTTTCCCTTAAAATTACGAATTATAATCGTGGATTTTCAAAAATTGAAGTATCGTTTAGATGAATAAGATGCCAGGTAATTCCTTTGATAAAAGCAGCCACAAATGAAAATTTTCCTTTTAATATGTATTTCAATGCATTGCGAGGTATGGCTACCAGGATTTGATACATTACTCCTAAAAATAAGTGTAGTCCACTGGTGTTCCTTCTAAGGTAAATGATACGATTTCTCGTTAAGTAGTAAGCCTTCAGCGGGCTTTCTTTGCCTGTGGAAACACTTTCTTTGTGATATACCACCGAGCGATGAGTATACCAAAGCTCGTAACCTGCCTTTTTAATTCTTTCGCACCAGTCGGCCTCTTCGTAATACAAAAAGAAACTATACGACATCAATCCAACTTCATGAATAACTCTCATGGGAACAATCATGGCGGCACCATGGCAAAAGCCGGTCGGCCCTTCATGGTCGTGTTGCCCGACATCTATCTCCCGCCAACCGATGGCCTTGTTTCTCATAGTTATAGGGTGAATAGGAGAAAATCCTGCATATTGAATCACACGTGGCTCGTAGTAAAACCTTATTTTGGGGCTTGCTGCACCTATACCTGGATTGCCTTCACACAATTCCACCAATGGTTCAAGAAAGCGAGGAGTAACTATGACATCATTATTAAGCACCATCACATATTTACCCCTCGCTCGCATAATTCCCAGATTGTTGCCTGCCGCAAAACCGTAATTTATGGGGCTTTGCACTAAAACAACTCTGGGATATTTTTGGCGTATTCTCTCAGCATCTGCCTCAGGCGAATTATTGTCAACAACTAAAAGTTCAATATTGGGATAAGTTATTTTTAAAAGTGAATCAATCAGATCGAGTGTAGTGTCGGTCTGATTGTAGTTTACGGTGACAATGGAAACCAGAGGCCAGGTTTTTTTCTCCATAACCCGCTTTCATCTCAAGCTTTTTTCAAAGTAAGCATAAAACCACTGCTCAGAGTAATGGGTAGCAAATCTGCAATTTTACAATCGAACCACTGCAATGAGGTTGAAAAGCGTGTAATCAGGCTAAAAGGGAAAACTTTTTCAAGAAAACAAGCTGGCTTCATACACACAATCTGTAGTCCACAATCCAGAGCCATTTTTTTCAAGTCTTTAAGTTTGAAAAATTGGACATGCTCAAGCGAATAACTACTCGATTGAATAGTTTGTCCTGTGTAGCCCATCATTTTTTTAACTAAACGCAGAATAGCATGGAGAATGCGACTATTGTGCTTTATCCATTGAACCGGACGGGTGATAAATAATTCTCTTGGCCCAACACCATTAGGGGTAGTTATAATTACAATACCGTTATCAGCCAGTAACCTGGTAATTGTTTGTAAAACACTTGCAGGATCGTACAGGTGTTCCAACACCTCGCTGCATATCACTACATCGTAAACATTTCCGTTGACCAGTTCCTCAGCTGGTTTTACATCAAATAGTAAATTTTCGTGCTTAAAGTGCGATTTGCCATAATTTATTGAGTTCTCATCGAGATCTATACCTTTTACAATGTGGCCTTCATAAGCCAGCTGATAGCATATGTTTCCGTTTCCGCAGCCTATCTCCAAAATATTTAAGGGTTTACGATTTACGGCTGCTACTTTATCCAGTATATATCCCAAGCGTTTTAAGTCTTCAGCCTGGCGATATTCTGTAATATTGGTAAATTTCATAGATAATAAAATTTAGGATTAAAGTGGATTTCAGGATTCTTCCAGTTTTGTAAATGCCACATTACGGCTTTGTGATAGGCTTTGAATAGGTCTGGTCTGCCCTTTAAAAGATACATCAAGGCATTTTTAGGAATGGCTATTAAGAACTGATAAAGCAAAGCCAAGGTAAGTATAGGTTGTTCGACATTTCTACGCATGTAAAGCAAGCGAGCACGGTTCATCCAATAAATTTTCGTTGGGCTCATTTTGCCTGTAGAAATAGATTCCTTGTGATAAACCAGAGAATTATGCACATAATAAATCTTATATCCTGCCTGCCTGATTCGGTAACACCAGTCAAGCTCTTCGTAGTAAAGAAAATAAATCTCAGCCATCAAACCTACTTTTTCTAATACCTTACGGGGTACCATCATGGCGGCACCATGAGCGTAGGCAGTCTCTGCATCGAACTCCCACTGGCCTGTGTCTTTTACTCCAAATCCTAAACCTTTGCTTCGGCCAGTAAATTTATTGATAGGTGTGATTACCGTAAATTGAAGTGTATCAGGTGTGTGGTGGAATTTTATTTTAGGACTTACCACTCCAATCTCGGGGTTCTTTTCAAGTTTTTCTACTAAGGGTTCAAGAAAATTCGGGGTTACTTCCGTATCGTTATTGATAAGTAAGATGTATTTGCCCTTGGCTTGCCGTATACCTACATTATTTCCTCCTGCAAAACCAAGGTTTTTCTCCAATTGGATAAACTTAACCTCGGGATAACGGGCAGGAATTATGGATGGGTCGTCATTAGGAGAAGCATTGTCAACTATTATCACTTCAATGTTGGGATACGTAATATTCCTCAACGAATCAAGCATCTGGCAGGTGACCTCCGGATGGTCATAATTTATGGAAATGATTGAGACCAATGGATAAAGGTTATTATGTTCTGCCATAGTTGCAAATTTGTGCTAAATTAAGATAAATGGCTTTAAAAATCCAAATGATCAGGCAGCAGCCTTATTCGCTTACATTTTTGCATTCTTTGACGATAACGCTCAGTCAGATTTTTTTTTCTAAGTTTAATCCGGATAATTTTGTCTACTAATAATGAGTTGAGCAATAAACCCATGGAAGTGTATATCAAAGGTGAAGTCGGTAATTGACCAATAACAGCATTTCCATACGAGGCAAGCATGATTCCAAGCATACCTGAAGATAGAGCGCTCATTTGAGAAATAAGAATTTTATCACGAAGTCTGAACATTAGATAATAACTTGCCAGACCTAATGTAATAAACTGAATAAGAAGGTGTAATATTAATCCGATGACTCCTGATTCAACCCAAATGAGTACATACCAGCTATCAGTAGCTACATTAGCCAAAAAAGCATTGGGGGTATATTTTTGCGCTTTCACCCCTCCATGTCCCAAGCCTCCACCAAAGGGTCGGGTGGCCATATACACCTTGAGTTTACGTTGGTTTTCTAATCGTACCTGAAGGGAAGGATCATTCGGATTGAAAGCTGATCGCATTCGGTTGATTTGATAATTTCCCTGCCCGATAGTGGTATATTTGAAAAAGGCGAAAACTAAGATTACGAAAAACATTCCACTGGTAAGAACATAAATATTTTTCCTTTGAAAAAAATACAGGGCAAAGGCTGCAAAAGGAACGAACAGAGAGCCCCGGGTTCCTGAGATAAACATACCATAAAACCCGGCCAGGGCCACAATCCAATAAAAGATTTTGTCTTTTGTATTTTTTGCAGCAAGGGCTATCATGGTGAAGACAGCTCCGGTGTATGCTTGATTAGCTCCAAATTGACCTGCATCGCTGTAGAACGAAAATACTCTTAACCTTCCAAAAAGAACGTGAGTAATTGCACCTCCACCATCCAGCCAGGCTTTTTCATAAGGATCTACGCCAATCCATAACTGCATGGCTCCTTTTAGAGTTCCTAATAATGAAAAAATTCCCCAAACAATAAATACCATGCGAATTCTTTCTGGCGTTGTCAGAAACATCAATGCCAAGACAACAAAAAATAAATGGTAAAATGCCAATGGTCGTACGGCTGAAAACCATGCAGCTGTACTTCTTGCTTCGGGATTTGCTATTTGAAGAATACAATACATCACCCATATTAAAGCCAGGTATGTACTGAGGTTTTTTAGGGGTTTCCAATTTATTCGTTTGGGGAAATGATGAAAGAAGAGAGCCAGGAAGGCCAGTACAAGCAAGCCATCCATAAGCATACCGATGGGTAGGTCTGTTTTGATATATCGGGTACTGCCCAACAATACAAAACCCACAGCTATTGCAGTATATAGACCCAGCTGAGGATATTTTATCTGTAATGTAAAATAAATAATGAAAATAATTGCTCCAATTAACATTCCCCCAAATGCAATTCCGTAGGCACCTATCATAATGGCAAAAGCTATCGCTAATGCAAAAATTCCGATAATTACTATCGGCTTTTGCAAAACGACACTTCCGGTATCTTTTACAACCGGGGGTTTCATTTCAGTTCATACTCCGTTTGTTTTCTGAAAAAATACTGTATAATGGATTTCCAGCCTATTGTGAAAATTTTCGAAAATTTCAGTGGAATTTCATTGTTTAAATAAATGTATCCTAGCACAACACCTATCAGTGTGAATATCCATGTTGCATAGGCAACAAAAAGCAATTTCCTGAAAACAAAAACTGCTATTAAATCACCAATAATATTGGCCGATACCATTGCAATTATTTTATAGAAATTCTTTTCGGGTTTGTTTATGGCATCTAATCCCACGCCCGTCATACGATCTAACGGGAGCAAAAAGCCATACAAAACAAATATCTGAAAAAGGAAAATCGTACTTTCCCCCGTAAGTGGGAATGGTTTAATGTATTCTGGTCCTGCCAGAATTAATATAAAATACTTTGCAAAAAAGAAACAGATAACGATGATGGGCAAAAACATTATGGTTACTATGCCCGTGTAATGATAAAAGTAAAATTTGAACTTTCCCATCTCATTATTAATACTTGCGCGAGATAATTTTGGAAATGCCGTTGAGGCAAAACTCCTAAGCGGGATTTGCAACATTTCCATCAACTTTAAAGGAATTGAGTATGTGGCTACTGCTGCACTTCCCAAAGGACTGATACTCAATATAAAAGTATCGGCGCTGCGTAAAAGATTGCTCCCAATAAGAGTCACAGTAGTATATTTTCCAAAATTAAGCAGGGTTTGGAGCGTTTTTTTGTCATAAAATTTTACATAGAATATGCCATCCCATCCCAGAATAATTACAAAAACACTGGTAGCCAGATTAATAGCAAGATGCCATAAAATTAGATGTTGCAGACTAAGTCCCCAATCTAAAAAATAATTAAGCGAAAGCAAAAGGGTAAAGGAAACCAGGTTAACAACTTTAATCAACATTATCTCTAAAAACCTTTCTTCTGCTTGCAAAATAGTCAGGGCATTGTTGAAGGGAAGATTAAATATAGCTAACAAAGGATACCAGATGAAAAAAAGTTTGTAGGGGGAAGCCATAATCGGCTTCTGAAATAGGATTAAGGTAAGGTACAACAAAATAAATATGAAGCCCGTAATGACTATGCCAATTATATAGTTGGTGCCCATGAGTTTGACTCTTTCTTCGCCTTCGGCTCCGGATAAAAATCTGACGAGTCCTGTACGCGTGAGGCCAAACCTGAACATTTCAATAAAGGTTGCTGTGGATAGGTAGATTACCCACTCACCAAATACATCAGCTGAAAATGTTCGAGCTAAAAGAGCAAATACAATAACACCGAATATGGCTGAAATACCATTACCTGCAAAGGAAAGGAAGTTTTTATTGTTTATAGTCTTACTTAAGATGGTATTCAACATATGAAGAAAAACTTTTTAGCTTATCGAAGCCCTGTCTCTGACTTGTAGGGTAAATATTTTCCTTATTACTCTTCTAAGACGGCTACGACGCCTGGGCAGCTCGCCAAGAATATTCTCTAGCTCCTCAATTTCAACCCCGTTAAGAAAGGCTATAGGTTTTTCTTTTAAGATCTTGACAATGGTAAACAGTGCAATGGTATCAGCTTTTTTCCATGTACGATTACTCCGCGTTATCATGAGGGCTGAATCTGCTTGCGAGACAAGTTCAATAGGATAGGGGTAATAGATAGTTCCCGGCAGCTCTAAAAGAATAAACTTATAATCACTAAAAACAGGTCTTCTTTCCAGATAATTAAGATCATTCAGGGTGGTTACTTCTGGAAAGGCATTATCGGTCATATACCTGAAATTGTCCTCGTGAGCAGCAGGCATGGGTATAATTTTTTCCGCTGAGGTCTTTCTTGGCTTCTTCCTCCTTTTGATTCTTGTATCCTTTTGGGCTTTGGTGTTTTTCCTCCTAAGGTCTTCTTGCTGGGGTGCATTCTCATTTATAGTAGGATCTTCACCTATATTTGTTAACCAATCATTATCATCTGGAGCATTGGAACTAACAAAAGTCAAAAATGCTGTTCTTTCTCCAAATTCTCTGAATTTTTCTGCCAGACGTGCTCCTATATAGGTCTTGCCCTCTTTTTTCAGAGAGCTGAATAGGATTACCAGTGCGGGCCCTCCATGCTTTATATTTTGCCTGACATTTAGGCGGATATTGTGTACAGTAAGTTCTATCAATCTATTGGCAATAAAAGGTAAATTGTAAGAGGTATATCGAGGAATAATTCTGGGGAAGATTCCTGCAAGTTTTAGTTTTGAAAGTTCTTCCAAACGATCGGCTGTACGTATTGTATTATCGAGGTACTCCAGAGCGAGTATTAGAAAGATAACAAAGATGAAACCGAATAAACCGGCTACTATCACAAGGATGCCTTCTTTACCTTTCAGAGGTTTTAGTGGGTAATAGGGAGGGTCAACGGCTTTAATATTGGATGAGAGTTCAATATCTTGTTGTTTAAGTTTTGATAAGTTTAAACTGTGCAATAGGGAAAGATATTCTTGTTCGGCAACGCTAATTTCGCGTTCTATTCTTTTTTGTGTAGCACCAAGGGGAGCAAAGGTTTTATAGTATTCGTAAAATTCTCTGATTCGTTGAGCCAAAACTTCCATGGTAGCTCTGCTTTCTTCATACTTAATTACATTGGCTAACCATTGTTGCAAAAGATCGTTCAGGGGAAGACCCTCTACGGTATTCGTAAAATTATAAAGCTGGCTTACATAATCTTCGAGCTGTTTCTTTAGTTTATTTGCTTCTGCTTTAAGTTCTTCTAATTTTGCTCTATTCTTGGGGTCGGGGTCATTATATACCTCGGTAAGAGTAATATTAGCAGTGATTTCGGAGAGACGATTTCGGGCTTTAACAATTTGGTCGGTTTTAAGTTGAATTTGCCCTTGAACCCCCATCTTTTCTTCCAGCTTTTGCAAAACGGCAGCTGCAGCTTCGTAATTGACTCTGGATTCATTGTATTTTTGATCCAATTCTTCTTTCATGTTGGCTACTGCCTTACTTTGCTCATAATAGTTTATAATATTGTTAGTTTTATTAAACTCTAAAAGCCTGTCTTCAGCCTGGCGCAAACGAACAGCTGCTTTGTTTACCTCATTAATAAAATAGCGTACAACAGCATCCGACTGGTTTTCGTTTACAGCTTTAAATTTGCGGATAAATACCTCAGTAAGGTATATCAAAGTTTGTTGACAAATTCCCGGATCAAACGAAGTATACTTAATATTTACAAGATCGCTGCTTTGTACCCTCCTTACCGAAACCGATTGAATGGCTTTAATACCATAATAAGGGTTACCCGAATTTAATAAACCATAAATGTAATTTGTATCATTAGCATAGGCATATTGCATGAGCCTTTGCACGTTTTTTTCAAACAAATCTTTGTTTACATCGCGTTTGGGTTTAATATTCGCACTATCGAACAATTGTATTTTCTCTTCAGGAGTCCCTTCGCTGGCATCTTTAATTATGAGTTTATTTCCGGGGTTTACGTAATAGGTGGTGAGGTTGTTCAAATTAAGGATTTCGCTGACGGATACGCTGTATAATTTTGCTATTGTAAATATGGTTTCATCTGGCTTTACTATATGGAAAAGTTTATCATCAATTACAAAATCATTGTTGTTTAAAAACAAGGTGTCATTGTTCTGTTGATTGTATCTTTGATTATGTGCTTCCATTTGTCCTTTTTTAAGCAGCAAAGCCTTGATATAACCCGGGGTTTTCTTTTGAAGGTTTTCCCAATTCGTCTTTAGGATACTGTTATCTGGTTTTTCCATCATCAGATACCTGGTAAACAGACGTATAGCAGTTTCTGATGCAACCTCTCGGCTTTTAATAATGTTGATCAGGTTGTCGAATGCGTTATTTGTCGCAAATAGATTAAACCCTTTGCTCTGTTCCAATGTATAGCCAGATGCTAATCCAGTATATATTGTAGTCTCCGATTCGTATTTAAGAGTCGGATTTCTTGTCAGGAATTTGGCAATGGCCACTAACACCACCGGCACACCGATGAGCAGGGGTATGTTGCGCTGAAATAATTTTAATATCCTGACCAGATTCATTTTTTATTGAAGCTTGTTTAGAAGGTTAAATTTAACACCTGTGGTGATTTCAAGCAAACTATAAGCAACGACGAAGGCGGTTTTTTGTTGTTCATATTCAGCCTTGGCTCTCGCCATGAGGTCCATCATGCGTGCCATTTCTCCTAAAGGCAGTTGTCCGTTCTGAAATTGCTTCTCAGCCATACGCAGCTGTATTTCAGCTGTTATCTGGTTGTCGCTGGCTATTTTCATGAGCTTTTGTCTCATAAGCAGCTCATTATACTGTACAATAACATCTTTTCGAATTTCGTGAATTAATTCATTGCGGTGATTGATGGCTTGTTCAACCTCCTTTTTTGCGAGATTTATTGTCGTTTTGCGATTAGTGATATCAAACAAAGGGATCTTAATATAAGCTCCTGCTCCATATCTCCACTCATCTCTGGTGCTTCCAACTACAACAGGAATAGTACCTCCCCCTTCATTAGAAGACCAATTGTCGAACCTCCCGTACCTCCATTCTATGCTGAATCCTATGTCGCGTAATAATTGGTTTTTGTCATTTAGATACTTATAATGACTAACTACTATTGCAGCATCTCTGAATTTTAAATAAGGAGAATTTGCAATTGCCGAGTCTATTAATGCCTCCAACGGAGGGATATGCTTGGCTATATCGTCAATGATAGGATCAAAGGTCGGTTCATTTTGTTCATTAGTATTCTGCCCAAATAAATTAAAGCCTGACACCAAGGTCAGGATCAATAAATAGAATTTGAAAATCTTGTTCATATTACACATTCTCCTTCTGGAAAAGTGCGGGTATTGTTCTTAATATCAGTTTAATATCTCCCCAAAATGAGTGATTATCGGCGTAATTGTTATCGAGCATTTTTCTTTCTTCCTCCGACATCTTACCTTTTTTCCCTCTCAGTTCAACCTGCCACAATCCGGTTATGCCTGCTGGAGCTCCAAAACGTTTACTATACTGGTCGGTGGTGAGCATGTTGGCTTCGTAAAGTGGTAAAGGCCGATTGCCAACAATCGACATATCGCCTTTCAATACATTAATAAGCTGTGGCAATTCATCAATACTTGTGTTTCTCAAAATTTTTCCCACTCTTGTAACCCTTGGATCATCCTTAATTTTGATGAAGGCTGCCTGGTTCTTTTTCTTTTTCTTCTCTAAAAACCAATATTCACAAATTTTCGTATTCCCATAATTCAGTGGCTGGGAACAAAACTGGCCTTCAGGTAATTGAGCACAACGCGGACAGGGGTCGTCTTTGTCTTCATCTATTAAGTCGGCATACTGATTGAGATGTTTGAGCTCTTTAAGGCGTTTGTCGGCATCGAGATACATTGTACGTAGCTTATAAAAGTCGAAAACCTCGTATCTGCCAAATCTTTTGGAGATATAATACACCTTACCTTTGAAGCCCGATTCAACCCAAATTGCTAAGGCGGCTAAAATAAGAATAGGCGAAACCAATAAAAGTGCGAGGCTTGCAAATACAATGTCGAAAGCTCGTTTTTTCCAATCCATTTTATAGGGCTTCAATTTTATTTCCTGCCCTAAATTCTGTTGGTGCTTTTCTTTGTATTCTTTTATGAAGTCAATCCTATATAGTAGCTTATCATGATTTAAAGGAGTTACATAAAAATCATCTACTCCTGCCAGAAATGCTTTCTTATAAAGGTTGGGATCAAAATCGTGAACAACAATAATAAATGGTAATTTCAGTTTGGTGGCAAATTCCGATTTGCTAAGAAAATCATAAAGGTCGAGTCCTGTGCCACCAGGCAAGAACATTTCACAAACGATGCTATCAATTTCTGGGTGCTTCTGTAAAGCATCCAGTGCTTCAAGACCATTTTCAACTGTAAGGAAACTGATGCGTGAATCATTCGAAAATGATTCCTTTATACCAGCATCTCCGCCAATATATAAGATAGTGTAATGTTCTTTTTTCAGGGGTATCATAGGCTGCGTTATTTTACCATTCTATCGCATAATGAATGGGATTGAGATTTTTCTTTATAAGCTCCTCGAGTTCCAACACATTAAAAGGTTTAACGAGGAAATCTTGCGCACCGAGTCGATAACATCTAACCCTGCTTTCGCTGCTCTCTTCACCCGAAAGCATGATAATGGGCGTATGCTTGTGAAAACCTGAAGCCCTGACCCTCTCAATAAACTCATATCCATCCATTTTGGGCATCTGAATATCGCAGATGATGAGGTTGGGAATATTCTTTTCCAGCCATATGAGTCCCTCTTCTCCATTACTCTTGGAAACTACTTCGTAATTCTTTCCTAAGTAATTTTCAAGTAATAACCTTATGCTTTGTTCATCGTCGATAACCAGAATCTTAGGTTTCATAAATGGGATTTTTTGTGGTTAAAAGTACATATACTGGTTGGATGATACAAATTTATTGAAAGTTCATCAAAGTTGTTCACTATGCAATTATTTTATTTTAAAAAATAAAAATAAACCTATCTAATTAATATTCAGTTTAGCAAGTCGTCATTAGTAGGATTTTACTGCAACATTTTTTCGAGTTGCTTGATCTCGTCGCGGTATCTGGCAGCATTAATAAAGTCGAGCTCTTTTACAGCCTGTTCCATTAGTTTGCGTGTTTGCTGTATGGCTTTGGCAATATCTGTTTTTGACATATACTTTACAACCGGATCGGCGGCGATTTCAATTTCTTCTTTTTCGATATAGGGGGCGCCTTTGCTCTTTCTAGAATCGGCAATAGATGTTTGAGATAATATAGTATTTGTCGATTTTACAATGGGAGTAGGAGTAATTCCATGTCGCCGGTTGTATTCCATTTGTCTCATTCTTCTGCGATTTGTTTCTTCTATCGTTCTACGCATACTGTCTGTAATTACATCAGCATACATAATCACGCGACTGTTAATGTTTCGAGCTGCACGTCCCGCAGTCTGTGTCAGTGATCGCTCTGAACGTAAAAAACCTTCTTTGTCAGCATCCAGAATAGCTACAAGCGAGACCTCCGGCAGATCTAAGCCTTCACGCAACAAATTTACACCAACTAACACATCAAATTCTCCCATGCGCAAATCACGCATTATTTCAACTCTTTCAAGGGTCTCCACGTCGGAATGTATATAGCGGGTTTTAATATTTACACTTTGAAAGAATTTCGAAAGTTCCTCTGCCATTCGTTTTGTTAATGTAGTGACCAAAACACGTTCTTTACGTTCAAGTGTTTTCCTTATTTCTTCGAGAAGATCATCAATTTGGTTATGGGTTGGTCTTACTTCAATGACTGGGTCAAGAAGCCCCGTAGGCCTTATAATTTGTTCTACTACAATTCCTTCAGCCTGTTGCAATTCATACTCAGCAGGTGTGGCACTTACAAAAATTATTTGATTAATCATCGCTTCAAATTCATCGAACTTAAGTGGGCGGTTGTCTAAAGCTGAAGGTAGTCTGAAACCGTAGTCGACCAATACCTGTTTACGTGATCTATCCCCACCATACATCCCCCGTATCTGAGGAACCGTTACATGGCTTTCATCAATTATCATTAAATAATCATCAGGAAAATAATCTATTAAGCAGAAAGGTCGGCTGCCAGGCTTGCGCCCGTCGAAATAGCGGGAATAATTTTCAATGCCTGAACAATATCCAAGTTCTTTCATCATCTCAATGTCAAACGATACCCTATCGTAAAGCCGCTTAGCCTCTTCATACTTGCCAATTTCCTGAAAATAATCTACTTGCTTTTTTAAATCCTCCTGAATTTCCCTGATGGCTCTTTTCATTTGATCGTGTGACGTGACGAAGATATTTGCAGGATATATCTTCAGGTAATCCTCCTGGGTAATCTGGTAACCCGACAATGGATCAAAGACACTTAAGGATTCTACCTCATCCCCCCAGAAAACTATTCTATAAGCTTTATCGGCATATGCAGGAAAAACATCAACGGTGTCGCCTTTCACCCTGAAGGTTCCCCTTTTAAAGTCTGTTTCGGTACGAGCATAGAGACCGGCAACCAGATCTAATAAAAAGCGGTTCCGCCCGTAAATCATTCCCCGTTGTAGCTCTACTACCTGGCGAGTGAAATCATCAGGATTACCAATACCATAAATACATGAAACAGATGAAACAACAATAATATCACGTCGGCCTGAGAGTAGGGCAGAAGTTGTGCTTAGTCGTAATTTTTCAATCTCATCATTTATGGAAAGATCTTTCTCGATATAGGTATTGGTAGTTGGTATATAGGCTTCAGGTTGATAGTAATCGTAGTAAGAAACGAAGTACTCAACTGCATTTTCAGGAAAAAATTGCTTGAACTCCCCATAAAGCTGGGCAGCAAGGGTTTTATTGTGACTAAGTACTAAGGCCGGCTTATTTACGTTGGCTAAAACATTGGCGATAGTAAAAGTTTTACCGGACCCCGTAACCCCAAGCAATACCTGAGCTCTGTCACCCCGTAGAATGCCTTCTGTGAGTTGCTTAATGGCTTCCGGTTGGTCTCCGGTTGGAGAATAATCTGAGACAAGTTTAAACTGCATGTAACATGGAAGGTTTTTGCGAAAATAAAAAAAAGGAGTGTTGCCACTCCTTTTTTCTTCATTACGGTAAGATTAAATTACTTTTTCTTTCCGCCTTTGGCTTTAGCAGCTTCTTCAGCTTTAGCAATGCTGTCAAGACGAGCCTGTTCAGCAGCTTGAGCAGCCTGAGCAGCAGCTACGCTGTCTTCGTAAGCTTTTACTTTAGCAAGGCTGTCAGCAATACGAATGCTGTCCTGTTTAGCTTTTTCAGCGAGTTCTTTTGCGCTGGGGCCGCAAGCGGCGATCATGGCAACTGCACCTGCCAATAAGAGAAGATTGAGTTTTTTCATAGCGGTTTTGGAATTTTAAATTTGACGATGCAAAATTAAAAGCTTTTTGGATAAGTTGTACGTTTTTGTGAAAAAATTTTTAACATTCTTTAAGAAACTTATTCACATTTTAAGCAATTTTAACAAAATCAATTATCAAAACTAACTGAATACTAATATTTTAATAATTAAACAGCCTATAGAAAATTGTTAAAAACTTATATGTTAATTTTACATTAACTTTGTGTCATGGAATCATCCAGCGTTATTTTGACAATTGCTGAGCCGGCAGAAGCTGTTTATAAGGTGAAAGCCAGCAAGTTTCTGGCTTTTGCTTATCCGGTGCAAAACGAAGATGAAATCAAGGCTCATCTCCAGAACCTCAAAAAAAAATTCCCCGACGCAAACCACCACTGCTTCGCCTGGCGGCTGGGGCCTGGCAAAGACAAATTTCGCTATTACGACGACGGAGAGCCCTCGGCAACAGCTGGTCGTCCCATTTATGGTCAAATTCTTTCACGCGATATTACTAATGTTTTGATTGTAGTTGTCAGGTATTTCGGTGGAATTAAACTGGGTACTTCAGGATTAATTGATGCCTACAAAACCTCTGCAGCATTGGTGCTCGAAAACACGAAAATTGTTGAATTTACCCTCAAATGCAGCCTTCGTCTTCTCTATTCCTATGAATTGACCAATCAGGCCATGCGCTTGGTTAAAGAGCTCAAGGCAGAAATCATATCCAGTGAATATTTACAGAAATGTGAGCTCCTGATCAGGTTTGATGCCTCTTTGAAACAATTTGCCATCCAAAAAATTAGTGAAGTTTATGGATTAGATGTAAATGAAGTTGATTAACCGACTTATAATCCAGGAGAATCATATTGTTATAAGATAAAAAAAGGCTGCCTTTCGACAGCCCTTTTTCTGTTAGTACTCGGAATTAATCTTCTTTGATTATTTTTAGACCACCTTCTACACCTTTGGCTACAAAGATATAGCTATTGTCGGAGTAGACGTGATTGCAGCTTCCGGGATAGTTTGGATCATCCCAGATACCAACAATTTCAACTTCCGTTCCACTGGTGGGGGCTTTGGCAATATAAAGTCCTTGAGCCCCGTTTGCCATATAGATATATTTCGAATCAGCACTTACTGCATTCGTATTTCCATATGTAATCATTCCGGCAGGAGAAGTGTAAACAAGGTTTCCATTGGTAATGTTTAAGGCTTTCATACCGTTCATGCCCATCGATATAAAGCATGTAGTTGCATCTGGACGAATGAAGATAGTGGCCTTACCGAAGTTTGTAAATTCGGGCTCCACGTTCTGGTGACTTACTTGCCCCACGGGCCAAATCAGTTCAGTTGAAGGATCACCGCTGCCAACAGTGTAAACATGCAGATAAGCATTATTGCTGCCGTCTACCTCAAGGCTGATATGTTTCTTTCCATTGACACGGCCATTGGCAGTCGAGAACTTAGCCCCGTTATAAAGGTCTGAATCTACGTAGGCTAAGGTAGTTCTGTTATACACGAAGAGTCCGCCGTTTGTATTACCGGCAGAAACATAAATCCAGTTACTGGCCTGGATAATACCATTGGCAGAGGCAGCATTTCCAACCTTAAGGGTTTGAACTTGTTCGGGCGTAGATGTAATAATTCCATCGCCATCAATAGCAATTTTGAGTACCACAGCACCTTTGGCTTTATGTGCACCTGCTAAATAAAGAACACTTCCACCAGCATTGATGTCGCATGCATTGATATCGATTTTTTCAAATGTCATTTGCGAGACTATGCTCGGATTGTAGGGATCAGAAATATCAAAAACAACAATGGCTCCGCCATAACCATTACCTCTTTCGTGATAGGTAACGTAAACTTTTTGATAACGACGGTGAACGTAACTGGCACTTAATTTCACTCCGTTGACGATGGGTGAAGCGGCGTCAGCAACAAGAGTGAATGTAGGTGTTGATTTTAAGCCTTTCAGATTTAAAGGCTCGTTTAATAGGGTTAAACGTTGGTTAAGCTCCTGAGCATTATTGTTTAAGACGATCCCATCTTCATTGACGAATGAAGGAGCCTCTTCTTTTGAGCATGCTGCCAGGAGTGTAACAGCAAATAAAACCAGTACTAACTTTTTCATATGATTCAATTTTAATTTGTAATTTTCTACTCTAAGCGACAAAATGGTAAACCTAATTTTGTGCCATTTCGCTAAATCAATGATTATAAATTATTTAAAATAATCAAAGTAATTGTATGTGTTTCCCAATTTGTATTTTCTTACAACAGTTGGAAATGTAGAATTTCCTTGATTTGTCGTAAATTAGGTTGCGTTTAACAAAAGATTATCTTGAATTGTTTAGTGCTTCATAAAATACCTCGATAGGATGCTGAGCTTCGCGCCCTGTGCCATCTTTAATCTGATGTCGGCACGATGTACCGGGGGCTGCAATAATTGCATCAGATGAGGTTGCTCTTACTGCAGGAAATAGTACCAATTCTCCAACTTTCATCGAAATTTCGTAATGCTCTTTTTCGTAGCCAAAAGACCCGGCCATTCCACAGCATCCCGAGGGGATTTCTACAACTGAATAGTTTTGTGGTATACTAAGCATTGACACAGTAGGCTTTGTAGAAGCCACTGCTTTTTGTTGACAATGGCCATGCAGGTATATTTCTCTTTTCTCAGTCGTAAATAAGTTTGGAGAAATATTGCCCTTTTCAAATTCCCTAGAAATAAATTCTTCAAAGAGAAGCGTGTGTGGTGCCATTTTCCTGGCTAAATCCCGGAGGGAAGGGCTACAAAGTTCAGGGTATTCATCCCTAAAGGTAAGAATGGCTGAAGGTTCAATACCAATTAAAGGTGATTGTTCATTCACAATGTTTGAGAGTAATTCAACATTTTTATCCGCAATATGTCGGGCCTTGCGCAAGAGTCCTTTCGAGATAAATGTTCTGCCACTGTAGGTTTGCCTGGGTATGACAACCTGATAACCTAATAAAGAAAGTGCCTGTATGGCTCTAATTCCGATGAGGGTGTCGTTAAAGCGGGTGAATTCGTCGATAAAGAGAAAAACTTTGCCTTTAATTGGACCTTTAGGAGTAAAACGTTCAATGTATTTGGCAAAGTTCTCCTTTCTAATTTTTGGAATGCTTCGGTTTGGAGCAAATCGGGTAACTTTTTTAAAAATGCCTGACAGGAGATTATTTTGTAGAACATAATTAGCAAGGAAGGGGAAATGGCTTCCAAGTTGATTAAGTTGGGGAAAGTATGCAATAAGCAATGATCGGAAGGGAACACCATTGGCATCATAGTAATGCTGCAGGAATTCTGCTTTGAGCTTGGCGACATCTACATTTGAAGGACATTCCGATTTACAGGCTTTGCAGGAAAGACAAAGATCCATTATCTGGTATATCTCGGGATGATTAAAAGGATTTTGTCTTTGGGAGCGGGTAAGGAATTCTCTAAGAATATTAGCCCTGGCACGTGTAGTAGCATTTTCATCGCGGGTAGCCATGTAGCTTGGACACATAGTACCGCCTATTTTTTCAGTTTTTCGGCAATCGCCACTGCCGTTGCATCGTTCAGCAGCTCTTACTATGCCCAGGTCTTTCGAAAAATCAAAGAGGGTGTCAATCTCGCGGACCTTTTGCCCAGGATCGTACCGAAGAAATGTATCCATCCTGGGTGTATCCGTTATTTTGCCTGGATTAAAAATACCATTCGGGTCCCATTTCTTTTTAATCTCCTTCAGCAATTGGTAATTTTTTTCACCCAGCATAAGAGGGATAAATTCTCCCCGCAGCCTGCCATCTCCGTGTTCTCCACTCAGCGATCCCCTGTATTTCTTAACGAGCTTTGCAGTTTCAAGGGCAATTTCCCTGAAGAGCTTTACATGCATGGGATCTTTTAAATTAAGTACAGGGCGAAGGTGGAGTTCGCCGGTAGCGATATGGGCATAATATACGCAGGATAGACCATGCTTTTGAAGCAGAGCATCAAATTCTTCGATATAATCAGGTAATAATTCCGGCTTTACTGCAGTGTCTTCGATTACGGGTACTGGTTTTGCATCGCCTGGCATATTAGACAAAACTCCTAAACCGGCTTTTCTAAGTGCCCATACTTTATTTATATCATTTCCTGTTATTACAGGAAAGGCATAACCAAACCCTGCGGATCGCATTTCATGCTCCAATGCCTCTATGCGTGGAGATATTTCTTTGATGGAATTGCCTTCGAACTCCACAATTAGAATGGCACTCGGATCTCCCTCTACAAAAAAACGATTTCTTTCCTGATCACGATTTTGTTTTGTTAAATCTAATACGGTTTTATCCATCAATTCCACAGAGGAGGGATAATGTCTTAGTGCGATAAGGTTGGCCTCCAGAGCTTGTCTGATGGTTTCGAGGTGAATGCATACCAATACTTTGACAGGAGGGGGTAGAGGTACAAGATTTAATTTTATTTCCGTAATAAATGCTAAAGTACCTTCTGAGCCTGCCAGAAGGCGACAAAAATTGAAAGCTGGGCCACCGGGTGTAAATGGTTCGCATTCCAATAAAAGGTCTAAAGCATAGCCAGTATTTCTTCGTTTGACCTCAGGATCAGGATATTCATTGCGGATATTTTTCTGGTTTTCAATGTCGCTTAAAATTTGATGGATGTGTTCATAAAGGCGCCCTTCCAGCCCATGAGATTTCCTTTTCTTGTCGAATTCTTCTGGAGTAAGGTCTTTAAATGTAACTTTTGAGCCATCGCTTAATAAAGCAACAATCTCAAGCGTATGATCTCTGGTGCTGCCATAGAGCAGGGAATGTGCTCCGCAGGAGTTATTGCCCACCATTCCACCAATCATGCAGCGATTTGAAGTGGAGGTTTCCGGTGCAAAAAACAAACCTGTTGGCTTTAGAATTTTATTCAACTCATCCAGAATTACTCCCGGTTGAACACGAACCCAGCGCTCTTCTGGATTTATTTCCAGAATACGGTTCATATATTTTCCAATGTCAACCACAACCCCATTGCCCACCACCTGGCCAGCCAGAGAAGTACCTGCAGCCCTGGGTATCAAAGAAATGTGGTGGATATTTGCGAAGTGAATTAATTGCAGGAGGTCTTCTTCATCTTTGGGCCTGACCACTGCCGCAGGGATTTCTCTATAAGCAGAGGCATCGGTTGCATGAATCAACCGCATTGCGGAATCTGTATATATATCTCCCTTAAAATTTGTTCTTAATTCCTCAAGCTGCTTGCTGGTATCAGAGAGTGTTATCATACTTTTTTAATACTTACTGCAAAGTTATTGGTTTAAGGTAATGCCCCACTGAATATGCACAGAATTTCAAACAAAAAAAGGGGACTTAGTAAGTTCCCCTTAAATGTGTAAAACGTTATTGATTATTAATTAATTATGCTTGTAATAATTCGTGCTTTCAAAAATTTTGTCAGCAGATTTAGCTATGAAACCACCATAGAGTAATCCATTTTCATCCGGATAGCGTTTGGCAAATTCGTAATATGTTGATGGAATTGTAAACTTCCCTTCAACAAATTCAACTTCAATTATACCTGCTTTGGTACTTGATTGTTCAAGTAGCTCAGCCGGTGTTCCTTTGACCTCACCACCTGAATCGTTTATTAGAAAACCTTTAGATTTAAGAAAAGCATTTACTTGGGCAATTTCCGGGAATTTTTTAAGATAATTTACACTCACTGTGAAGTGATTGGCACAAAATCCAAAAACATAAACCCATGCAGCATATTCTGATTCCTCCCGAAGTCTATTGTAGACCTCAAATGAAGGTTTATTCCATGGATTTCCTTTAAATATTAAATCGTCAGCTTTAGCATCTTCTTCAGGGATATTGTCTATCCACGATTTAACAATTGATTGAAGAAAAGGACTGAATTTTGCGGTTTCAAGCTGGCTAATGAATACGCGGGGAGCTTCCGGATTTCCTTCGATTTCGAAATGACGGGCTACGAGTTTTTTTTCTTCAAAAATGTAATTTCCTTTTTCAACATAACCTGCTTCAATAAAAGGCCTCGATAGCACATTGATGTCGATGCGCGGATCATCAAAAGTGCGGAATGCGATGTGATCATTGACTACTTTTTCGCCCTCTGCTGTAAAAAGATCATAAATCTGCTGTACCTGGGGATTCTGGGTAGTATATATTTTCCAGAGTTCTTCAAAAACTTTCATATTCCAGAAATTTGGGATTATCTTTTTTAACAGACGGACTCTAGGAAAGTTCAATCACAAATCACTTAAAAGATCAAGAAACCATGAGGGTGCCCTCACCGGTTTTTTAGAGGATGAACTTATGAAAATCAATGTAGTTTCTCCGACATTGATTAAATCCCCAGACTCATTAAAGATTTCATATCCAAAAGTAATCCGCGTTGGACTCAGAGCCTTAATTACTGTTCTGATATTCAGGAGGTCATCGTAAAATGCAGGTTGTTTATAGTGAATCTGAAGGCTAATAACAGGCATCATTATACCTTCTTCTTCAAGTTTGCGGTAACTACTGCCAAGGCTACGCATTAGTTCTGTTCGGGCTACTTCGTAGTAAGTCGGGTAATTACCATAGTAAACGTAACCCATGGTATCCGTTTCGGCATACCTAACTCTTAATTGTGTCGTGTGTTCTATCATTCAATAAAATGAATTATTAATAACCAAGATTGATTCCTTTCAGGCTGGCAGGAATTCCTTCCGTCATCCAACGGGGAGCTGGCTTGTTTTTCAGGTAATGGTCGAAAAATTGATACATGCGTTGGGTTAAGTCCATGCGATTGCCCCAGGAATTAAGCTTAAGATTATGCTCCTCTCCATTGTAAACCAACATCCAGCAAGGCTTACCAAGTCGACGCATGGCGGTGAATAATTCAATGCCCTGATACCAGGGAACGGCCCCGTCCTGATCATTACTCATCATTAATAAAGGAGTATTGATACGGTCAGCAAAGAAAACCGGGGAGTTGTTTATGTAATTCAAAGGTTTTTCCCATAAAGTACCTCCAATGCGGCTTTGAGACTTTTCGTACTGAAACATTCTGCTCATTCCCGATTCCCACCTGATTCCTCCATAAGCACTCGTCATATTTGAAACCGGGGCTCCTGCCATCGCGCAAGCAAACATGTTTGTGCGGGTGATGATAAATGCTGTTTGATATCCGCCCCAGCTTTGTCCCTGGATACCCATATGTTTCTCGTCAACAAATCCCTTTTCAATCAAACTGTTTACCCCGCTAACCACGCAATCGTAGGCATCTTGTCCCGGATTCCCGGTTCCGTAGGTAATATCAGGCACAAAAACAAGGTAATCATTACTTACCAGATAGGATTGATTGATTATAGACCTTGAGGGTCGCGGCAAAATGAAACGATGCAATTCGTCGGAATTTCGTTCATAGAAATAAACAATCATTGGGTATTTTTTTAAAGGGCTAAAGTCATCGGGTGTATAGAGTAATCCTTCCAGTTTTTCCCCCTGAAGTGAGTTCCAACTCACAAGCTGAACTTTTCCCCATTTGTATTCCTTGAGCCAGGGATTGGCGTTTGAGATTTTGGCAGTATCTCTGAAACTCTCACCACATGCCCATATGTCAGGAAACTCGCCAAATGTTTCTTTGCGAAAAAGATATCTCGACGCATACCTGGCTTTCAGAGGTTCGCTAAGTCTGAAGGGTCCGACCAATAGGGAATCTGGTACGGGTCGGTTCATGAAATTTGTAAGTCTCAAATATCCGGATGCTTTGTTATCCTTGTCAAATGCGTAAAGCAACATAGGCGCCTGTTCAGAGATATAATTCAAATCGGGGTTTTCTTTGATATAGCGAAGACGAACCTTCCTTGCTTGCCTCCAGTTGCTGGTAAGATTTTGGGGCTGTACCTTACCCTCAGGATCAAAAGCCCATATATCATATTCTGAGTAAATTAATACCCGATGATTGCCTGTAGTCCATCCGGCATAGCCATAGGAAGGTGGTAAGGATGGGACATCATGGTCAGCATTGTGAAAGACATCGACAACATTGCAGGTGAGGCAACGTTTTTGGTCTGATTTTAAATTACGTACGTACCACTGACGCTGTGCAGGGTCGTACCAGATAAAATACTGTCCATCAGGACTTAATGCTGCATCTGTGTTGTGCTTTTGCAATAACAATTTGTGTTTTTTGTTATGAAAATCAATAAGATAAACATCATAATAAGTATCGTCCCACGATTGCAATGCCTGATACGGTTTGTAATTATAACCAAGAGCAAAATTTGAATTTCCGTTCATGTAGGTCTCCACATTCTCTATACTGTCATTACCAGCCTCAAACAATACATTTTCTTTAAGTGAGTACATTAATAAAAAGGCTTTGTTTCTGTCTTTTTCAAGCTTTTTATGTTGATGGGGCTGCAGCAAGGGATCAGTCCAACTCCAGATATCGAGCATAGGTTTTTCTTCGGGTAGCAAAGTGTCTTTTGATTTTTCGGGTAAAGGTTGATAATACCCCAGAAAGAGCTTTTCTCCTGATTTCGAGAACCAGGGTTGGAATTTATCATTGAGCCAAAATTCCTTTTTCCCTTTGAATAAGCTATCTGCAACTAATATTTTTTGGTTGTTTATAAGATTTATAATAAAAGCAGCATATCTAACCTTTCTGCCAGTATCCGAAGAGCTGAGAAAAGCAACATAAATACCCTGTTCGTCTATGGCTAGATCTGTAATTTTTCCTTTTTGGGCATGAGCCACATAAGGACTGTTAGCCGTTTTTTGCAAAACCATCAGAAAGGAAGAGTCTTGTCGATCGCTTTTGCGAACCCAGACCATCAAAGGTATTGAGTCTGGTAGGGCAAATTCTGTAACCGATGAATATCTCCTGGCTGAGTCCCAATTTGAAGTGTAAATAAGAAGGTCATTTAGCCTGCCCTTTTTCTTGCTTTTGTTTTCGAGCGTGATGCTGTCAGTCAATTTTTGGGGCTCCAATAAGGCTGCAACAAGGCTCCCTTTGGATTGAGCTTTGAACTCTTTAAGTCCTTTATAGGCCAATTTTTTATTCTTTGAAAGGTTAAAAATGAGAAGGCTATCTTTGGGTAAGTAATTTTCCTTTCTTCCTTTAAGCTTCAAATTTCTGAGAGTATCGAAAGAGGGATGAGTTTTCGCGGCTAAAATGGATTCATCTCCACAAAATGCCATGCCACTGCACCGCGGGAAATGTTTGATAATGTCGTTATTTAAGTCTTTGATAAATAAATGCTTATCGCCTCTTCCGGGTTCTTGAACCCAGGCAGCGTAATTTCCCCTGTTGCTTATTTGCCATTCTGAAATGGTATTCCATCGGGCATAGTCAGAATGTTGGAGGCTTCTTTGCCCAAAAATTAAAATGCCTTTAAAGAAAAACGCAATCAACAGAGCGCCAGAAAGAATCTGGAAAGTGTAATTAGAGTTTATTCTGATATTCATACATTTTATAAATTTGCGAAAATATTGCGGTAATTATGCAAAAAAAATACTTCATTGATTCATAATGATTTCCATGAAAAGATTTTTTTCACCTGCAATTTTAGCTTTTTCTCTTTCTTCCTGCAAAGTTGTTAAATTTGGGCTTACCTAAAATGGAATTTTCTCACGATGGACTATATTAAGTTTACAAAAGAACAATTAACAAATCTTGAGTTTTCTCTCAATCGCGAAATATTGCGTTCAAACAGGGCGGGGTCCTATGCCTGTCAGACCTTGGCTGGTTGCAATACCCGCAAATACCATGGTTTGCTGATATGTCCCCAACCGGGTATTGACGATGACAATCATGTTTTACTCTCAAATCTCGACGAAACCCTTATTGTCGGAGGGGCTGAGTTTAATCTCAGTATTCGTCGGTATAAGGGAGGAGTTTATCACCCTAGAGGTCATAAGTACCTTAGAGAGTTTGTCATTGATCCTGTACCGGTGATTACGTATAGAGTTGGTAACGTCTTGATATCTAAAGAAATGATCTTTACCACCAAAGAAGATCGCATCCTTCTCAAATACTCCCTCATAGAGAGCTCTGAGTCATCCATTATCCTACGATTCAGACCTTTTCTTGCCTTCAGAAATGTTCATTTCCTCACCCGTGCCAATATGGATGCGGATACAACTACAGTGAATGTGCCACAGGGTATTTCTGTTAAGATGTATCCGGGTTATACGCCTTTAGTTATTCAATTTTCAAAGAAAGGAGAATACACCCATAGTCCTGACTGGTATTACAATGTTGAATATATAAAGGAGATAGAGCGAGGTTACGAAGCCCACGAAGATCTTTTCGTCCCTGGCTATTTTGATGTAGAGCTTCAGCGTGGCGAGAGTATCGTATTTTCTGCCGGAACTACGGAAACAGATCCTTCCAAGCTAAAACAAAGATTTGCGGCTGAAGCCCGTAAAAGGCTGCCTCGTGATTCTTATATTAATTGCTTGAAACATTCGGCACAGCAATTCATTGTTAATCGTGAAGGCAAAACATTGATTATTGCAGGATATCCTTATTTCGGGAGGTTTAGCCGCGATACGTTCATATCCTTGCCGGGGCTTACCCTAACTACAGGGCAGCATGAGCTGTGCCACGATGTGTTAGAATCGATGATACAACAGCTTAACGGCCCTCTTTTTCCCAACATCCTTCGACGCAAATTTCCTGTTTATAATTCGATGGATGCGCCCCTGTGGTTTATTTGGGCTGTTCAAAAATACTACGTAAAGACTGGAAAGGCTAAACAAATTTGGAGCGATTTTGGTGATGCCATTCTTCAAATTCTTAATGGTTTGCGGGAAGGTACGCAATACAACATCCATATGCACGAAGATGGCCTCCTTTATGGTGGGGTTGCCGGAGAAGCGCTTACATGGATGGATGCCATTATTGATCGCAAACCTGTTACTCCCAGATTTGGTGCCCCTGTTGAAGTAACAGCATTGTGGTATAATGCCATTGCCTTTATGCTAGAATTAGCCTCTAAGGCGGGTAAAAGGAATAGCAAAAGTTTTAATGAATGGCAAGACATTCTTGAGCGGGCCGGGCAAAGCATGCTAACAAAGTATTGGAACCCGACTTTAGGATACCTGGCCGACTGCATCGACGAACAAGGGGCGGATTTTACCATGAGGCCCAATCAAGTGATTGCTGCTGCCATGCAATATTCTCCATTGCCTGAGGAGATCAGGAAAAGCCTTCTGAGTAAAGTTAAGCATGAACTTTTGACTCCCCGCGGCCTTCGCACACTCTCACCCAATCATCCTCAGTATAAAGGATCCTACGGTGGAGACCAAATTTCGCGAGACCTTGCCTATCACCAGGGAAGCGTTTTCCCGTGGTTGTTAGGTTTTTTTGCTGAAGGCTATTTACTTATTCATGGAAAAGGAGGGGTGTCATTCATTAAAAATCTCTTTTATGGTTTTGAGCCTGAAATGCTTGAACATGGATTGTGTTCTATCTCTGAAATATACGATGGTGATCCTCCTCACAAGCCTGCAGGTGCTATATCGCAGGCATGGAGTGTGGCTGAATTGCTTCGTATGTACGAATTGATTGAAAAATACGAACAACTTAATATTCAATAACCAAACCAAATATTCGAAACCATGAGAGTACTGATGTTCGGATGGGAATTTCCTCCACACATTACTGGCGGATTAGGTACTGCCTGCTATGGACTTACCAAAGGTTTGCTAAAACAGGATGTGGAAGTAATTTTTATCGTTCCCAAAGCCTATGGAGATGAAGACCAATCGGCTGTCAGGCTGGTCAATGCAAGCGATGTTGCAGTGGATCCTGAAGATTCGGAATACAAAGAACTTTGGAAGCGCATTAAATACATGGAAGTTGCTTCCAATATTATTCCCTACGTTAGCCCTGAGGAATTTGAAGAAATGCAAGCACAGATTGAAGAGGAACTGCGTAAACACCGTGAAGAACATCATGTCCTGGGACGCAAATATGAATTTTCGGGAAAATATGGTCCCCGACTCATGGAAGAAGTTTCGCGATATGCTTTAATCGCCTCCGCCATTGCTGCAAAAGAAGATTTTGATGTAATTCACGCCCACGACTGGCTTACTTATCCAGCCGGCATTGCAGCAAAAAATGTTAGCGGAAAACCACTTGTGGTTCATATTCATGCCACAGAGTTCGATAGAACCGGCCAAAATGTTAACACCATTATTTATGATATTGAAAAAAGGGGGATGGAGGAGGCAGATTTTGTTATCAGCGTCTCTAATTTTACCCGTAACATTTGTATTGAAAAATACAATATCGACCCCGATAAAATTATTACTGTTCACAATGCAGTAGAGCCTGTTAAGGAAGATTTGGATAAGTTGCGTGATGAAAGGCATCTCAAGGAAAAAGTAGTTACTTTTCTGGGACGTATTACCTATCAAAAAGGTCCGGAATATTTCGTGGAAGCAGCCCGCAAAGTTCTCGATCGATATCCGAATGTTCGATTTGTTATGGCGGGCACCGGTGATATGCAACAAAAAATGATTCGCCGGGTAGCAAAACTTAAAATGGGTACAAAATTTCATTTTACGGGTTTTCTCAATCCCAAGGAGGTTAACCGTCTACTGGCTCTCACCGATGTCTTTGTAATGCCATCCGTATCAGAGCCCTTTGGAATTGTACCGCTCGAAGCCATGCGCTCCAACGTACCTGTTGTCATTTCCAAACAATCAGGCGTATCTGAGGTGCTTAAACATGCCATTAAAATCGATTTTTGGGATGTAAACGCAATGGCCGATGCCATTTATGGCCTGCTCAGATATCCAAAAATTTCGGATATGTCGGCACGGGAGGGGAAAGTTGAAGTGGATAACCTTAAATGGGAAAAAGCTGCTAAGGAAGTCAAAGAGGTCTATTTCATGGCCATGAATAAACACAATTCTAATTCTTAAAATAAAAAATCAACCTGCACATGAGGTCAATTTGCCTGTATTTTCAAGTGCATCAGCCCTACCGGCTTCGCACCTTTCGTTTTTTCGACATCGGTGTTGATTCAAATTACTATGACGAATACCAGAACCGATATATTGTTCGCAGAATTGCAGAGAAGTCGTATTTGCCGACCAATGAATTGATATATGAACTCATAAAAATCCATGGTGGAGCATTCAAGGTTACGTTTTCCATTTCGGGTCTGGCCCTTGAACAGTTCGAAAAATATACTCCTGAAGTCATTAGCAGTTTTCAGAAGTTGGCTTCAACGGGTTGTGTCGAATTTTTGGGTGAAACCTACGGACATTCCCTTGCAAGTCTGCGCAACCCTGATGAATTTCGTCGTCAGGTCTTGATGCATTCTCAGAAGACGGAAGAGCTATTTGGCCAAAAACCCCGTTCGTTTCGCAATACCGAGCTCATCTATTCTGATGAAATTGGTCAGATGGCTTCTGACCTTGGGTTTTCAGTAATGTTGGCTGAAGGAGCAAAACATGTTTTGGGCTGGCGTAGCCCTAACTTTCTTTATTATAACGCCTTAAATCCGAAACTCAAAATACTCATGCGCAATTTCAGGCTTAGCGACGATATTGGTTTTCGATTTTCCAACAAAGCCTGGAGTGAATGGCCCTTAACAGCTGAAAAATATGTTGGCTGGTTGAATGCTTTTGATGAAAAGGAGCAGATTGTCAATATATTCCTCGATTACGAAACCTTCGGCGAACATCAATGGAAAGAAACCGGTATCTTCGAGTTTTTAAGAGCTCTGCCTGCTGAAGTTTTGAAAAAATCGGACTACCATTTTGTAACCCCTATAGAGGCTGCTAATATTTATCAACCCGTTGCACCTATTCATGTTCCATATCCAACATCCTGGGCCGACGAAGAAAGAGACTTAACTGCCTGGCTTGGAAATGAGTTGCAGGATGAAGCTGTTGGCAGTCTTTACGCTTTAGCACCAAAAGTCTATCATTGCGACGATCCCAAAATCTGGAACGACTGGATGTATCTTCAGGCTAGTGACCATTTTTACTACATGTGTACAAAATGGTTTTCGGATGGAGAAGTCCACAAATATTTCAATCCTTATCCATCACCGTACGAAGCTTATATAAATTATATGAACGTACTTTCCGACTTTATTCTTCGAGTCGAAAGCAATTCAGCAGGTAAGGAGAAATTTGAGGGTTGGCCTTCGATGAAAAGTATTCTCGATTTTGAAAATACCCCAAGAAAAAGTAAACCATTTGAACCTAAAGCTGCGCCGAAAAAGCAATCTAAAAAGAATGGAAAAAAAACGATAGATGACCTGAATGATTTAAAAACCAGTGATCTTAAAAAAGGTTTAAAAACGACCGACAATGAACTGCTGGCCCGGGTTATTCATAAGGCTTCTGCACCTCTGACCGAGAAAATTCTCTCTTTAATGAGTAAAAAACAAAGAACTGAGGTAGAGATACTTGTATCAGAAATTAAGAATGTAACCGCTAAGGCCTTACAGGAAGCTCTCGAAGAGATTATTAAAAATAGTCAGTGAAATAACTTGAGAATCTTTTATTTACATACAGTTAAAATAGTTTAAAGGAGTAGTTAATAACTTTGCCCCTCAATTAAGATAGTTATGACCCCAAAAGAAATTATTAAACCCGATTACATTTTTGAAGTCAGCTGGGAAGCATGTAACAAGATCGGAGGAATTTATACTGTTTTGGCGACCAAAGCTGGAATTGTGAAGGAGGAACTTGGTGAAAACTATATCATCATAGGGCCGGATGTGTGGATGGAAACGAATGCTAACCCTTATTTCGATGAGGATCATGTATTGTATCGCTCCTGGCGAATGCATGCCGAATCAGAAGGTATCAAAGTAAGGGTTGGCCGGTTTAAAGGAGGTAGTGACGCAGTCGCCTTTCTGGTCGATTTTACCTCGTTGTTTTCTCAGAAAGATAAAGTATTAGCTCATTTGTGGGAAAAATTTCACCTTGATTCAATTACGGGTGGATGGGATTACGTAGAGCCCTTGCTTTTTGGCTATGCTGCCGGAAAGGTAATTGAAAGTTTTTATGACTTTGAAACCTCAGGCACAGACAAAGTATTGGTGCATTGCCACGAATGGATGAGCGGCGGCACTATTCTATATCTTAAAGAAAATCTTCCCCAGGTGGCTACCGTATTTACCACCCATGCAACCATCTTAGGGCGTTCGATTGCCGGGCATAATTGGCCTTTGTACCGCGACCTTGAGTTTTATAACCCCGAAAGTACTGCCCGGGATTTAGGCCTCACAGCCAAATTCTCACTCGAGAAAAATGCAGCTTTGATCACTGATGTGCTGGCAACTGTTAGCGAAATTACGGGAATCGAAGCCCGGAGATTTTTTGGCCGTGATGTAGATTTTGTTACACCTAATGGCTTCGATTTAGGGATGGTGCCCGATGGTGAAGAATATCGTTTAAAAAGGAAAGAAGCAAGGGACATACTCAATAACGTGGCATATCATCTTACAGGGCAGGCTCAGGGAGATGATACCTTTCATGTGGTTACAAGCGGGCGCTATGAATTCAGAAACAAAGGGTTGGATACTTTTGTTGATGCTATAACCCGGCTTTCAAAAGAATATAATGGTAAACGAAATATAGTGGCATGGATTATGGTTCCAGCCAATAGTGCTGGTCCAAACCCTGAATTGAAAGCAAGGCTGGAAGGAACCAAGCCTGTTACCCCCCTCGAATTTGAATTCTGTACGCACCAACTGGTAGAACCAGAGCAGGACCTTATCCTTCAAGCCATTCGCAGAAACAGTTTCTGTAACAAGTTCGATGGAAAGGTGAAAATCATCTTTGTCCCGGTGTATCTTGACAACAAAGATGGTATTTTTAATAAAACCTATTACGACTTGCTCTCGGGATGCGATTTCTCATGCTTCCCCTCTTACTACGAACCCTGGGGTTATACACCCCTTGAAAGTCTGGCTTATCGTGTACCGACCATAACCACTTCCTTGGCAGGTTTTGGCGCCTGGATTCGACAGAAATATGGAACAAAGCTGGCTGAGGTTAAAGTCTTACATAGAGATGAAGATAACTATGAGGATTTTGTAAACGAGATAAAGGCAAATATTGCTGAATATGCTGCCAAACCTGTTGAAGAGTTGCACCGCATTAGCGAAAAATCATTCCGGCTCGCAGGTGATTTTGTGTGGGATAATATGATTAGTCACTATTGGATTGCTTATTCGAATGCACTCGATAAAGCACGTAGCAGAGCCGAAATTTTCAGGCCTCGAAAAGTTCAGGAGCCTGCGGTCGTTCGTGAGGTTCCCAAAGAGGGTACTTGGCGCAAGGTAATGGTAAATCCTGCAGTTCCCGAACGAATCTCCGGATTGGTTAAGCTTGCTCAAAATCTCTGGTGGTCATGGAATTTCGACGCAATCGAACTCTTTGAGATGATCGACAGAGAGTTGTGGAATGAAGTTGAAAAGAATCCCATTGCCCTTATCGAAGCATTACCCCTTGAAATATTAAAGAGCCTTGAAGAAAATGATTCTTTCCTTAAAAAATTGGATGAAGTAGTTGCTCGTTTCGATGCTTACATGGGAGCCAGCGAGGAGAAAGACTCCCGAATGGTAGCTTATTTTAGCATGGAATATGGTATTCATGATACAGTAAAGATTTATTCAGGTGGCCTGGGTATGCTGGCCGGCGACTATTTGAAAGAAGCCAGCGACTCCAATAAAAATATGATAGGCGTAGGTTTGCTATACAGATATGGGTATTTCAAGCAAGAAATTTCCCTTCACGGTGATCAAATTGCACACAGCCTTCCCCAGAAATTTTCGCATATGCCTATCAAACCTCTGCGCGATAAAGATGGCAATTGGATAAAAGTGAGCATAGCATTTCCGGGTCGCACCATGTACGCTAAAGCCTGGCGCCTCGATGTAGGCAGGGTGCCTTTATTTTTGTTAGATACGGAAATTGAAGAAAACCATCCTGAAGATCGCTCTGTTACACATCATCTTTATGGAGGAGATTGGGAAAACCGTCTGAAACAGGAATTATTATTGGGTGTTGGCGGTATCAGATTGCTTGAAGCTCTTAATATTCATCCAGATATTTACCACCTCAACGAAGGCCATGCTGCTTTCATCGGTATTGAAAGGTTAAAAGACCTTGTACAACGCGAAAAGCTTACATTTAACCAAGCGGTTGAGGTTGTCAGAGCTACCAGTTTGTTTACAACACATACCCCTGTACCTGCCGGTCACGATACATTTCCGGAAGACCTCCTGCGTGCTTATATTCCGCACTATGCCGATAGACTGGGTATTTCTTGGGAAGAGTTTATGAATCTGGGAAGAATGAAACCCGGAGACACTAACGAACGTTTTTCGATGAGCGTTTTGGCTATTAACCTTTGTCAGGAAGTAAACGGAGTAAGCCGTATTCATGGCAGGGTTTCGCGCGAAATGTTCAAAGATATGTTCATGGGATATTTTCCCGAAGAGTTGCACATTGGATATGTCACTAACGGAGTTCATTTCCCCACTTGGGCCGCTAAAAGCTGGCAAAAACTTTACTCCAGAACCTTTGGCTCAACCTACATTAATGATCAGTCGAATCCTGAATACTGGAAAAAGATTTATGAACTGAGTGATGAAGAAATTTGGGCCGAACGTATGAGGCAAAAGCAACAGCTCATTCAATATATTAAGCGCAGGATAAACGACGACATGACCCGCAGGCAGGAAAATCCTAAGCTCATTTTTAAGGTAATGGACTCCCTGCGAGTAGAACCTCTTACTATCGGATTTGCACGAAGATTTGCCACATACAAACGAGCTCACCTTTTATTTAGCAATCTCGAAAGGCTCTCAAAAATCATTAACAATCCTCGATACCCTGTCCAGTTTATTTATGCCGGAAAAGCCCATCCAGCAGATAAAGCCGGTCAGGATCTGATCAAGAGAATATACGAAATCAGCAAACAACCCGAATTCATGGGTAAAATTCTCTTTATCGAAAACTATGATATGGAGTTAGCAAAGTATCTCATCAGAGGCGTGGATATTTGGCTCAATACTCCAACCCGTCCGCTCGAAGCTTCCGGTACTAGTGGAGAAAAAGCAGTAATGAACGGTGTTGTCAACTTCTCAGTACTCGATGGTTGGTGGGCTGAGGGATTTAAACCAGGAGCCGGTTGGGCTTTGAAAGAAGAGCAAACCTATGCCAATAACCAGTTTCAGGATGAACTCGATGCAGAAACTATCTATTCCATGCTTGAAGACGAGATCATCCCCACCTACTATGATACTAATTGGAATGGAATTAGTGCACGTTGGGTTTCTCATATCAAAAACACTATTGCTCATATAGCTCCTCATTTTACGATGAAACGACAACTGGATGACTACTATGCTAAGTTCTACAGTAAACTTTTTGACAGGGGTGCATTGCTTGCACGCAACAATTTTGAAGAAGCGCGGAATATTGCTGCTTGGAAGCGTCGATTTATGAGACTTTGGAAAGATATCATTGTAAAGGATGCCCGTTACCCCGGTGATGACCATTCAGCCTTTAGACAAGGCGATGTCTTTAAAGCCGAAATTGTGCTCGACCTGGGTGAATTAACCATGGACGAAGTTGGAATTGAGGTGCTTTTTGGCAAAAGAAATAACGGCAATGTTGAAAAACTCTACAATGTTATTCCTATGCAATCAGAGCCTCAGGGTGATCATGTCGTAAAATATCATTGTGAAGTCCCTATTACAACAGCCGGAGCTTTTGATTTTTCATTCAGAATGTTCCCCAAACATCCTTTACTACCCCATCGTCAGGACTTCTGCCTGGTAAGATTTATTTAATTTAACTTGTTTATAAATTTTCGTAAAAGCAATGAGTCCATTTATTGGATTCATTGCTTTTTATGTAAATTTGTCCAGAAAACACAAGAGAAATGGATCCTATTAAAATTTTTGTAGTCGACGACGACCCTTTGTTTGCCAAAACCATGAAGTTTCACCTATCGCTCAATCCTGATTTTACGGTTGAGGTATTTCCCGACGGACGAAAATGTCTTGAAAATCTATATAATCAACCTGCTTTAATTTGTCTCGATCATAACCTCCCGGGTATGTCGGGGTTGCAGGTTATGAAAAAAATCAAGGAAGCCAATAAAGATATCCCGATTATTATTATTTCTTCTCAACATGATGTAAAAACTGCTGTAGAACTTTTGAAAGAAGGTGCATACGATTACATAGTCAAAGACGAAGACTTATTTCAACGACTATGGAAAGCACTTGCCGATATTAAGGAAAAAATTGTACTGAGAAGAAAAATTGAAGATCTTGAACAGGAAATCGGGAAAAAATATAAGTACGAAAATCTTATTAAAGGTAACAGTCAGGCCATACGTAAAGTATTTGACCTGATTGATAAAGCGGTTAAAACCAATATAACGGTTTCTATTTCAGGTGAAACTGGTACCGGAAAGGAGTTGGTAGCCAAAGCCATTCACTTTAATTCAGCACGCAAAAACAAACCTTTTGTGGCTGTAAACGTTAGTGCTATTCCCAAAGAACTTATTGAGAGTGAATTATTTGGGCACGAAAAAGGGGCATTCACCGATGCCATGGCCCGGCGTATAGGAAAGTTTGAAGAAGCCAATGGGGGTACACTTTTCCTCGATGAAATAGGGGATATGGATTTAACCATGCAGGCTAAGGTTTTAAGAGTAATCCAAGAAGAAGAGGTCACACGGATCGGTGGAAATAATAATATAAAGCTGGATATCAGATTAATAGTAGCCACTCATCGCAATCTGGCAGAGGAAGTTAAAAAAGGAAACTTCAGAGAAGACCTTTACTACCGTATTCTGGGTCTGCCTATATGGCTTCCTCCTCTGAGAGAACGCGAGAACGATGTAATTATCCTCGCCCGACATTTTGTGGATGAGTTTACAAGCAAGAATAAGCTCCCAAAACTAAAAATTTCAGCGGAAGCTCAGGAAAAGCTTAAAAGGTACCACTATCCAGGCAATGTCAGGGAACTTAAAGCCATCATGGAGCTTGCAGCGATAATGACAAATAGCGATACTATCGGACCAGAACATATCATATTTAATTCGACCAGTGACCTCGATGGCATCTTCACCCAGGAAATGACAATGAAAGATTACCATAGGCAAATTATGCTTTATTACCTCAAGAAGTACAATTTCAAGGTGGCTAAGGTGGCTGAAGTTCTCGATATAGGTAAATCAAGCATTTACAATTTTATGAAGGAAGAAGGCATACAAATATGACCTAATATGAAAATTTGGATGAGGCAAACATATATTTGCCTTTTAGTTATTGCCTTGCTATTGTCTTTTTGCCGGATTGGTATGGCTGGAATAGACACCTCCAATGTGGTGGAGTTTCTGAATTCAGATAGCGCACGAAAAATGCACCCTTCGCTGGTCATCGAAAGGATTACAAGTTCTTTACACGATACGGCACTAACGCGCAAATTCATCCTTAAAATTGATAATGAGGGTTTTCAGCAGCGCAATCTGGGAAATTACCAAAAAGCCCTATTCTTTCACCAAACGGCTTTAACCATTGCTTATCGATATAATCTCCTTGATTTACAAGCCAGAGTTCTCAATAACCTGGGTGTTGTATACAGGCGCTTGGATAATTATGAACCCGCCCTGCATTATCATCTTCAAGCATTAAAAATTGCTGAAATGATAAACTCGCGACGGAGTATTGCTATTGCTCTGAATAGTATTGGAAATATCAATTACATGATGGGCAAATATGATGATGCACTTAAATATTTTTTGCGTGGATATATCATTGAAAAGGAAAGCCATAGCATCAGAGGAATGGCCATCAACCTCAACAATATAGGTAATGTTTACAAATCAAAAGGAGATACTGTTCATGCATTAAAGCTCTACAAACAGTCTCTTCAACTCAACACAAAAATAAACGACTTAAAAGGAATAGGTATTTGCCATAATGACATAGGTATGGTGTATCAGGCCCAAGGCCACAAAGACCTTGCCTTGAAAGAATTCATGAAAGCCTACGAATATATTAAACAAACGAATGATCAAAGATATATTGCTGAGGTCACGCGCAATATCGGAAGGGCCTTATTAGAGTTAAATCAGAAAATGAGAGCCGGTGAATTTCTCAAGAAATCATGGGAAATTGCCCGACAACTTGAAGCAAGATGGGAGGAAGAAGCTTCCACCCGTGCCCTTGCTGAGTATTATCATATATCGGGTGACAATAAAAATGCTTATTATTACTCTTTATTGGCACATCGGCTAAGAGATAAAATCGACAGAGAAACCGCTCAGAAAAATATCTCTAACGCTCAGGCGCTATACATGCTGGAAAAGGTCGAAAAAGAAAAGGATTTTTTTCAGAACCTCAGCATGCTTACAGAACAAAAATTAAGAAGAGAAAAACAATTAAGGATAATAACTACCTTAATTGTCCTGATTGTGTTGATTGCTATAATAGTTATTTTGGATTTCAGAAAAAGATATACCCGTAATCTAACTGAGAAAAATAAACAATTGCAGGAAGCCCGTGATGAATTAAAGAACTATTCGCATAAACTGGAAAATGCACTAGAAAAAGCACAAGCGGCAGCTCGTGCTAAGAATATTTTTCTGGCAAATATAAGCCACGAGTTTCGCACACCCTTAAACTCCATTGTGGGTTTCTCTTCTTTGCTTAAATCTCGGGCACAAGATGAGGAACAAAAAGAAATATTGGATATAATTCTGAATTCCGCCAATAATCTTATTGACCTGATTACTGACCTTTTAAACATTTCGGCCATAGAAACCGGTCAATTGAAAATAAAACATAAACCTGTTGATTTAAAACAACTTTTAAGGGAAACGGAAAAGGTATTTAGAATGGAAGCCCAACAAAAATCTCTTGATTTTTCCCTTAAAATCTCTCCCGCAATACCTAAATTTATTTTATCTGACGAGGGAAGGCTCAGGCAGGTATTATTTAACCTCACCGGCAACGCAGTGAAATTTACCGAAAAAGGAAGCATTGAAATAGAAACCTGGTGTGAATCCTCTCAAAATCATTCGAACAAAAATCTATATATAAGAGTAAAAGACACTGGTCCAGGGATTCCGCAAGAAGAGTTGGAAAGCATTTTTGAACCCTTCTTTCAGGGGAAAAGCCACCTAAAAGAAGCTGAAGGCATGGGTTTAGGTCTTTCTATTGTTAAAAAAATCGTAGGGATGTTGGGCGGAGAAATTAAAGTTGAATCGGAGATTGGAAAGGGCTCTGCCTTCCTTCTGATTTTCAATAATATAAAAGAAGCTAAAATAATCAGTAATACTTCTTCAGAGAAAGAATATTTCGCCCCAGTTAATCATAAATCCATTCAGGCTCTGATTGTGGATGACCTTGAATTTAACCGTATGTTAATTGCAAAATTCCTTGATGACGCTGGAATTACATCGCTTTTTGCGTCTAATGGCGAAGAAGCATTGGAAAAGGCTAAGTTGTTCCGACCTGCCGTTGTATTTGTCGATATTCGAATGCCAGGTATGGATGGTTTTGAGTTTGCCCGCCGTCTTCGTGAATTACCTGAAGCCAGTGGCATGATTTTAATTGCCGTCACAGCCTCCGTTTTTGGTACTGAACTTGATTCCCTCGCTAAACCTCCTTTCGATGCTTACATACTTAAACCTGTAGATTATAATTCTTTCCAACATTTAATTAGAAATTTTTTTCCTGCTTATGAAAATAACTGATTTACTTCATCTATTCAGGCTGTCTTTTCAAAGGGCAGAAGGAGGGGAAATGGTTTTTTTTGCCCCTGGTCGTATAAATCTCATAGGTGAACACACTGATTACAATGGAGGATTGGTGATGCCTTTGGCTGTGCACATGGGTACTTATATTGTGGCCGCGCCAAATACAGAAAGTAATTTTCACCTGATTGCCTCCAACTTCAATGAGACTTACAAACATCCCTTAGGAGCCAATACTCAATTGGGAAACCAAGGCTGGCAAAAATATCCGATGGGATTGATTGACTGGTTTGTTCGGCACTTTGGGTGGCCCGGTAATGGATGGGATATACTTGTCTATGGAGATCTACCTCTTTCAGCGGGTCTTTCTTCCTCAGCTTCGGTCGAGATGGCCACTGCGGTCATGCTTAACGAGATTTACCATACTTCCCTTCCCATGATTGAATTGGTAAAAGCTACAAAAGAATCTGAGAATCATTTTGTTGGTGTTAGCTGTGGCATCCTCGATATGTTTGCCTCTGGCATGGGTAGAGAAAGTCATTGCCTGGTTCTCGATTGCAATACCCTTGATTTCGATCCCGTGCCCTTTAATATTCAACCTTACACACTTTGGGTTCTGAATACTAATGTTAAGAGAGGATTGGCGGGCTCAGAATACAATGAACGAGTAGCAGAATGCAATGAAGCATTAAGCCAATTATCGGGTGTTTTACCCAAACCCTCCCTTTGCAGTTATTCTCCTGATGAATTCGAACAATTTGGGAAAGCAATTTCCCGGGATGTTTGCTATAAAAGGGCTAAGCATGCCATTTACGAAAACCAACGCGTGAAAGATGCTGCTGAAGCCCTTGTTGCTGCTGATTTGATGGAATTAGGGCGTTTAATGTACCAGTCACACGACAGCCTTAGAGATGATTACGAGGTTAGTTGTGATGAACTTGACTTTTTGGTTGATTTTTGTCGTCAATCCTCAGTTGTTGCCGGTGCCCGTATGACGGGTGCAGGTTTTGGAGGCTGTGCAATTGCTCTCGTCCATCGTGAAGCCGAAAAAGAATTTATCCCTTCCTTGGCCAAAGCTTATTTTGATAAGTTCGGATTTGAGGCTTCATTCTATACCGCAAGGGCTGGAAATGGAGCGTCAAGATTGTTATAAGATATTAGCAATGAAGTTAGTAACAAAATATTTACTTTTTTTATTTTTTAGTGGGCTTGCATATCCCTTGAGCATGCGAGGTCAAGGAGGATCAGTGCCCGATAATTATTGCATTAGCTCCTCAGAACTTGAGCTTTTCAATAAAATCAATGCTTACCGCAGTGAACGAGGACTTCCCGAACTTACCCTGTCAAGATCTCTTTCATATGTGGCCTATTTGCATGTTCGCGACTTAATCATTAATAGGCCCGATTCGGTTAAAGGATGCAATATGCATAGCTGGAGTTCCAAAGGCAATTGGACTCCCTTTTGTTTCCCAAAAGAACAAACCAGAAAAAAATCGGTCTGGGATAAGCCCAAAGAAATAACAAAGTATCCAGGCCAAGCCTTTGAACTTGTCTATCATACAAGTGAAGGTGACGCAACCATCGACGATGCAATGAGCTTGTGGCGTTCGTTGGCTGCTTCTCAATCTATTCTTTTAAATACAGGGCGCTATTTGAAAAACAAGTGGAAAGTGGCCGGAGTGGCTTTGTACAAAGGTTATGTTTCTGTATGGTTTGGCGAAGCCATCGATCCTGAAATCTCAGTTAGAGTCTGTCATTCCGATTCGGTAATTACTTCAGTCAAAAAAAATGTTAAACCCAATGCTTCTTCAGTACTTCGTGAAGACGTTTCACGCACCTCTTCGGGTCGCTATTATCTGATTTATGGAAGCTACAATACACTGCCACAAGCGAGAGAAGGTCAGCAGAGGCTATTAAATGATGGATTTACTGATGTTAAAATTTTAGAAAAGGATGGGCGTTTTAGGACTTCCATTGGCGATTTTTCGACCCAAGAAGAGGCAAAAAATGCAAGAAGAAAATTAGCGGCGAAATACAAAGACGCCTGGATATTGAGAGAATAAAGGGCCTTTTCTATGAAAAAAGGCTTTCCCTGATAGTGGGAAAGCCTTTAACACTTTCATTGTTTTGACTATTACTCAACGGGAGAAGAGAAGCTCCCTATATTTGGGTAAAGGCCATAATTCATCATCCACAAGCATTTCCAATTTATCTACATGATAACGGATTTGCTCGAAGAAAGGTAGAACATTATTGAGATAAGCTTCAGCCTGATCTTCAATGGTTTCGAGAGCGTTGGCAATCTTTCGTTGTTCTACCATTTCATCCACCAACGATTTTATCTGACTAATATGCTCTGAAATATTTTTAATAGTTTGCAACTGGTTTTTGGCAATCGTTGTGAATGTTTTAGGATCAATTACTTCCTTTAAACCTTTCACATTTTCAAGCAGGGTGTTTTGGTATCGTATAGCTATGGGAATAATGTGATTGATAGCTAAATCGCCCATTACTCTGGCCTCGATTTGAACCTTTTTAACATAATTTTCCAATTTTATCTCGAATCTTGCTTTTAATTCTCTTTCCGTTAAAATTTTATTCTTTTCGAATAATTCAACGGTTTGTGGTGATACATAAGCTTTTAGTGCAGTAGGGGTATTTTTAAGGTTGGAAAGCCCCCTGCGAGCAGCTTCTGCAACCCATTCCTCGCTGTAGCTGTTTCCTTCGAAACGAATGCGTTTAGAAGAAATAATATACTCCTTTACAACCTCAAAGATGGCTTTATCTTTTTCCATGCCATCGGCCATAAAGGCTTCTACTTTTGTTCTGAATTCATTCATTTGGTCAGCGACAGCTGCATTGAGTGCAATCATAGGAGAGGCAACATTGTGTGAGCTTCCGACTGCCCTGAACTCGAATTTATTACCGGTAAAGGCAAAAGGAGATGTACGATTGCGGTCGGTATTATCACGGGTAATCTGCGGAATCTTACTTATTTGATGGTCGAGCCTCGCTTTAAAATCGTTAGGTATTTCTCCCGTAGTTTCAATGCTGTCGAGAGCTTCAGAGAGATAATTACCGACAAATGCAGAAATAATAGCCGGAGGAGCTTCATGAGCACCCAAGCGCAGATCGTTACCTGCTGAGGCTATAGCTGCTCTGAGCAAATCGGCATGCTTTTCCACGGCTTTCAAAACAATAGCTATCATTGCAATAAAACGAAAATTCTCGTTGGCATTTTTGCCAGGTGATAATAGGTTTACTCCTCTGTCGGATGCCATCGACCAGTTGCAATGTTTCCCCGAGCCATTAACCCGGGCAAAAGGTTTTTCGTGTAACAAGACTCGCATGTTGTGCTTTCTGGCCACCTTTTGTAATAACAACATAACCAGTTGGTTATGGTCAACAGCGAGATTTACTTCTTCAAAAACCGGTGCCAATTCAAACTGATTAGGAGCCACTTCGTTATGACGAGTTTTTACCGGAATTCCCAGACGATGGGCTTCATATTCAAATTCTTTCATGAATTCCATAACCCTACTGGGAATTACTCCAAAATAATGGTCACTCAGCTGCTGATCTTTAGCGGAAGGGTGCCCGAAAACTGTGCGACCTGTGAGCACCAGATCAGGCCTTGCCGAATATAGTGCATTATCCACCAGGAAATATTCTTGTTCCCATCCCAATGTGGCTTGTACATGGGTGGTTTTGGGGTCGAAAAGTTTCATCACCCCCGTAGCAGCTTTATCCAATGCACTCAACGCCCTCAGGAGAGGCATTTTATAGTCAAGTGCTTCACCTGTATATGAAATAAATATAGTAGGAATACACAAGGTTTTATCTATAATGAAAGCGGGTGAAGTTGGATCCCAGGCTGTATATCCCCGGGCTTCGAAAGTGCTGCGGATACCACCGCTTGGAAAACTGGAGGCATCAGGCTCTTGCTGAATTAATTCATCGCCTTTAAAAACTTCTATTGCTCTGCCGTATCCCACTGGGACAATGAAAGCATCATGTTTTTCGGCTGTTGCACCTGTTAACGGATGGAACCAATGCGTATAGTGTGTAACTCCTTTACTTAACGCCCAGGTCTTAAGCGCAGCAGCTACTTCATCGGCAATTTCTCTGTCGATAGGGTCTCCTTTATCAATACTGTTTACTAATCGCTGATAGGTTGCAGGTGTAAGGTAATCCCGCATGGCTTCTTTACCGAAGGTCAGCTCTCCGAAGTACTCAGATACTTTTTTATCAGTACCCACAAATCTGACAGGCTGCCGGTCAAATAATTTTTCCAGTGCTTTGAATCGAAGATTTTCCATAATGTTGGCTTTGATAAGTTCTGTTACAGGTTCGCAAATATCGCAACAAATTTCCAGTTAAGTTTGTTCACAAATTAAATTTTTGTGAAAGAAATTTAAAATCTGGTACCTACAATTCTATTAATAAGGGATAACAACATAAAACTGCCCATTAAACTCCAGGCAAACGATGCACTAACCATAAGCAGCAAAAGGAATTTCCCTGAACTGACAGGAACTACAAGGAGATAAGTGACTGTGGCTAAAAAACCTGTGGAGGCATGAATACTGCAAACCCAAAACCCTGGATCGGCCAGCATGGGATGCAATTTAACGAGGAAAATGGAAAAAACGAAAACCGATAAAATCATTACTACGAGCATCTTCCCCTCGACAAGCAAGGGCGAAAATATGAGAATAAAAGCAATGATTGCCCCCGGAAGGAACGAAGGAATTTTCTTAATAAACGTATTTGTAAACCATAAAAAAACACAAACAGAAACAGTAAATAGTAATATCTTCCAATTGTTATATATTCTTAATTCGAAAATAATTATTGTTAGAAGTATTGGTAAAATAAAGTGAATGTGACGAACAGGTTTTATTTGCTTCAATTCTTTCTCAGGAGGTGTAAAAATTAAGAGCGCAAAAGCTGAAAACCCAACCGCTCCATTGAGGATTACCCAACTTAGCGGATACATTTCATTATCACTTAAATAAAAGTCAATCACACGAGTTATGGGAAGATAAATCACCATTGCCCAAAAAACTACAAATGCAATTTTGGCCGGGTTTGAAATTCGTCCAAACGTACTGTAGATTATAAGTCCAAAAGTCAAAAAAATCCGTAAACTTTGAAGACCCGCCTGAATGGAGCTTAGAACCACATGTTCGTATATGATGAAGGTTGTGGATACCAATAACCAAAAGAATATCCACCCAATTGTTTCCTTAATAGCAAAATCCTCTTTTCTGTGTTGGGTAAAATACATGATAAGCCAACACAAAGATGATAATAAACTTATGCAGATAAGCACATTAAAGTTTTCCATTAGTAAAGTCGCAGAGGTATATCTTGCCTTTTTGCTTTTGGCAAAATTCTGGACATCCTAAATCTAAATCAATGAATAATTTACGTAAAATGAGTGGGGGTTTTGCTGCTTTCCTTAAGGGTTTTACGTAAATTATAATTCTACCAGGCGATGCTTTATCGCATATTTAACCAGGTCAACATTGTTTCTAAGACCAAGTTTCTGAAGTATATGATTTTTATGTGATTCAACAGTTCTAATGCTTATATAAAGTTTATCAGCTATTTCAGAGTTACTCAGTCCCTGGGCAAAAAGAATGAGAATTTCTATCTCCCTTTTCGACAATATATCCTCTGGTTTATCACTTTGTGTTTCTTCCTGCTTGTCTTTGACGATGGTTTTCATGATTATGCTGCTGATTAGCGGAGAAAAATATTCCTGACCTTCGCTAACAGCTCTTATAGCTTCCAAAAGTTCATTTCTGCTGGTGTTTTTGGGAAGGTAGCCTTTGGCGCCTGCTTTTATTGCGTCGATGATGTATTCCTCCTGTGTAAACATACTGAGTATAATAACCTCAATATGAGATGTTTCTGGTTGAGATTTTAACTTACGCAGCAGTTCAATCCCAGACGGGCCTGGTAAATTAATATCTAATAACACCACATTCACCGGGTAATGCCTGATCATGCGCATCATATCAGAACCGTCGGGTGATTCACCGACAACTTCTATCCATTGGCAATCCTCCAGTAAGGAATGTATGCCTTGCCTTACAATGCGGTGGTCATCAACAATAAGCACTTTTATCTTGCCGTGCTCCATATGTGTTTAATATTCAGGATTCTGTACTTAATCGCATTGGAATACTAATAGAGACCTTGGTGCCTTGTCCGGCTTCAGATTCTATTCTCAGATTTCCTCCCAGTAGCTCAATACGTTCTTGCATACTATAAACTCCATACCCCGGGTTTTGAAGGCGGAAATCAGGGAAGCCTTGTCCATCATCTTGCACAAAAATGTAGAGTCTGGTTATATCTGTTGCGAAAGTTACCTCGATATGATGAATGCTCCTTTGTGCCATCGAATTTTGCAGAGCTTCCTGTACAATCCTGTAAAGATAAGTTTTCATTTTTCCACTGATTCTCGATGGAAGCCCCGACGTATCCATATGAATACTGATGCCACTGATTCGTTGGCTTTCTTCTGCCAGAAAACGTAATGCCGGGCCTAAGCCATAACCCGAAAGCACCGTAGGGGATAGCTTATTGCTGAGTACCCTGATCTGTTCGACCATGTTATCAGCATGTTTTTCCATCTGAGGAAGTTGTTCTTTCAAGCTTTCAAGGTTTTCAATTCGACTGAGACCATTGATCATGAATTTAAGGCCAACCAGATCCTGGGCCAGTCCCTCATGCAGTTCCTTGGCTACTCTTTTTCGCTCGAGCTCCTGACTGTCGATGATGGACTTTAACCTTCGAATTCTTTCTTTTTCAAGTTCTTCATTTTGTTTTCTTAATCGGGATGCCATCTGATTGAAAGCTTCGGCCAGTCGGCCAACTTCGTCATTAACTTGAGGCGGATTTACTACCAGAAAATGTCCGCTATGCGTTTTCCCTGCTGCCTCTGTGAGTTCTCTCAAAGGTTGGGCTATTCTTCGACCCGTGAAATAGGCGTAGATAAATATTACTCCTGAGATAAGAATTCCAATCAACACAAATTTTAAAACTGTTGCCAGATGGCTCTCATTATTTGAGATGTTGTATAAGGCATTTATTATTAATTCTTTATTATTTAAAGGAATTACCGATTCAACAACAATGCGTTGTTGCCCTATTTCGTCCAATTTATTTTTGGATGTTTCATTCTTATTTGTTTGCTTAATTTGAACTTTAAATTTTTGGGGAATCAACTCAATTTTTTCAGGAAGACTGATCTCCATAATTCGATTTTCAGAAGCATCCTGGCCAATTAACTTCCACAAGTGCTCGGTAGTATCAAGAGTAAAATTAAAAGATTGATTATCAAATTCTTTAATGTTTGATTCGTCAAGTACAGAAATGGGTTGATTTTCACCTTGAGAGGCCGAGTGAGGTTTAGGTTGGTGCAGGGTGTTACGAATGGATTGCTCAACGAGGATATTGAGGAATTTTTGTTGAATTTTGATTCTTTGAATCTGAGTGTTTCGCCCTATTTCAAGCAAGGCAAAGTACAGAAGAATTGCCATGCTTATTGTAATTAAAAGGCTAACAAGCAGATAACTTAATGTCAGTTTTTCGGTAAGGCTGATAAAATGGCGGCTTCGACTCATGCATGCAAGTTATGAATAAAGCGTGCAAATTCCGCAAGGCTGTTAAAGCAGAAATGAATGAGTCGGGGGTATTTTCTTGCAATTTCTGGATTTCCGATAAAAACATTGAGCATTCCCGTGCGAGCGCCCACAAGCATATCGCTAAGGCTGTCGCCCACAATGGCACTGTTTTGAAAGCGAATCTGATGAAAATCTTTTTTGGCTTTTAGTGCCATACCCGGTGAGGGTTTGCGGCAGGGGTCACCCGACGATTCGAGAGCTGGACAATAATAGATTCGGTCGATATGGGCTCCGTGTTTTTCAAGATTTTTAAGCATATGATCATGTACTAACTCCAGCTCTTTATCACTCATCACGCCTTTGCCAATACCTTGCTGATTGGTTATTATGATAACAGGCGAAAAGAAGCGATTGAGTTGGGCAATAGCCTCCGGTGAACCTTCGATAAATTCGAATTCGTCGGGCGATTTTACATAACCACCTTCAATTCTTCGGTTGATGACTCCATCGCGGTCAAGAAAAAGGGCAGGAGGAGTCTCAGAATTCAAAAGTGCGGAAATCCTTTTGTGCACGTTCATAATCCTCGGGAATACCTATATCAAGAAAATACTGATAGCAGCGGTGAGCGTAGATGGGATGTTCGCGATAAATTTTCTCGAAAAAATCGCGTTCGATCGAAAATTTACGCGGTAAATCAAAAGAGAGTAAGAAGTCTTTACGAATTACGTAAACACCACCATTAATAAATGCAGGGCCTCCTTTCTCACCTTTTTCACGAAAGGCAGTCACACGGCCGGTTTCGTCGAATTCTACGGTTCCATACCTCGATGCGTCTTTCACTTCCCTTACTACAAGAGTCAGGTCGGAATTTTTAATTAGTTGAAAATCATATAATTTGCCTAAATTTACCCTGAACATGGTATCGCCATTCATAACAATGGCCATTTTACCCTCAACCAGATTCATGGCCTGAAGTATTGCGCCACCTGTGCCGAGTGGTTCTTCTTCCTGGCTATATATCAAGTTGATGTATTTATACTTATTGCCGAAGTGAGTTTCAATCGCTTTATGGAGGTGACCGGTTGCCAAAATTACCTTTTTCACTCCGTAAAGTTCGAGATAATCAAGCACATATTCCAGGAAAGGGCGACCGTTGATCGGAGCCATAGCTTTGGGAAGACCAGGAACGGTCTCTGCCAAACGTGTGCCTAATCCTCCTGCCAGTATAACGACTTCTTTTATCATTTTTTTTCAAATAGTTTTGCTTCAATAATTTCACATAAGATGTGTCCAAGCATAATGTGAGCTTCCTGTATGCGTGGAGTATCGTTCGACGGGACATTTAAAAGATATTTAACCTGCTCTTTCAATTTTCCCCCAGTAGCTCCTGTAAAGCCTGCGGTAATCATTTCTTTTTCATGCGCTTTCTCGAAAGCTTTTAAAACATTTACTGAATTGCCTGAAGTAGAAAGACCAATCAGAATATCTCCGGGGTGCCCGTTCGCCTCTATCAAACGTGCAAAGACATCGTCGTACGAATAGTCATTGGCAACGGCCGTTAAAAATGAAGTATTTACATGGAGGGCTTCAGAGGGTAGGGGAGCACGGTCGAAGTAGAATCTTCCTGATAGTTCTGCTGCAAGATGCTGTGCATCAGCTGCACTCCCGCCATTTCCACAAAAGAGAACTTTATTGCCTTTTCTGAAGCACCTGATACATTCCTCTGCCAGAAGATGAAGCGTTTCTATTAGCTTTTCATCTTTCAATATGCGTTGTTTAACCTCCACTGACTCAGTAATTCTTTGCAGGATTAATTCTTTCATTTTCTAAGCATTGGTTTAATCTTGTTCATATGTCCATGTAGTAAGGCCACTGGTTGTAAATTCGTAGTTGACGACAAAGCCGCTAAAATGAGCAAGAGCATCAATCAAATTGTATCTGTTGTTTCCGGGGCAATAGAAAGTCATAAATCCTCCCCCTCCAGCTCCTGAGATTTTACCTCCAATGGCACCATTTTGCAGGGCTATTTCGTAAAGACGGTCGATTTCCGGGTTAGAAATTCCATCAGCGATTTGTTTTTTGTGAAGCCAGCCGAAATTAAGAATTTCACCCATGGCATGCAGTTCTCCTTTAAGCAATGCTTCTTTCATTCTTAGGGCTTGCTCTTTTAGCTGATGGGTGGCTTCAATGCGTTTTTTTTCTTTTTCGGCAATTGCTTTTGCCTGATTTTCTATGATAAGGCTTGAGTTGCGACTTGTTTGGGTATAAAACAACACCAGGTTGTGAGCCAATTCATCCATGTGCCTCTGCTTAATGCGGAGTGGATTTACAATAACTTTTCCATTGGCAGAGAATTCCATAAAATTAAAACCTCCAAAGGTGGCAGCGTACTGGTCTTGTTTTCCTCCGGCCATGCCCATATCAATACGTTCTATTTCGTACGCTAATCGGGCTATGTCGTATTCGCCCAGAGGAAGCGAAAGCATTTCGGCGAAGGCTCCTATAATTGCAACAACCAAAGCTGATGATGTTCCAAGACCACTACCAGGCGGAACATCAACCGAAGTGGTTATTTCTACCGGAAGAAATTTTCCGCCCGTAAATTGCTTGATAATACGATTGTATACACCCGCATGCAGGTCTAATCCAAAGCCGGCTTCATTTATTTCACCCAGAGGAAATTCTTTTTTTATTTTTCGGTCGACGGCGTGGAAAATTACCTTGTTTTCTTTTAATGGCCGGGCTGAGGCCCTGGCATAAAGGTTTATGGTAGCATTGAGGACGGCTCCGCCAAATTCATCGCAATAGGGCGAAACGTCAGTCCCCCCACCAGCCAGGCCAATTCTAAGTGGTGCTTTGCTTCGGTAAATCATCGGATTGTGTGGAGAATAGTAAAATTTGTGTTGAATATCATGACTTTAATTACCTGGTGGAGAAGTTTCAACCAGCCAGGGGAAAAAGCAGGGTAAAAATACTACCTTTTCCCAATTCACTTGCAACACGAATTTCAATCCCTAACAAATCAGCTATATCGTTAGCAATAAGTAATCCAAGCCCTGTACCAGGTTCATTTTCGGTTCCGTAGTCAATTTTATTTTTTCCAGGGATAAATAAATCCTTCAACATATAAGGTTTAAAACCCTTACCTTCATCCAATACTTTAATGGCCAGCCGATGTTCTTGAATTTCGGATTCAATAATAACTTGTTTGTGTCTATAACTAAACTTACAGGAATTCACCAGGATCTCTTTTAACAGATCAATAGAAAAATTGAGATCAGTATATAGTTGTGTTTCTGAATGCATAACATTGTTAATCAAGTGAATTTCTTTCTTTTGGAAATAGGGAAGGGTTAAACTCAGAACATTATTTAAAATTTCCTGAACGGTAGTTGCCCGAAAATTTGGTTTATGTCGCCCAGCACGTAGTTCAGCCCAGCGTTTCAGATTTTCAAGCATTTTTAAATGTATTTCTGCCAGTTCTCGCAAATCAACCAGCAGCTGTGCTACCATATTGTAATTGCCATCATTTAGCTCATTTTGAGCCAGATCGAGTAAGGAGATGAAAGAGGCCACCGGGCTTCGTAAATCATGATTAAATATGGAAAAGAGATGATTCTGGGTTTGTTTATATTTTTTCAATAATCCTAATAAATCATCTTCTCTCTCCATGCTTTGTGAGCCAGGTTCAGGCAATAGAGTGAACCATCGCGTTAGCCTTCCCAATAACTGATTTTCTACATTAAAGGCATGCGAAGTATTTGCAAATTGTATGATTATCAACTCAACTGGCAATGAGGCTTCGAGTCGAATGGGTAGAGTATTTCCCGGTAGGAGAAAAGCCCATGCGAAAGTTTGGTTTACAGTTATTTCTGATATTCTTTCAGTTCCTTTGTAAACAATTGTTTTTCCTTTTAAGGCAAAAACATAAAATCTTGCATCAGGCTCAAAAGTTTTGATGATAGCAGCAGAATGAGAGGATAAAAGTTCAGAATAGGGCTCCAGTTCAGGCCAAAGATCTTCGCAGGCCTGTTTTAAGAATGTGTGCCTCGAAAAAGCAGATATAATTCCGGAATCATCTATCGAGCCTTCCACAGGTTTTAATTTATCGGTACATTTAACAACATTGCAATTTTATCTAATAAAATTTCCCTTTTAAAGGGTTTGCTGATATAGTCGTTGCATCCTGCAGCGAGGGCCTTTTCACGGTCGTGTTCAAATGCATATGCTGTTTGAGCGAGAACGGGCATTGAGGGACATATTTGCCGGATTTTTCGGGTAGCCTCAAGCCCATCCATAATGGGCATACGCAGGTCCATAACCACTAAATCTATATTTTCTTTATTGTTTTCAACAGCCTTAACGGCCTCTTTACCGTTGATGGCAAAAATCAGGTTGGCTTCAGTGCCCAGGAGCATTGCCTCAATAAGGGTTCTGTTGCTTTCATCATCCTCGGCAATTAGGATGGTTTTTTCTGGAAATTTGTATTTCATCTCTCCGTTGAATTTATCGATGTTTGTTGCAGTTGCTTTTGGAATGTCTTTGTATGGTATCAGAACGAAAAATGTGCTTCCCTTACCCAATTCTGATTCCAGCCAGATTTTCCCTCCCATTTGCTCTACTATTGTTTTCACAATAGAAAGACCTAATCCTGTCCCGCTTCGGCTTTGGGTCTGATATTTTTCTATCTGATAAAACCGTTCAAATATAAGTTCTTTTTCATTATCAGGAATACCCAATCCTGTATCACTCACATAAAAGGTAAATCCCTGAATTCCGGAGGAACAGCCGAAAGTAACGGAACCCTTATAGGTATATTTGATGGCATTGCTTAGTAGGTTGGTGAGAATTTGCCTTATCCGGTTGCGGTCTCCAAAGATTTGAGCGGGTGCATCCTTTGGACAGTTTTGAAGTTTTAATTCTAATCCCTTCTCTGTGGCTTTGGGATAAAAATTATCGAACAATTCAGCTAATAATTCGGAAACTGTAAAATAGGTTTCATTCATAGAAAGGATGCCAGCCTCAATTTTCGAAAGGTCGATAATATCTGTAATAATTTCAAGCAACTGGTCAGCGTTGATAAGGATTAATTTAATAAATCGAATTTTTTCCGATTCCTTATACTCATTTTTTAACAAAAGGTCAGCAAATCCTATTATACCATTGAGAGGGGTTCTGAGTTCATGGCTCATATTGGCAAGAAACGCTGATTTGAGCTTATCGCTTGTTTCAGCTTTTTGAAGTGCCTCTTGTAGTTCTTCATTTAGCTTTTTGATTTTCTCTACACTTTCAGCAAGTTCTTCATTCAGGGTAGTAAGTTCCTCATTCTGGGCAAGCAGCTGACTACGGGCTTCTTCCAATTGCATGAGGCTTTCCTTGAGGCTTGTTATATCAAAAGCTGTCCCCAATCCGGCTGGTCCTCCCATGAAGTTTACAATGCTTCCTGAAAAACTTACCCATCGTATCTCACCCTGTTTTGTGATAATCTTGAATTCATAGCGTTTGGGTATCAGCTCACCCTGCTGTCTTTTCAATCCTCTTTCTTTAACCAACTCCCTGTGCTCTGGATGAACAATGTCGAAAAACCTCAACTTAAGTAATTCTTCCGGAGAATAACCAGTAACCACCTCACTATAAGGACTAGCCCATACGAAATATTCTCCTTTGTATATAAAGATAGAAGCATTGGCTGTTTCAGCTACCGTTCGAAATTTGTTTTCACTTTCTTCCAGAGCTTTACGTGTTTCAACTTCGGTGGTAATATCCCTGCCCACCCCGATGATTTCAGTAACCATGCCGAATTCATCGAGCACAGCTTTATCAGCCCACCCCAGCCATCTCCAACCTTTTACCGTCAGCGCTCTCTGTTCCAGATAGCATTCATAAGGTGGGTAATACAAACTTTTCATCGCTTCAAGGGTAGAGGCCCTATCCTGTTCATGCACGAGGGGCAAAAAGGTCTGCCCGAGTAATTCTTCCTCAGATTTTCCAAACATTTTGCAATAAGAAGGGCTAACGTAAAGAAACCGCCCCATTTTATCGACTTTTACAACCAGGTCGGTTTGATTTTCAACCAAAATACGGTACTTTTCCTCTCTTTCTTTAAGCAAGGTGTTGGTATATGTTAATTCCTTCAGGCTACCTAAGATTCTTCCTATAAGGATAGTCGCCAGAGGATAAGCCACAAGCACTGAGGTAGCAATAGTTTGCAGAGTTTCTTTTCTGTAGGTATTAGGTAATAAAACGACCAAAGCCAGCATTACTATATGCGTAATTAAACCAAGTGCTAGCAGGGTTTTGTTTGTTAGCTTGTGAATCTGATTCTTATACTTTAAATGAAAGAAGATGCCTATGAGGGCAGATGAAAAAGCGACTGAGGCCCCCATCCATTGCCCTACACCACCAATAAAGAACCTTACAATTATGGTCATTATAGCAGCAATTCCGGCACCAACTGGTCCATAAAATAATCCACTGATGCTTAATACAATACTTCTCCCGTCAAAAATCAATCCTTCTTCAATTACAAAAGGATTGAGCATACCTAAAATGGCTGTAGCTCCAAAAAGTAAGCCCTGCAAGATATCTCTCGATAACCTGGTTATTACTCCCCAACGATCAATGTATCCGGCCACCGTGCACAGTGCGACCAGAAATGAAAGGTTGAAAAGTAAATCAAGGATTATCATCCTTTACCTTGGAATAGTTTCCTGTAAAGGTAATAAAAAAAATCTAAAATATTATGAAATATTTATCTGAGCATAAAATTAATTACGGATTAAAGTTTCAAAGGATTCAACCATGCGGCTCCAGCTATACTGCTGCTTGAGTTGCCGAAGGTTATTCATATATTCTTCGCGACGGTTAACATCTATAAATTCCATCATAGCCACCGCTATCGAATCAGCAGAGGGTTTTGTCACCCTACCGGCAATTCCATCAGGAATTTGCTCTGCCAAACCTCCAACATCAGTCAAAACAATGGGCTTCTCAAAATAGACAGCTATCTGACTAACCCCACTTTGTGTAGCCGACTTGTAAGGCTGTACCACCAAGTCAGTAGCGGAAAAATACAAATTAACCTCATTGTCAGCAATGAAGCGGTCGTACAAAAGTATTCTGTCTTTAAAAGGATGACTTTCAATAATTTTTAGATAGGGTTCAGGATTAGTGTAAAATTCTCCAGCAATAAGCAATTTTACTTTTTTATCTGCAAAACCCTGATGTGCAAATGCATGAAGAAGTAAGTCGAGGCCTTTGTATTCGCGTATGAATCCGAAGAAAAGGAGATAAGTCCATTCGGGGTCAAGCCCAAGTAAGTGACATGCTTTTTCTTTACTTAAGATTTGACCATAATTATCGTAGAGCGGATGAGGACAATAATTGCGGGGCTTTTTCTGATCAAACTGTTCGAGGTCTTTCATCACCTCTTTCGACATAGTTACAAAAGCATCGCAGCTTCCTGTAAAATATCTACCCAAAGGGGTGTCAAACCAATGCCGCTCATGAGGCAATATATTATCAATAATAGGAATTACCCGGGTATGTCTGTTAGTACGGGCAATTCGTGCTATAGTTCCCAACGAAGGGGCCATAAAAGGAATCCAGTACCTTAATATAAGCAAATCAGGCTTCAGTTGCCTGAGTTTTAGCCCCACCCTAATCCAATTCATTGGATTTACTGAATTTATAACACTTTCTATGACCAGATCTTGTGGAGCTGGGGATGAAGAAAATTGCGTTTTGCCTGGAAAAAGAAAAGATGGATATTGCAAACTAAAACTCCAAAGCCTGATGTCGTGCCCCTGAGATTTAAATTCACGAGCTAACCTTTCGTTGAAAGCAGCGAGCCCTCCGCGCAATGGATGTGCAGGCCCGGCAAGAATCACTTGCATACCTTAATTTTTATTCTTTTCGTTAAAACCAGTTTTTTGAGCAATAAGATACTGATTGCGATCGTGGGCCGAACGCGAGATCATTTCTCCTAAAAATCCTGCCGTAAATAGCTGGGTACCAAGCACCATAGCCAGAAGACCGAAATAAAACAATGGCCTTTCCGTCATTTTATATCCTGCCATAAAAAATTTGGCATAAGCAAGGTAAGCTGCAATAACAAAGCCCGCTAAAAACAGTAGGGAACCTAAAAATCCGAAAAAGTGCATTGGTTTTTTCCCAAACCTGCCAATGAAACTAATGGATATCAGGTCGAGAAAACCGGCGATAAATCTTGACCATCCGTATTTGCTTTTCCCATGTTTACGGGGAAAATGCCTCACAATCTTTTCTCCAATTCGCGTAAAACCTGCCCATTTGGCAATGACCGGGATATAGCGATGCATTTCTCCATAAATCTCAATGCTCTTTACAACATCACTGCGATAAGCTTTGAGTCCGCAATTAAAATCGTGTAAACGAATTCGGGAGGCTTTGCGTGTGGCCCAATTGTATAATTTGGTAGGCAGCGTTTTACTTATAGGGTCGTAGCGTTTCTTTTTCCAACCCGATACCAGGTCGTAGCCCTGGCGGGTAATCATATCATAAAGCTCAGGAATTTCATCGGGGCTATCCTGCAAATCTGCATCCATTGTAACAACAACATTTCCCTGTGAAGCAGCAAATCCTGTATTAAGAGCTGCTGCCTTTCCATAGTTGCGTCTAAAACGAATACCTTTTACAGAAGGGTTTGCAGAAGCCAGTCGCTCTATGATTTCCCATGAATGATCCTTACTCCCATCATCCACAAAAATGATTTCATAGCTATATCCTGCTTCGCTTAAAACCCTTACTATCCAATCGTGGAGCTCTGTTAGCGATTCTTCTTCGTTATAAAGAGGAATAATTACTGTTAAATCCATTATTTATTGTTGTTCTTCAGGAGTTTGGAGTCCGGTTTCGTCAAAAATATCCCTTTTCTTTTTGGTAAAGGCTGAAACTATCAGCGCGAATATAAAAGACATTGCCATACTGTAGTATAATCCTTGAAGGGCGCTCTTTGCGGGAGTCATCTCAGCAATTTTTCGCTCAGCTTCTTCCAATGCCTGAGCTGGTAAATTAGGATTGTTTTCCAGCATTTCCATCACCTTTTCACCCATCTTGGTAAGATATTCAGGGTCAAAAAAGGTGTAAAACAGGTAGTTGTATGCAGCCTGTATGATAGCTGCTATCATACCTATAATAAAGGTATGTAATAATCCTTCGGGGTATGTGAGCCAACCGTTCAGATTTTTTGTCCGAAGTTCGGTATTGGCCCATCTGAAAAAAATGATATAAATGGCTATGACTAAAATAAAATTTACAAGTCCAAACATTACGTTGACCATGTTAAAATCGGCGATATAATAAATGAGACTCAAGAAGATGAAAATTGCGCCGAGCAAACCTCCAAATTTAATTCCGTTATTAAAAATATGATTGTATCTGTTTTCCATAGCTTTAATTTTTAAAGATTACTGATACAAAGGTATGAAATTAAGGACAAGAAGAAAATTTTAACAGATAGGTTTACAGCAATGAATTTTGTTGTAATTTTGCAGCGGGTAAGTCTTATACGACCAGCTCCCGGCCAACCCCCCCAGGTCCGGAAGGAAGCAAGGGTAACCGGTTGTAGCGGTGCGATATAAGTAGCTTACCCTTTTTACTTTTAAATGCCCAGCTTCTCTTTTAGAATCTTAATTCCACTCTGGCTCACCGAAACCTTTAATCCATTTTTTAAAACGGCCATCCACGAGTTCCTGCTCCAGGGTACAATACCTGTAATCTCGGCCAACCGTACTATGTAGCCTCTGTGAATGCGTGCAAAATGAGACGGATCGAGATGATTTTCAAGGTAATTCAAAGTGATTTGTTTTCGAAACATACCTTTAGAAGTATGAATTTCAACATAATCGTCGCGAGCCTCAATGTAGATGATTTCATCAACCGGGATGATAACCAGCTGCTGATTGTGTCGAGTTACTATCCGATTTAGCACTTCGGGTATATTTTCACGCATCTTCAGGGGGTCAGGCATGGCTGTGCGCGATTTTACCTTTTCAATAGCCTTAAATATGGCTTTGCGAAAACGTTCAGATGAATAGGGTTTCAGCAGGTAGTCTGCCGCATTGGCCTCAAAGGCCTGTATAGCATATTCGTCGTAAGCTGTGCTGAAAACTACGACAGGTTGATGTTCTGTGACCTCCAGAATTTCAAATCCATTCAATCTTGGCATTCGAATGTCGAGAATGGCGATACTTGGTTTGAGTGCATTTAGCTGTTTTAGCGCCTCATATCCATCAGCACACTCGGCTACAATTTCAATTTCCTGAATGCTTGATGCATATAACTTAATCAATTGAATAGCATTGGGCTCGTCATCGGCTATTAAGCAAGTGTATTTAATGCTTTCCATGGTCATTGGGCTTCAAAGGCTTGTTGAGAAGGTATCTTTAAAACAACGCTAAACGAATGTTCATCTTTCCTGATTTCAACCAAATCATTGCGCTGATAAAGGATTTTGAGGCGTTGACGTATATTTCTAAGACCCAGACCCTTGCCTTTTTTCTCAGGCACGTGGGAGGGGAGGGGATTGGTTATAATTATTTCCAAAAGATTTTCTTCGTTAAGAAAGGCAATCGTGGTAAGCAAGGTTATTTCAGGATTTTCACTCACTCCGTATTTAATGGCATTCTCATAAATAGGCTGTAAAAGAGTTTGAGGTATAAGTCGCTGCAGAGCCTCCTGACTAACTTCAACTTTATGCTGCAGCCTGTCGCCAAAACGCATCTTTTCAATATTTAAATATAATGTACAGGCTTCCAATTCTTTTTCAAGTGTAATAAAACCTTTTGTCGGTCGTAGTATTCCACTCCTTAAGTATTCCGACAATTCCAGAATCATGCTATGGGCTTTTTCTGGTTGTGTTAAAGTAAGGGTAGCCAAACTATTCAAGGCATTAAACAAAAAATGAGGGTTGAGCTGAGAACGAAGATACTCAAGTTCAGTCTCTCTCACGGCCTGCTCAACTTTTGATAGCTGGCTTCTCAAATCTTGTATATCTTTTTCTAAATGAGCTACCCCGAATAAGAGATGTATGATGGTATATAATGCCCATAGGTAGCCAATAATTGGCCAATAGTCAAGGAAGTTTTTCGGAATGGAATGAGGAGAAGAGACTACAATTTGAACGAAAGCTGTTAATATTACTAATGCTACTGTTGCTCCAGCGCTTGTTGCCGAAATTTCCAATATTTTGGGTTTACCCGGCTGACTTTGTGCCGAGGCCGCACCAGCGTAAAACCATAAACCAAAAACAGGCAGGGGAAATAAGAGTCCTGCACTTAAAAGCAGGGACCATGGGGTTTCAGCAATACTTGTCAGGGCATATTGATGATATAAAAAAAGGCCAATAACCCAGGCGAGCCATATAGGTGCACACAGCGAGCAAAACAGTAGCAATCGCATGGCAAAAGATCTCAAATGTAACTTTTCACTTCACACCCGCCGAAAATTACGGTTCCCTTAATGAAAAGAATTGGGGCATTTTCTGAGGGCCTTATGTAGCGTTTATCAGAAAATCCTCCCAATATCGGTGTTATATCTGATTTTACAATCCAGGTGGGGGGAACGATAATTTCTATACCGCCAAAAGCAACATAAATATCCAGCATGGCCTGCTGTCCATCAATTTCGGCATTGGTCATGTTCAGCTCAACCCCACCAAACATGCATTGCACACGGCCACCTTTTAGGTTTTTGGAAATAATGCTTTTCTCACTGCCCCCAAAGAAAGCTGCTTCTTGAAAATATTCACCTTCAATGCTGCCTTGCTGCCGAAAATGAGTGTAGGCGTGAGGATTTTCTCCCTGAGATTTTTTGTAATGCCTCAATATTAGATAAATACCAAAAACAATTAGAAATATAGGCCAGTATTTATCCATTGACCACCCCGGAATTAGGCCTGTTCGGGGTATCAGAAAAACTATGCCGATCAGGATAAGCAAGTTACCCGTACTTCTCTGCTTTTTTGTCCAGCTGATAATGCCTATCACAATAAGCAACATGGGCCAGCTGAAAATAATCTGCGAAATCAAGTGAGGCAATAATGCAAATTTGCTCAATAGGACTACAATACCAGCCATGATGAGCAAAAATCCTATAATGAGATTGTTTTTTTGTTGTTGTGACATAGATATTTTTTTATCGATTTTGTACAAAAATAGGAAGACAGTAAAACCTCTGCACATTATATCGGTTATTCAAAGTGTGGATAGAGGTAAACAGAGGATTTTTGCCGGTGAAAGATGCAATAAAAAAGCCCGCCGTCGTGGGCGGGCTCTAATTTCAATTTCAATTTATTAATTGAAAATATAACGAATACCGATCTGGCCTTGCCAGCGAGAGCTAATCAAGCCGCTATCGTCGATGCTCCAAACATCACCCTTAGGCTTTTGGAAGGTGAAAGTGGGAATGGTCTTATTACCCTGTGCATCTTCCTTTAGACCCTGGAAGGTAAGCAGGGGATAATTGCCATAGTAGCTAGAAACGTAGTATTTTCTTCCCCAGTCTTTGTTAATCAGGTTTCCAAGATTAAAGACATCAAAGGTAAGCTGCAAGGTGTTGCGTTTACCGGCAACATTGATGTAGAAGTCTTGGGCCAGGTGAAGATCGAAATTGTGCTCGAAGGGGGTGCGGGATGAATTACGTTCGGCGTACATTCCACGACGAGATTTCAGGTAGCTATTGCCTTCGATAAAGGCATTTAGGTCGGCCCACTGTTGTTCCTTGCTGAGGATAATGTTGCCATCCTTGTCTTTCACATCAAGCAATACAATATCACTTTCATTTTTAGGAACATACATTAGCTCAAGGCTTTGGTTGTCTTCACCCAACCACGATTTACTGTTGTCCTGATAGCCCCATGAGAAGCGCTGTCCGCTTTGGCCATTATAGAATACCCCGATGGTAGTTGCAAAGTTCTTAAGGTAGTTAATTTTCCATGATACAAGACCAACGATGCGATGTCCCATATCAAAATCGGAAATTCCATAATCCAGGTCGTTTTTACCTCTTACATTGGGTACCCTCCACTGAGAACTGTTTTGCGACGACTGTCCATCGTTCATCGATTTAGCAGCACCAAATGTGTATGCCAAACTGGTGTAAAGGCCGTTTTCGAAAGTTTTTTGAATCTGAGCAGTCAGGTTATAAGTCTCTCCCAGGGAAGTGTTCTTAGCCATGATGATATCGGTGTATTTACCCAAGCCAGAAACTTTTTTCCACAGCGGACGATTGTCACCCGTTCCGGTAAGGGTAAGCCCTGACTTCACGTAAGCAAGGTTGTAGTAAACTACGTTGTTAATATTTTTAGTATAAGTTACATCACCCGTAGCAATGAATCCGCCAGGTAATTTCTGGTCAACAGCGAGGCTCATGCGCCAAACCTGAGGGAATTTGAAATCTTTTGCGAAAAGGTCGATTTGTCCTGAGGGGGTCACTGGGTCGCCAGGTTTCCATCCGGGCTGGTTGTTCCAATCAGGATTGAAAACGAGGTAAGGACTGGTAGGATTGGTTGCATAAGTAATACGCGTACCGCCAAGCATCAGGCCATTGTTGTTGTATACACCACCCGGCCATACATAGGGGATACGGCTGGTGAAAATACCAATACCACCGCGAATCTGGGTCTGCTGATTGTCGAACACATCCCAATTGAAACCAATTCTTGGGCTTAGCAAGAGTTGCGGTTTTGGCATCTGTCCGGTTTTGGCTCCCATCAAATCCCAGCCGTTCTCTTCAAGAATAGGAAGAATATTTGTATTAAAGTCTTCATTAACAGTAGGATCTGTCAGGAACATGGGGATATCAACCCTTGCGCCAAAAGTAAGTTTTAAATTGTTGAGCGCCTGATATTCATCCTGAACATAAAAACCTAACTGTAATGCTTTGAATTTAGTAGCTGCAGAGCTACCGTCACCCGTCATACCATCTGTGAGGGAATAGGTACGGTCATACTGAGCGGCTGTATCATTGTTTAAGAACTCATCTAAACTATTATAGGTATAGACCCCATAGTTTTGGCGAATAAACAGGTTATAAATGTTGTAAAACTCATTGTGGGTGCCAAAAGTAAAGGTATGATTCCCATTATACCATTCAAAGTTATCGGTCAGGGTGATAACATCCTGATTTAATTGGTTGGCGGTCGAGAATTGTTCGCTGCCGAAATTAATAGTGCCTTTACCATCCCTAATACTTACATAAGGGAAATTTGCCCCCATAGGATCGCGGTCATCGCGTACGAAGGTCGCTCCGATGATGAGGTTATTAGCGAATTTATTGCCATAAATGCTCTTAAGTTCCAGCGCAGATGAATTCGTTACCGATGGGAAATAAATACCGGCATTTTCGAAGGTGAGATTGGTTTTGCTCTGATAGCCAGGCTCAGTTTTGGTTCCCTTGGTGTACTGATGACGGAAGGTGAGCTTGTGTTTAGAATTAATGTTCCAGTCGATACGTCCGAAAAGCTTTGTGCCTTCCAGCTTTTTGGTTACCCCTTCAAAACTTCCCGGTTCATAACCATACGAACGGATTTTCTCAACCAATTGATTGATTTTATCTTTAGAACTACTTCCTTCGTATGTAGTAAAATCGAATGGTTGAGGAGTTTCATCCTTTTGTAGTTCAGCATTGGCAAAGAAAAAGAGTTTGTCCTTAATAATGGGGCCGCCAAGGCGTACACCATAAGTTTTTGCGGTAAAGTCTGGAAGTTTCTTTCTTTCCACGGCAGGATCATCTGTGGGAGTTTTACCGGCCATATCCTGGTTACGGAAATAATAATAGGCAGAACCCTGTATTTCGTTCGTTCCCCTGCGGGTAACAGCATTGATACCTGCTCCGGCAAATCCTCCTAGTTTAACATCATAAGGCGCAATGGCAATATTGAACTGTTCAATAGCATCAATACTAAAAGGACTTATTCCGGTTTGACCGCCATTGGTGCCGCTTCCAGCTAAACCGAATACATCATTATTGACAGCACCGTCAATGAAAATCGAATTATAACGATTGTTCATTCCTGCAACAGTCAGGTTAGGTCCATCACTGGTTTCCTGGACGCGAGCTTGTGGTGTGAAACGGGTGAAATCTGTGATGTTGCGACTAATGGTTGGCATCTTTTCCATTTTGTCGCGAGTAACATTGGTTTCTGAACCTGTTCTGTTAAGGTCAAAGATCGCTGCTCTTTCGGCTGTCACTTCAACACCTGCCAATGCCGACATCTTTTCCGTAAGGTCAACATTGATGCGTGAATATTGACCCAGCGTAAGGTAGATATTCTCCTTCGTAAAGGTTTCATAACCCACATAAGAAACCTTAAGGGTGTATGGGCCACCTACGTTAACATTAGGCAGCCTGTAAAACCCGTTGAGGTCGGTTGTAGTCCCATATTGAGTGCCTGAGGGCACATGCACGAGCAAAACCGTGGCTCCCGGTAAGGATTCACCTGATTTTCCGGTGACTTTACCATTAATACCGGAAGTGGTAACCTGTGAGAAAACTACGCCTGCAGATAACAATAGCAGGGAAATCAGCAAAATACTACGGAAAAATTGCTTCATAGAATTGTGATTTTGGTTTAGGTTTTAGCAATGTAAAATTATTAAGTTTAAAAGCAGTTTTGATGAATCTTTAGGAAAAGTTATTAATGGATAAATTATTGATAATTAATATTATAAGTATATTGCAAGATGTATTGTTAATAATTTTTCACCATCGAAATCAGTGTAACTTTCGACTGCGGCAAAAGTATCAGACTCCTGGAAATGATTTTTGGCCTTAAATTAAAGTTTATGTTAACTTTATTTAAAAAAGGACATCTCTCATTTTTTAATGCGCTAGGGTAACTCTATTATTGTTGATTTATGCTTTAAAAGACAAAAAGAAAAAGGCCACCAAAGAAATGATAGCCTTTTCCATCTTATTCAGAAATACATCCCTGCATTAACGTCCTGTAATAATAATTGCGTCGACTTGGAGATTGCCAGGCTCAGGAATGAGGTTTAGCCAACGATTGTCATCATCCCATCCAACCTGGCCGCCTAATTGTCCAATGAAAGTGTTGGTAACCGGGTTTTTGAGAATACGCAGTACTATTCCTCCGGTTGTAGTTACTCCTTTTCCGTAATTAACAACAATTTTCGAATCTTCAGCAGGCTGTTTGGAAAGGGTCACAACTATAATGGCTCGGCTGCTTCTGGCTACTGCCGGTAATTCAAAGCGGTTTCCTGCACCGGGATTCAAGGTTAGACTTCTTTTTTCTATAATTGCTGTGGTGTCGTTTAAGGCAGCAGCAAGCGACCGTTTCAATCCATCAGCAGCTTCCTGGCGATGCGGTTCCAAATGGATAGCTATCAGATAATTATCAAAAGCAAGGCCCCAGCGGCCAGCAGCTTCATCCCGTAAAGCAGATTCAAGAGCCCTTTCATAGGTTATCCCTTCAACCGCACGTGGCTTGGTAAGGATTTCATTGATAATCTTTATCTTTTCATGAGGATAGGTTTCTTGAGGTTTGAAATGGGTTGCTCTAAGATAGGCTTTCAGTGCGTCGTTATAAAGCCGGACATCGAAACAACTATCCGCTGTGGCAAGGGCCCGTACATAACTATTTTCCATGAATTCTTTGTCGCTGATTTCCTTTTCGATTTGTGAAATACGTTTTGCCGGATAATTTTCAGAAGACTTTATCGACAATGCTTCTTTATAAATATTTACAGCTTCATTTAAATCACCGGCAGAATAAACACTGTCGGCTTTGCTTATCAACATGGAATATCTGCGATCTTGTTCTATTCTTTCAGCAATTTTAGCGTTGACTTCGTTTATTTTGGCTCTGGCCTTAATATTTTCAGGCTTTATTTCAATAGCACTAGCAAAATGTTCTAGAGCTTTTTCAAGTTGTCCATTGCTTAAAGCTGTTTCTCCTTTCTGCATGGCTGCTTCGAAAGCCATTTCCTTGGCTTCCATGTCTTTTATAATTTTCCCTAAAGACTCAACTTTCTGTTTAGGGTATGTTTCAGAGGGTTTTATTTGAAGTGATAGTTCAAATCGCTGGCGTGCATTTATCCATTCCCCCAACGCTTCGAGGCTATCGCCCTCTTTGATGAGTTGGACATATTGTTCTTCTTTTAACTTTCTCTCTATGAGAATGCCAATAACATTATCATGTTTCGATTTGGCCTCGGTATTTTCAGGCTTCAATTGTAAAGCTTGTTGGTACCTACTGGCAGCGTCCTCTATTTGTTGAATGGCAAAAAGGGAATCACCTTCTCTCATCCAAAGTTTAAAATTATTCTCTAACCTTATCTCATTTTCTATTTCTCTCCGACAGATCTCTATTCGTGCAGATACTTCACTATTGTTTGGTGTCAAGGCCAGTAATTGTTGATAATTATCCAATGCATCCTGCCATTTCCTGGCTTCAAAATTGCGATCAGCAGCCAGTTTAAGCCTATTTGTTTTCTCCGTAAGGTCTAACATGACTTTATTTAAAGAATCACTTAAGGTAAGCTTTCGTTTAGCCTCAACATCATTAGGCCTTAATTTCAATATTTTACTGTAGAGAGTAGATGCCTCATCGTATTTGATGTTAGAGAAAAGTAGGTCTGCTTCCTTCCTCCAGGATGAAAGAAGAGCCTCTTCTGCATTCATTTCCTGGAACTTTTGCTGAGCCAAGTCAACCTTCTTCCTGATTTGAGTATCTTTAGGCTTTAATTCCAGAGCATGACTATATTTTTCTAGAGCTTCACCTGGTTTATTTGCACTCATGAGTGAATCGCCAGAATGCAAAAGTTGACTAACCCTTGCTTCTTTTTTGTGCTTATCTGTGATTAGGCTGTCGATAATCAATATTTTCTGGCGGGGTAGGGTTTCGGAAGGATATTTTTCGGCCAATAAGCGATAAGCTTGCTTCGATTCTTCCCATTGGCCTGCTTTCATCAATCTTTCAGCATTATTTATACCTGCGAGATATTCACCTTGTTTTTTTATTTCAGCTTTGGCCTCCGTAATTTTGCCCTTCGCATAAGGGTCGTCTTTTTTAATTGTCAAAGCTTCTGTGTAAGCATCAATCGCTTGCTGCCAGGCACCTTCCTTCATTAAGCTATCGCCTAAACTTCTAAGGGTTAAGTATTGAGCTATAGATGCTTTCTCATCATGCTCTGCTTGTTCAATCTGACGCAGAATAGCCAGCGCTTGAGAATCATTGGGAATTAACTTAAGTGCTTCGTTGATGTCATTTCTCGCAGCGTCCCATGCCGCTTTTTTCATATTCTGTCTGGCTGAAACCAGCAAAGCATCGAACTGCCTTTGATTTTCTTTCCTGTTATTTAATAATGTATTAATAAAAGTTAATCTTTGTTTCGGATAATTCTCTTCTGGTTTTACTTGTAAAGCTTTGGTAAACACTACTACAGCCTGTTCCCATTTTTCGAGATTCGAGAGACTATCGCCCTGAGCAATCCATAAACGATAATTATTCTCCTTGCGCATGATTTCGGCCCAGCGGCTTTCTGCTTCTTTCTTTCGACTTGTGGCATATTTATCGTTCGGTTTCAAATTTAAGGCTTCATCGTACAATGAAGCAGCTTGTTGCCATTGAGCTGCCTTATAAGCTTCATCTGCAGAGGCAATTAGTTGATTAAATTGCTCTTGTCGTGTTTTGGCATCTACCGCCTGATTTTCAATCTTTCGGATTTGCATTTTCGGATACTCTTCATCTGGGTTTACATCGAGGGCTTGTCGGTAAAGGCTAATTGCCTCAGTATTATTTCCTTGAGCAAATGCTTTATCTGCTCTTTGAATGATAGAAGAATACAACTGAACCAATTCCTGTTGGTAGGAGAGTATTCCGGCACAGGTATTATAAAGTTCCTGGGCACCATTGTGTTCAGGCAAAATTTTTAGGGCTTCATTTATAACAGAAACCGCCTGAGCATAATCTTTTTGATTGTATGCCGACCTCGCAGCTGCATATAACGGTTCAAACCTGGCTACAGCTTGTTTCTTTTGGTTTTGAATAGAGTTCAGTAACAAAGTGGCATTCTTGTCATCTGGTTTAAGCTGAAGAGCTGCATTTACCTGAACAGTTGCTTTATCAAAATATCCTGTAGATAATAGATTTTCAGCCTGATGAATATGATCCTGATATTTATATTCTAATTCAAGTTTTTGATTAAGTATAATTTGTAATTCATTTAATTTCTGCAAAATATCTCTTTCATGAGAATTCAGTTTTCCGACAACCCCGAGGGCGGATTCTGCCTTTGCAAGATCATTATTCTTTAATGCATCCTCTGCCGAATACAACTCTTGCAAGGCTTGTGTTCTTGTTTGTGCAGATTGGGCCAGAATGCGGTCTATTTCCGCAATACGATTATTAACCCCAGGATGAGCAGGATTAATTTTTTTTGCAAATAGGTAAGCTGCTCGCGCCGATTTCAAGTCTCCTGTTGAGTAAACACTATCGGCAAAATGTAAAGCTTTACTAAATGCTTTTTCTGGACTTTGGGCGAAAATTTTTGGGCTACAAATAAAAAGAAAAAGAAAAGCCGCCAGCATTGAAAATTGCTTACAGCAGGGATTTTTAGATTTCAACATATCCTAATTTGAAAACTTAAACAGTACTATACGCAAAAAATGCAAAATTAGTATTTGCCTTGGGATAGGATGAAAGATATAGGGAGGTTTACTCTTGTTACAAATGTTAAACATTGTTACATTTGTTTACTTTAATCTACCCTTAAAAAAGTGTTATGCTGTTTGTTTATGATTGTAAATAATAAAATCAGGATGAAATATATTTAATCAATTAAAAACCAATAATTTTATCCAACTATATAAACTAATAGTTTAAATGAATAATGATTTGAAAATGTACTCAGATCGAAGTAACACAAATTTCTCATATACGTATAACCAATTGACATAATTTAAAATACAATAATTAATACATTTGTAAACACAAGAATTAATGCATTTATTAGTGTTTATACTTGTAACATTTATTTCAAAGAAAAAATAATTTAATTTTGTAAACATTATGATAGAGCGTTTACAGAAGATTATCCAAGAAAAAAACATGACGGCTTCCCAATTTGCAGAAGCCATTGGAATTCAACGCAGCGGCCTTTCCCATATCCTTTCCGGGCGTAATCAGCCTAGTCTCGATTTTATTAAAAAATTAATTCATCGTTTCCCTGATGTTGATATTTACTGGCTTATCACAGGAGAACCCACAAATAAAGCTAAAGCTTCACCTTCCGTGGTACAACCAGATTTGTTTAGCCAAAGTGAAGCAATGTATGAGGAATCAACCCCTGCAATGCAGAGTAATCAACCCATAACCGATCCGGGAAAACGACAACCAGTGTCCAGGAAAAGAGAGGAAACCTTTACGCCCGGCCCAAAGGTTTCCTCAAATACCCGAGTTAAAAAAATAATTGTGCTATATGAAGATGGCACTTATGAGGTGATGGTTCCTGGCGATTAATCGAATCGCTCTAATTCCGAAAAGAAAAATGAAGCCTCTCTTTGTGCATTTTCGTCGGAATCACTGCCATGAACCGCATTCCGCTGAATATCTGTTCCACACATGGCTCTGATGGTTCCTTCAGCTGCCTTGATGGGATCTGTGGATCCGATTAATTCCCGATATGCTTCCACTGCATTTTCTTTTTTCAAAATAGCTGCCACTATCGGTCCTGACGACATAAATTCGACCAGGCCCTCGTAAAATGGCCTGCCTTTGTGAACTTCATAAAACTTTGCAGCCTGTTCACGCGTAAGTTTTACCATTTTCATTGCCACAATTTCAAATCCGTGGGCATTGATACTATCCAGTATCTTTCCAATACACTGCTTTTCGACAGCGTAAGGCTTAATCATCGTAAATGTTATATTTCCAGCCATATCCACTTTTAATTTTGCAATTGGAGTTGGTTTTACAATTCGCATTAAACAGGCTAAAATAAGGAATGTTTAATTATAGAATTAAAGTCATTAATTTTGTCGCATGAATTCTTTAAAATACCCTGGGGCTACAGAAGCCAACCAAATTTTAGACCAGCTTCAAAATAAGAACAATATCCTCATAATCAGTCATCCCAACCCTGATGGTGATTCCATAGGTTCCTCTCTTGCCTTGTCGAAACTACTGTTAAAGATGGGCAAAAATTCAAACGTTGTCGTACCTAATGGCATACCCTCTTATCTGCTATGGTTGCCTGGTGCTTCTGAGGTTATTGTCTATGAAAACCATGCTCATAAAGCCGAAAAAATTATTCAAGAGGCTGAAATAGTGTTTTTTATTGATTTTAATTCAATGAATCGTTTAAATAACATTGGGAAATATTTTGAGCAAGGGAATAAAACGTTTATTTTAATCGATCACCATCTTCAACCCGCAGATATTTTTGATGTCGTTTTTCATACAACGCAGGTATCATCTACTTCCGAACTGATTTATGATTTTATTGTAAAAGCAGGGCTTAAAGAATGGATAGATAAAGAAATAGCCACCTGCCTTTACACAGGTATAATGACGGATACAGGCTCTTTCAGTTATTCATGCAACCATCCTCAAACCTACCATGTTACAGCTGAGCTAATTTCTTTGGGCATAAATGTAAGCCAGATTCATAATTTAGTTTATGATACCTTTTCGGAAGATAGAATGAGGCTGCTCGGGCATCTTCTTTTAAATTGCTTGGTTGTTAACCATGATTTACATACAGCCTACATGTATCTCTCACTTACCGATCAAAAAAGGTTTAATTTCCAGCCGGGCGACTCAGAAGGATTTGTAAATTATGCACTTTCAATAAAAGGGATACGCTTTGCCGCCTTTTTTACGGAGAAAGAAAACCTGGTAAGAATCAGTTTCCGAAGCAAGGGTAACTTTTCGGTTAACAACTTTGCAAGGATTCATTTTGATGGAGGCGGTCACATGAATGCCTCCGGAGCCAATAGCTACCGACCTTTAAAAGACACATTGGAATTTTTTGAATCTCTTTTGTCCGCTTATGCTGATGAACTATGCAAAGTAGATTATTAGTTATTCCTTTACTAAGTTTTTTATTGGTTGCTTGTGGTCCGGTACTGATTGAAAACAAACAACATCAGGACAATAATTCAGGGTTGGCCGATAGCATGGTAACATACAATCAAAAGTTTGCTGAATACGAAGCTCAGCTTATTGAGGATTATATAAAGAGACATAGGCTTCGTATGGATATCTCCGGTACGGGTCTGAGATATAAAATTATTAATTCAGGTAAGGGGAGGCTTATTCAAAAAGGGCAGCAAATTGCACTTGCATACCGAATGTACCTTTTGACAGGAGATCTGATAGATGAAGTAAGCCCCAAAGATCCTTTGAAATTTACTGTTGGTAAAGGCGAAGTTGTTGCTGGGCTTGAAGAAATAATACCTAAACTAAGTGTTGGAGGAAAAGCCAAAATAATCGTACCTTCGCACCTTGCTTATGGAGCCACAGGTGTTTCCGGTGAAATTCCGCCGAGAGCCTCGCTGGTTTATGATATAGAAATAATTGACGTTCAATAACCTTTAAAAAATGAAAAACAAACTCACAACTCTGGCAGTTTTTGCTTTTGCCGCAATGATGCTTGCTTCGTGCTCAAAGTATCCTGGTTTTAAAAAAACCGACTCGGGATTGTATTACAAGTTTATCGTTAAAAATGAGGATACTGCAAAACCTCGCATTAACGATGTAATGGAAATGTATCTTTCTTATAAAGGTATTTCCAAAGGGAAAGATACTCTATTGATGGATGGTAAGCAAAAATTCACCCTGATGATGATGAAATCCTTCTTTAAGGGTGATATTTATGAAGGTCTTGGAATGATGTCGAAGGGCGACAGTGCCATTTTTATTATGCCTGCTGATTCTTTCTTTAAGAAAATCGTCCGTGCACCTAAACTCCCCGAATTTATCGACAGTGCGACAATGTTGACATTTAATGTAAAAATGCTTGATTTCTACTCGCAAGAAGAAATGCAACGCCGCGAGGAGGAGAAAAATGCACAGTTGGAAAAAGAAGAAATGGAAAAGCTCCAAAAGTTCCTCACAGACAATAATATAACGCAGCAACCTACAGAATCAGGCCTTATTTATATTGAGCTTAAAAAAGGAAACGGACCCAAGGCTGTAAGTGGAAAAACCGTAAGTGTGCATTATACCGGTACCTTGCTTGACGGTACAAAGTTTGATTCTTCTTTCGATCATCCTGATAAAAAACCCTTGGAATTTAAAATAGGTGAAGGCCGTATCATCAAGGGATTTGAAGAAGGTATCAGCATGATGAGCAAAGGTGGTAAAGCTAAGCTCATTATTCCGTCTAAATTAGCCTATGGTTCACGACCTGCTGGACCAACCATCCCTGCTTTTGCAACTTTGGTTTTTGAAGTTGAGTTGGTTGATGTGAAATAATTATTTAAAATAAAGCCATGAAGATTAACACATTCAGGTTGATCTTGATGGTGACCCTTAGCGGCTGCATCCTTGCCGGGTGCAGCCGTTTTAGTGGTTACCAGAAAAGTCCCGAAGGACTCTATTACAAGTTTTACAGGAAGAATCAGGGAGTTGCACCCAAAATTGGAAACATAGCTCAGATTAATCTGGTTTACAGCATTCGCGACTCGGTAATGTTTGACAGCAAACGGTTAAAAGAACCCATGAATCTGATTATCAATAAGCCGGATTTCCGTGGCGATATTAACCAAGCTTTGCTGATGATGGTTCCGGGAGATAGTGCATCTTTTATGATCAGAGCTGATAGCTTTTTCGTACATACCATGCGATATAACCGGCTTCCGAAGATGGTTAAAAAAGGAGATTATGTAAAGCTTGAAATAGGCATGGTAACCTACTGGACACAGGAACAGCAGAAAAAGCAGGAAGAGGCCTGGAAACAAGCACGCAAATCCAAGGAAAAACAAGAGATTCAAGAGTTTATTAATAAAATGGGATTTAATGCAGATACCACTCCAGAGGGATTGTATTTTAAAATTACCCGTTCGGGTACAGGCCCCACACCCCGAAAAGGCGATCGCATTACATTAAAATTCAGTGTAAATCTGTTGGATGGAACAAAATTATTTTCATCGTGGGACAAAAACCTGCCCATGACGATTGAATACGGGCGAAAATTTGATACCGAAGGGATTAATATCGCATTATCCAAAATGAATAAAGGCGCTGTTGCCCGGCTCATCATTCCCAGCAAACTTGCCTTTGGAGAAGAAGGGCGACCAGGCTTTATACCTCCTTATTCTGCTTTGCTTTATGATGTTGAGGTAGTTGATATTAAAACACCCGAAGATATCACGAAAGAGAAAGAACTCGAAAAAGAAGAAGCCAGAAAAAAAGAACAGCAGCGAATTAAAGAATACCTTACAAAAAATAACATTCAGGTTCATCCTACTTCCAGTGGATTATATTTCATTGAATTAAGAAAGGGGAGTGGCAAGCCTCCCAAAACAAATAACAAAGTAAAAGTTAACTACACAGGATGGTTGCTTGATGGTACTAAGTTTGATTCTTCATACGATAAAGGGCAACCCTTTGAATTTATCCTCGGTAGAGGTAATGTGATTGCCGGATGGGATGAAGCTGTTGCAATGATGAAACCCGGAAGTAAAGCTAAAGTTATTATCCCCTCAAAATTGGGCTATGGAGAAAGAGGTGCCCAACCCAATATTCCACCTTTTTCACCTTTAGTATTTGAAATAGAATTACTTAGCTATGAATAGAATTTATAATTTTGGGCTGCTGACCCTTTTATTCCTTGTACTGACTTCCTGCGGAAGTAGTAAAAAAGCTACAGTTCAGCCCGTTGTTTACCAGACACCTTCAGGGGTTAAAATTGAAATTCTTAAATCAGGTAATGGACCAAAAGCTGAACCAGGTAATATGGTTTTGGTTCATTACACCGGCCGGTTAACTAATGATACGGTATTTGATGACTCACGTAAAAGAGGTAGGCCTATTCGGTTTACCCTTGGTAAAGGACAGGTAATCAAGGGTTGGGACGAGGGAATTGCTTATTTACATCAGGGAGATGTTGCCCGGCTTACAATTCCCCCGGCTATGGCCTATGGCGACAGAGACTTAGGTATAATACCTCCCAATTCGGCACTTATTTTCGATGTAGAAGTGTTGGAGGTCATCCCTGTAGTCAAACCTCAACCTTTTAATGTTACCGGTCTTGACACCCTAAAATATGAAAGCGGGCTTCAGGTGATAATAATTAAACAAGGAGAAGGCCCAACGCCTGCCGCCGGAGACGTTGTAAAAGTGCATTATAGTGGCTATTTTACAGATGGCCGAATGTTTGATAGCAGTGTAGAAAGGGCTATGCCTTTGGTTATCAAAGCAGGTCATGGACAAGTAATAAAAGGTTGGGATGAGGCACTTTTGAAGCTTCCTGTTGGAACAAAAGCCAGACTGATATTACCTCCCCAGTTAGCTTATGGCGATAGGGAAGTTGGTCCTATTCCTGCCAATTCTACCTTGGTTTTCGATGTAGAGATTCTCGACAAAGAAAATTCACAATAATATTTCGAATTTTGTTAAATGAAAAAAGAGCCTTTCCTCCTCAGTGGATGTGAAAGGCTCTTTGCTATTAAATGAATAATCAGGCTTTTTTAAATTCCATGGCTCTTTCAATAAGAGCGAAGAGTTGGGGTGGTTTGAAAGGTTTGGGTAAAAACAAATCCATTCCTGCTTCCAGGCAACGAGTTTTATCACGATCGAGAGCATAGGCCGTGACCGCAATGATGGGTGTATGGGTTCCTCGTTGTTTTTCAATCATTCGGATTTGACGGGTGGCTTCAATACCATCCATAATTGGAAGTTGAACATCCATCAAAATAACATCATAGGAATTTGCAGTGAATTTTTCGACAGCAACTTTGCCATTTTCGGCAATATCAACATTATGTCCAGCCTTGGTAAGTGCTGTTTTCGTAAATTTTTGATTTAAGAAATTATCTTCGACTAGTAGAATTCTTAATGATTCGGCTAATGGAGCCACATTCAATGCATGGACAGGTTGATGGCTGTATTTAAAGGATGCAGTAAACCATACGGTAGTACCTTTTTCAGGAAAAGTCTCGAAACTGATTTCTCCATGCATGTGCCGGCTTATTTCTTTGATAATGAGCATTCCAACACCTACACCCGGAATTTTGAGCAGCGGAGTACTGTCATCCTGAGCCATAGCCAAAAGAATCTGCTCAGCTGTATTCTGATCAAATCCCTGCCCAGTATCAATCACCGTAAAGGCCAATATCATTTGGTCATCCAGGATACCCAGGTTTTCTATATTGAGTTCAATTTTACCGGTCCGAGTAGCCTTCAAGGCATTATCAAGTAAATTTACCAGAAGCTGACGCAGACGGTCAGGGTCGGTGTAAATCCATTTACGTGCTTGTTCTCCTATTTTACACTGAAATTCAATGTTTTTTGCAGAGGCTTTCAACCTCATTAATCCATCAATCTCGTTTACAAAATCTTCAACATTAACCCAATCGGGTACCAACTGAAAATCGCCGGAGCGCAATTGAACGTAGTCGAGGCAGTCAGAAATTAAAGTTACAAGTTCAAGATTATAAGCCTCTGTAATATTCAAGTATTCTTTCATTTCGGCTGAAGGGGATGCTTTCTTCATTAAGTCAATCATTCCCTGAAGGCCAAGCATAGGCGTTTTAACTTTTTCGGCTAACCTTCGAAAAAGCAATGTGAGAAAATCTGGTTCATTCTTGGGAAAAGAGGCAGATTGTCCGGAATCATTCATGTTGGCTCTTTTTAAGGTTTACGTTTTTTTCGATAGCCAAAAGCAAAACATTCTTAGCGATGGGTTTACTGATATAGTCGTCGAAACCCTCTTCCAGGAATCGCTCTCTATCGCCACTCATAGCATAAGCGGTTTGGGCGATAAATGCTGTGCGGTGATATTCAGGATAGTCTTCTTTAATTTTTTTCATCAGTTTGATGCCATCCCATGGAACAGGGAGATTGATATCCATTAAGACAACATTATAAATCTCCTTTCTGCGATGAGCCTCAGCAACAATTTTTAAGGCTTCTTCTCCATCAGCGGCAAAGTTAAGGAAGGTAAAATGTTGGAGCATCTTGCGTAAAACCATGCGGTTCATTCTATCGTCTTCAACCACTAAAATCTTGTAATCTTCAGGATTAAGTTGAATAGGAGAGGAGACCGGTACAGTGGAGACGGCATCGATTTCCTTCTTGGCTTTTCCTATGGAAGGTGCAGACTTTAAAAATAGCGTTACCACTGTTCCGCTGCCCTTTATACTCTCCACTTCAATCCGGCCGTTCATCAATTCAATTATGCGCTGTGCCAATGGGAGGCCTAAGCCAGCACCTTCATATGCTCTTGAAAATCCAAAACTTTCCTGCCTGAAAGCTTCAAAAATATGGGGAAGGTATTCTGCATCTATTCCTACTCCAGTGTCTTTTACCCTTACAAAGACTTCTTCGCTATCAGGTAAATAACCTGTATTGATATTAATAAAACCTTTTTCAGTGTATTTAAGTGCATTATCCAGGATTTCAGAAAGAATCCTCGGAAAATTTGACGGATCTGCAAGACAGTATGGAATGTCCTGATGAAAGATATTGAATCTGAGTCCCTTTTCATTGGCTTTAAAACGAAATAACTCAGCCGTATCGTTAACCATTGCTGACAAATCGCAGGCCTCAAGATTGATTTCTAAATCGTGTGCTTCAACCCGGCTTATGTCAATAAGGTTGTTGAGTAACCTGAGCAAGCGTTCGCCACTTTGTGTGATTCCATTCGCATAATCGTACAATTCTGCATCTTCCCTTGCTGATAACTCGGTTTCGAGCAGGCTCGCAAATCCAATGATCCCATTGAGCGGAGTCCGAATTTCATGACTTATGTTCGATAAAAAGGCATTTTTTAAAAATATGGCCTCTTCAGCTTTTTTTAAAGCTTTTTTAAGTTCAGCATCCATACGCTGTCTCTCAGCCAACTCCGTTTCATACTGTTCAGTGCGCTTTTTCACCTCCATCTCTAACTTTTGGAAATATTCCAACTGCTCTTTGGTAAGGCGTTCAAGCATTGCATGTAAACGATGGGTTTTACGACGGTAAATACCCATTGCCACCAATGCCCCAATCAGAATTCCAAAAAGGATGCTGAAAACAAATAATGTCGGAGAAATATCAGCTAATTGCAAAAGCACTCCTGCTGGAATCATTATGAAAATATTATCATTCTACAAAATTATCCTAACTTAGATTTTTTAACAACAATAATTGGTTCTTCGGGATTAATGGCATAATTCTTATATTTTTCGGAGTCCGAATGGTATAGCATGAATTTGTTCACTTCAAAACCAACTGACTTCAGTCTGTCAAAATAGTCCACACCATAGATTCTCACATGATCTTCCTGACCATACAAACGCAGCCTTTCAGCCGGGGTAGGAGCGGGTAATCCTTCAATCGATTTCTCAAGATCTGGGGAAAAGGGTACTTGTAAAATTCCGAAGCCACCTGGCTTCATAATCCTGAATATCTCTCGCATTGCTTTCAAATCATCTTCTATGTGTTCAAGCACATGATTACAAATAACTACATCAAATTTATTATCAGAGAAGTCTGTGGCTGTAATGTCGATATGTTGTTTCAACTGATCGTAATAGTAGCCTTTGTAGGCTTGAGCATCTTTAAAACCAGAAGTATAACTGACAGAAGTTTTATGCATAAAATAGGCTCTCAGACTTCCTTCGGGTGCGATATGCAAAATTTGATAATTCTTTTTAAAAACATCGGTAAAATCACGAAGGTAAATAAAGACCAATCTGTCTCTGTCTGTTGAATAACATCTGGGACAGACACTGTTGGGCCGGCGGCCTCCGCCAATGATATGATATTTTTTAAATATTTCATTTTCAATTCCTCCAGTCAACATTTTGCGAAAAGATTTTCCACAGAGAGGACACACATATTTGTTTCCTCTATATACAAATGCCTGTAATCTCTGGTAATTTCCACGAATTTTCACACCCAACCAATAGGGAATAAATTCTTTAATAAAATTTTTCATTGCGACGGATTTGAATATTTATTCAATGTGTAAATTTAAGAATAATGATAACAACAAGAAAGATGTTATTAAATAACAAAAACCCAATTGTTATATAATTTACATTATGTTAAATAGCAATTTGTTAAAAAGCTAATAAAATATTATATGTTAATCAATTATCAATTTCCAAAAGAATTTTCGTAAAACTCATTGGGAAGTACCCAAAGGTTCTCTCCCATCAGCATTTTAAGCTCGTTCCATTGTAAAAAAACATGAATCGGCCCCATTGCATAAGGCGCAATCTCATAAACATTATAAAAGAAACCTATTCCTGATGGTGTTAAATAGAATTCAACAGGAAGTCCGATTTCGTCAGTAAAAAATCCGGCATTTGTAAGTGGTTGCTCAGCACTAAGCCCGTACTTTTCTTTGATTTTCTGCTTGATAAGTTGTAGTAAGCTACCCACTATCCAACTGTTATTTATTTGTAGCAGCTCGCTGAGACTATAGTCTTTTCCATTTTTTAGGTTAACATTAATAAATTGGGTTGCTTCTAAACCATGTGCGCTACCTGTATAGACATATTTTTGCACAGCTATGGAAAGCAAAAATTTAGAATTACATATGATTAATGGCTTAATATTAAACTCATGATTTAGTATCATTGAAGGATCTGAAGGATCATAAATATCCCGATTTTCTTCCTGATATTGCAGAGCAAGTTGATTTATAAAATTAGTGATTGCCAATGGTGTTGCCAAAGACAGATTGGATTCACCCATATATTTCATAAATAACAACTTACGTACAGAATCGTTTATAGTATGATTTGAAATAATTATTGGCTCCGGGAACAGAAAATCGTAGGATGCAGCCGGGGATGTCTTAATCTCGGGAATAAGAGGTTTTTTATACTTGAAATGAAGTAATTTAAAAGGGATGCTCCCCTTACTTTCTCCAAAAGCTAGCCTTGGAATATTCAGGTTATCTCCTACCCTGCTAACAATTTTAATGTTTTCTAATGCTTTGTTTTTCAATAAGAAAGAGAACTCAATCTCTCTGCTATCTTGGGAGAAAAATTTCCATACTCCACTACTCCGATCCATTTTACCCTCCATCCATGCCGGATATGTAAGACCAGGGGCATCGAGAGAAATTACTCCTATGCTATCATGGATAATCAAATCGAGATACAAAGTCGGTTTTTGGGGTGATTCAATGTGAAAGTAACTGACCTGTGCATGTAATTGATAATTAATTATCCCCAGAATGAAACAAATTAGTATCCCATATTTTACTTGCGAACTCATGCCCTGAAGATTCAAATATTTTTTTTACAAATTTACATGAAAACCCATTACACACAGACAAATAAAAATCGAGCCGGCAGTTTTTATAGCGCTACCGTACTCGAAGTACAATCCTAAATTTGCGCAAATAATCTAAAAAACAATTAATATGAAAAAGACTGCCGGACTCGACATTCACAAAGGTACAATTTTTTGTGGGATTTTTGATGGTAAGCATCACCAAGACGTTAAAGAATTTTCTACTACTACT
>Ga0067045_1027527_pt1 | contig 100818 bp, 79 predicted proteins | sample TerdegcTABiofilm_FD_59184 | JGI IMG/M metagenome (GOLD analysis project Ga0067045, IMG submission 59184) | Combined Assembly of (Gp0054472, Gp0054536) Wastewater bioreactor microbial communities from Singapore -Terephthalate degrading...
GTTCGTTGATCATTTGTACGCGAAAACTCATTCGGTATCGATTCTATCCCGTCCAACGAACTTTAGTTCGTTGATTTTACATCGACCGTCCATCAAACCTCTGTCCAACGAAATTCCGTCCAACGAAATTCTGTCCAACGAAATTTATTTCGTTGCTCGCACATCGACCATCCAACGAACCTCTGTCCAACGAAATTCTGTCCAACGAAATTTATTTCGTTGATTTTACATCGACCGTCCATCAAACCTCTGTCCAACGAAATTCCGTCCAACGAACTTTAGTTCGTTGATCGCTCATTAACGAAAATTTGAAAAAAACCATTTCATTCATTCCCTCAATTCTCTATATTTTTACTATGAAAATCTTTTACCGTCGAAACTTGCCCCATCTCCAGTTGCCCCACGCTACTTACTCAGTAGTTTTTCGGCTTATTGACTCATTGCCAAAAAATATTGTGGATGAATTGAAAGTTGAATATCATAAAATCCGGCAAACATCTATACTTACGGATCAAGAAAACAAAGAAATTGTATGGCGCCATAAAGTGTATTTTGAAAGGTTTGACGAATATCTGCAAAAGTGGGCGCAGCCGAAAAACTGGTTGAATAAGTCTGAAATTGCTGAAATAATCGCTGAAGTCATAATGGGGTATGATAACGATTATTACGAACTGATTGCGTTTTGTATTATGCCAAACCATGTCCACATGATCATAAAAGAAGTCAAACCCTTTCCGGGTTCGGTTTTGACAGCAACCGATACACAATCAAAAGGTTTACTGGATGATTATCCTCTGTCTAGGATTCTTAAACGGATAAAAGGTGTAACAGCCCGCGAAGCAAATAAAATCCTGAACCGGAGCGGCTCGTTCTGGCATCATGAGAGCTACGATCATGTCATCCGCTGCGATGAGGAACTGAAACGGCAGATTTCCTATGTCCTGAACAACCCGGTCAAAGCGGGTTTGGTCAATGATTGGACCGACTGGAAGTGGACGTATTACAAGTACAAGCCGTAGAGCGTCCCGACCTGTCGGGACTTTCGCTTCCATTCTCGCCGCCTCTGGTTCAACGAACTTCCGTCCAACGAAATTCTGTCCAACGAAATTCATTTCGTTGCTCGCATATCAGTCATCCATCGAACCTCTGTCCATCGAACCTCTGTCCAACGAACTTTAGTTCGTTGATTTTACTTCGACCATCTATCGAACCTCTGTCCAACGAAATTTTGTCCAACGAAATTTAGTTCGTTGATTTTACTTCGACCATCTATCGAACCTCTGTCCATCGAACCTCTGTCCAACGAACTTTAGTTCGTTGATTTTACTTCGACCATCTATCGAACCTCTGTCCATCGAAATTCTGTCTAACGAAATTTATTTCGTTGCTCGCACATCGACCATCCATCAAACCTCTGTCCATCGAACCTCTGTCCAACGAACTTTAGTTCGTTGATTTTACTTCGACCATCTATCGAACCTCTGTCCATCGAAATTCTGTCCAACGAAATTCATTTCGTTGCTCGCATATCAGTCATCCATCGAACCTCTGTCCATCGAACCTCTGTCCAACGAAATTTATTTCGTTGATTTTACTTCGACCGCCCAGCGACTTCCGTCTATCGAGCTTCAGTTCGTTGCCCAAATCGTTTCTAGACGGATGCTCATCGTCGAGCGAAATTCATTTCGTTGCTCGCACATCGGCCATCCTACAAACTTCTGTCCAACGAACTTCCGTCCAACGAAATTTTGTCCAACGAAATTTATTTCGTTGCTCGCACATCGGCCGTCCAACGAACTTCAGTTCGTTGGACCACTTCGTTACACTGGTGGCCATCACCGAATCAAATAACCTAACCGCAACGTCTGCGCCCAATAATTACGTAATCGCCTGTATTTTGATTTATGGTGATTTTTTCATAGCTTCTAATCCACGAAATTTCAAATAAAAGACCATACAATCCTTATATGAAGGAATTTTTCTTGACAATAGCATTTGAAATAATAAATTATAAATGACCTCTTTTTAAACACAAAATGTTCAGTTCAGTTTAAAAATTGAAACCCATTCAATATCAATTAATGAAACCCTTTAACTTTTTTTTGATGAAAGGAGGCCGGCAAAACTATACTTCGTGTTTTCTTTTTATATTAATTAACATCAATTAACTAACAGGAGATTACGTCATGAAGAAATTAATGACGGTTCTTGTCGCTCTGTTGTTCATTACCCTGATGAACGCAACGAGTTGGGCGCAATTGAGCGGGACGAAGACAATTCCCGGCGATTACGCGACCATCGAAGCGGCCATCGCGGCATTGAACGCGGCAGGCGTGGGCGCCGGCGGTGTCACGTTTAATGTGGCGGCCGGACATACGGAAACTTTTACCACTCTGACCGCCGGTTTGATAACGGCCACCGGAACGGCTGATGATCCAATCATTTTTCAGAAATCGGGTTCCGGCGCGAATCCGTTGATTACCGCCGCTACTCCCGGCGTGGGTAATTTTGACTACATCATCGCTATCAAAGGAGGCGATTATATTACCTTTGACGCGATTGACGTGCAGGAAAACCCAGCGAATACGACGAATGCCCAATTAATGGAATGGGGCTATGCGCTCGTTAAGGTGGACGGCACCAACGGCGCCCAATATAACACCATTAAAAACTGCAGTATTACGCTGAATAAATCGCAAACCTTAACCCGCGGTATTCTTTCCGGTAATCATACCGAAGCGAGCACAACGGGTCTGACTGTCACAGAATTTAACGGAACAAATTCCTACAATAAAATTTACGGTAATACCATTACTAACGCTTTTGCCGGAATTTATTTCAGTGGTTACAATCATACAACGGCGCCTTATAATTTCTATGATCATTACAACGAAATCGGCGCTGTAGGCAATGGCAATAACATTTCCAATTTCGGCGGCTCCTCCACCCATTGGGGTGTATATGTTACCTACAACGACTCGGTTAAGGTAATGTACAATAACATCACCAACACGGGTGCGCTCAGCACTTCCCGCGGCGTATATATCAGCTCGGGAACAAACGTGGCTGTGTGGGTCAATTACAATTATTTCTCCATGACCAGCAGTGCGACCACCAATCAGTTGACCGCTATTGAAAACGGAACGAATGCCGCCATATTAGACATGAGCTACAACACCATCCAGTCATTCTCGTATACAACAGCTACTACGGGAACAATGTATTTGATATATAATAACGGCGCGACCGGTGTGGTAACGATTAACAACAATACGATTAACGATGTAACCCTTGCAGGTACTAGCATCAGTTATGCCATTAACGTGGGCTCACCAACCGGCGTGGGAAGTTCGTGCAACAATAATGTCATAAAAAACATTAATCGTACTGGCGGCAGCGGTACCCAGCGCGGTATTGTGATGTCCAGTCCGACGAACAATATGACGTTCAATAACAATACCATTGACTCGATAAGCTGGACCAACACAACGTCTACCGGCAGTATCGATGGTATTTATGGCTTTACGAGCGCGACAGATATTACTGTCAACGGTAACTTTATCAGTAATCTGTATGTTCCTACAACCGGTACGATTACAGGTATCCGTGAATATGGATCCGCAGGTACCAAGAATATCAAGAACAATGAAATTCATGATTTCGGCACGACGGCCGGCGGCGCTGGCGGAGCAACCATGTACGGTATTTATGTTTCTACCGGCACGGTCGATATAAGCGGCAATACTATTTATAAACTCAACAGCACGGGTACAACCGGAGGTTCGAGCGGAACCATAAGCGGGTTAAACATCGGCGGTGTTACATTATCGAATGTTTATAAAAATAACATATATAATCTTTCGACAAATAGTACCAACCCGGTGGTTTACGGTGTTTATTTATCCGGCGGCACCACTCACAATGTTTATAATAATTTTATCAGCGACCTGAAAGCGCCATTTGCCAACGCCGGTATTCCGATTGCGGGCATTTACGCATCTTCAGGCACGACGGATAATATTTTTTATAATACGATTTATCTGAACGCCGCCAGCACAGGTGCCACTTTCGGTACGGCCGGTATTTATGCAAATACAACGCCGACCGTGGATATGCGTAATAATATAGTGGTGAATAACTCCACGGCCAATGGTACCGGCTTAACAGTCGCCTATCGCCGTAGCGGTACCACCCTAACGAGTTATTCAAATAACTCCAACAACAATGCTTTTTACGCGGGCGTACCCTCGGCGACGAATCTGATTTTCTACGACGGAACGAATTCCGACCAGACCCTGGCGGCATTCAAGGCTCGCGTAACTCCGCGCGACGCGAATTCCGTCACGGAAAATCCTCCGTTTGTCAATGTAGTGACAACGCCTTATGACCTGCATATCAATCCGGCGGTTGCTACACAGTTGGAAAGCGGCGGTGTGGCGGTTTCCACGCCGATAGCCATCACCGATGACTTCGACGGCAACGCGCGAAACGCCACCACGCCGGATATCGGCGCGGATGAAGGCGGCTTCACCATGATGGATCTGAACGGACCGGCGATTTCATACACGGCGTTAAGCAATACCGCCAGTACGGCTAATCGGACGTTGTCCAATGTGACGATTACGGATCCTTCCGGTATAGCCGGTGATCCGAACCGACCGCGTTTATATTTCAAGAAAAACACGGATGCGAGTTGGGTATCGGTTCAGGCTAATGAAACAACCAGTCCGTACTCATTTACGACCGATTACACACTAGTCGGCGGCGGTTCTGTAACAGCGGGGGATATCATCCAATATTTTGTCATCGCGCAGGATGTCCCCGGCAACGTTGCCGCGAATCCAGGTGCGGGCTTAGTCGCAACGGATGTCAATACGATAACCAATTATCCAACAACACCCAATCAGTACACGATTCTTGGTACTATTTCCGGTGTCAAGACCGTCGGAACGGGCGGCGATTATGCGACATTAACTGCCGCGATTGCCGACCTGAATGCCAAGGAACTTGTAGGCCCGCTGACTTTAAGTCTTTTGGACGCCGATTATTCGACGGCCGAAACGTTCCCGCTAACCATCAACGCCAATAGCGGTTCCAGCGCAACGAATACCGTTACCATCAAACCAGCGACCGGCGTAACTTCTACCATTACTGGCGGAACAGCGTCATCCGTGATCTCTTTGAATGGCTGTGATTATGTAACCATTGATGGTTCCAACACGGTCGGCGGAACGACGAAGGACCTGACCATTGTGAACACCTATACCGGAGGCACGTTCAACTTCGGCGTTGGTCTTTACCACAACGGAACAAAAGGCGCAACAAACAATACCATTAAGAACTGCGTCATCAAAGGCACGCCGACAGTAACTAACAGCTATGGTGTTTTACTCAACTATTCTGGTGGAAATTACCATAATACCTCGATTATCAATAACACCATTAAAAACGCCAAGGTCGGTATCCAGTTTGTCGGCGTTTCAGGTGGGGTTACCAATGATGGTATTATTTCCGGCAATACGATAGGTGACGCAACCGAACCGATTAAATTAGGCGGTATTGTGGTCAGCTATGCCAATAACACGCTGATTACCGGAAACGATATATTCGGTGAAGCCGCAGGGAATTCCAATTATTCTCAGTATGGTATTTCTTTAGGTACAGCCAGCACCAATACAAAAATCAGGAAGAATGTCATTCATGATTTTTACTATAACGGCACTGGCGGATGGGGCAACAGAGGTATTTATTACAATTCTGATGCCACAACCGTTACTGAAATATCCAATAATATGATTTATAATATTAAAGCGGATGGCGATCCTTCAGGAATCAGCTATACTCCTGCGGGCATTATGATTAATGCAGGTGGGAATCTGAAAATATATTATAACTCAATTTTTATGAACGGCGCGACATTATCTGCCAGCTTCAATAGTCATAGCGCAGGTATTGCCATAAATACGGGTACTAGTTTACTTGATATACGTAATAACATTATCAAGAATTCAATGACCCCGGTCGGTGGAACTATGACGCATAAAACCTATGCAGTTTATTCTTATGTCGCCAACACTGCCTTCACGAATATCGATTACAACGATTATTTCGTTGACGGCATTAATCCGAATGTCGGGTATCTGGGAAGTGACAGGGTCGATTTAGCCGCATGGCAAAGCGCCACTGGTCAGGATGTTAATTCCATCTCCGGTAATCCCGGGTTTGTAAGCGCTACTGATCTGCACATCGATGTTTATAACGCATCACCTGTCGGCAATGCGGGAACACCGTTAGTCGGCGTTGTGGATGACGATATCGACGGCGACCTGCGCAGCGCGACCACGCCGGATATCGGCGCGGATGAATACACGGGCGTATCTCCGGCGGCATTTGCCCTGCTGAGCCCGGCCAATGCAGCTACTTCCGTACCGATTAACGGAAACCTGCTGTGGGAAAAATCGCTCTATGCGACGTCTTATGAGGTGTATCTGGAAACGGTAAATCCACCTACAACTCTGGTGGCAACCGTTACCGATACTTTCTATACCTATTCCCTTTCAGCCACTACCCAGTATTATTGGAAAGTCAAAGCAATTAATGGCAATGGCTCCTATGAAACCGGGGTCTTCAGCTTTACGACTGGAACGAATCCGCCGGCAGCGCCCACGGCTTTGACGTTTTATCGCGTCCGTTCTGATTCGGTCTATATGCAATGGACAGATAACGCCACCGATGAAGATGGGTTCCGGGTGTATCGTTCAACGGACCTGAATGGCGCATTTACCAATATCAGCGGTGATCTGGCCTCGTTAGCGGGCACAGGGCTTACCGGTGAATTTGTAGATGCCGGTTTATCCCCAAGCGTGAAGTACTACTATAAAGTAGTTGCTTTCAGTACGACTCAGGGAGAAAGCGCCCCGGCCCTGGATTCCATTTCTACCTACCCCGTCATTCCGGGCGTTCCTACTTTTGCCAACATCGCCTATACGACAGTCAATGTGATCATTGATCAGAACGGAAACAGCGCTGTTACGGAATACGCGATCGCTGTTGCGGGACTTGGGTTTGTTCAGGCAGATGGATCCATTGGGGCTTCCGAAGTATGGAGAACTTATGCCCAATGGGGCGGTGCTACAGGTAAAATGGTAACAGGCCTCACACCGAATACGGCCTATACCTTCAATGTCAAAGCCCGCAATCTGGACGGCATTGAAACCGGTTACAGCTCTGATGGTGTGGTCACGACCTTAGCCCCGCTTGCCTTACCGTTTGTTGAGGACTTCACTTCCACCACCTATCCTCCGACGGGCTGGTCACGCCAAGGTACAGTCATTGGATCACGCCAGACGGCCGTTCAGCCGAACGGAACTTCCGGCGGCGCGCTGAGATTTTATTTCTACAGTGTATCAACTGGCAGCGATACGCTGATTACGCCTTTAATTGATATGACCTCAACCGGAACCATTGTATTCCGTTTTTCGCATGCTTACCGACAATATACAACGGAAAACGACCGATTCCGCGTTCTGCTATCCACCGATGACGGCGCGACATGGGATACCACGCTGTTTGATAAACAGGGCGCCGCTCTGGCCACCCTGCCGCCTTCAACCAGCAGTTTCACTCCTGCTGCCTCCAGCGATTGGCGAAACAATCTGATCATAATACCCGAAGGACGTTATTCTGCCACAACCCGGTTGATGCTTATCGCAACTTCGGCTTATGGCAATAACCTCTGGATTGATGACATCAAGCTGGAATCCTTAAAGAACATCGACTATGCATTGACCGGCATTTCCATGGTCAACGGCATTCCTTCTCCGTTTATGCTCAAGACGGATATTCCTACGTCAAAATACGCTGAATTTGAAACCGTTACCGGCAAGGACGGCGTTGCGCGTACGCATGTCAACAACAGCCGCATTCTCTCAGCAGGCAAAGCCTATCAGGGCAAAGTCAAAGCCGTTGCGAATAACAACGACCTGACCGAGCTGAACATCGAAGCCACCCGTCCGATTACGATGCGCTTCAACGTATCCAACCTCGGTATGGATACAACGGCCACCTTCGATCTGGCCTGGGATGTCGCGGGCGTTTCTCAGAGCGGCTACTCAAGCACAACCGGTATTTCCTTTAACAGCAGCGTCAACGTGGATATCGGCGGTTCCTACACGGAACTCGGAACGTATACTACGAACGCCTCGATTGCGGTCACCGGCGACGCTGACCTGACCAACAACAGCCTGAGCTTCTACCGCACGCTGATTTATCCCGATTCCACCGTGCGTATCCGTTACGACAACGGAACCAACGTACAGAGCACGTTCATTGGCGTGAACGGTCCTCCGTTCTTAGCCGGCGTCCGTTATACAGCTCCTGCCGACATGCACCTGACGCAGATCGACGCCCTGTACCGCAATGAGTCCTCAACCGATTCGATTACGGTTCAAATCTGGGCCGCAGGGGCAACTAACGGTGCTCCCGGCGCTTTATTATTCGAGAAGAATTTCGGCGGTGAAAACTACATCTCAGCAGCGGGCGATTATATCACCCTGCCTTTAGGTGATGAAGCTCCTGTTTTCGCTTCCGGAACGGATTTCTGGGTTTCCATCGGCTTCGCGAATGTTCCCTATCCGATGGGCGCTCATAACAGCGGATTCACCCCCGGCCGCAGTTTCTATTCCATGGACGCAGGCGCGACCTGGTCTCCGCTCGTAATCACTACCGAACGCGCTTGGCTCATGCGTGTGGTCGGTGTTCCTTACGTATACAGCGCTCCTACGGCTGTTAACCTTCTGCAACCGGCTGATCAGACTTTTATCACAGTTGATGAAACCTCGACGGATGACGCCACAATTCTGTGGACCTCTTCCACCGACGCGAACGGCGATCCCGTTACCTATTCGTTCTGGGCTTCGCTGCATTCCGATTTCTCGGATTCACTTGGTGGTTCCACCGGTTCCGACACGACCCTGACTCTGGCTTATTCAGCGATTGACGCGGCTCTTGCAGCCTGGGGTGTTGCCGACGGCGATACCGCGGACATTTACTGGAAAGTTATCGCTACCGACGGTATGTTCGAGACACCGAGCGTGGAAACTTTCGTTCTGACCGCCTACCGTTATATCTTTGTACCGACCAAGGGCTGGACCCTGCAGAATTCCGGAACAACGGAAGACCTGTATTCCGTTAAAGCCGTATCGCAGACGGTTGCCTGGGCAGCCGGCGCGGCCGGTACCGTGTTACGTACCGTTAACGGCGGAACCACATGGGTCAACGTCGGCGGCGGCGCGTTAGGCACGGATGATATTTATAATATCACGGCGCTGGATGAAAATACAGCGTTTGTTACCAACACGCCTTCCAGCAGTAAGATCTTCCGTACTACGGACGGCGGCGCAAACTGGACCGAAGTATATGATCAAGTCGGCGGTTTCATCGACGCGATCCATATGTTTGACGCGACGAATGGTATTGCTTATGGCGATCCGGTCGGCGGAAAATGGACGATTCTCAATACAACGGACGGCGGCGCCACCTGGTACCGCATTGCCACGGAACCCGTACAGGTAGGAACCGAAGCGGGATGGAACAACGCCATGGTTGTTGTCGGAACAACCCATATCTGGTTTGGCACCAATAACAACCGCGTCTACTACACCACGGACGGCGGACTGACCTGGGGCTTCGGAAGCATGACGTTTGCGAATTCATCGGACCTGCATTTCCTGAATGAAACTATTGGCGTGGTCGGCGGCGGAACTTCAGCGGCCCGCTCCGTCAATGGCGGTTTGAACTGGACGAACGTTACTCCTATTCCCGGTTCCGGTAATATTTATGGCGTGGACGGCGCCGGTATGTATGATTTCTGGTTGAGCCGCGGGTCTACGATTAACCGCAGCACCGATCAGGGCGCTACCTGGGCTAACGAGTTCACCGTTACCGGAACGGTTTACGGTATGAGTTTCGTCGATTATACGCCGTATACTTCGGGTTGGGTTGTGACCTCGGGCGGTAATATTGCCGCGTTCTATGATTCCACCACCGTAGTCGGTATTAAGGACGTGACGGAAATTCCGAAGTCGTTCAGCTTGTATCAGAACTATCCGAATCCGTTCAACCCGACTACTACGATTAAGTATGACCTGAAAGAGAATGCGAAAGTTACTCTGAAGATCTACAATTCGTTAGGTCAGGAAGTGCGGACGCTTGTGAACGCAACGCAGAACGCGGGTACGTATTCATTGAACTGGGACGGCAAGAACAACGCCGGCGTCCAGGTTTCTTCGGGTGTTTACATCTACAGAATCCAGGCCGGAAACTTCGTGAAGTCTCATAAGATGATGCTGCTCAAGTAAACCATACGCTTTGCCGTACGCCTTAAGCGCATGGCAAAGTTTTCTTAAGAATGAAAAAGGGCTGATCCTTACGATCAGCCCTTTTTTTATTTACTTCTTTGATCCGTTGGCGGTAGGGATAAACCAATTATCGCTGAATGGTCTTCAATTTACGAGTATAATCCCGGGTAACTGTTTTAAGTTCAAAATGAATGCTGCCCAGCAGTAAATCGTCTTCTGTCACCACGTCTATACGCCAGTCGCCGTCGGCCAGGAACATCTTGGATGAAAATCCGCGGTAACCGCCGTCGCGCCCTCCCAGCAGGTCATAACTCAGGCGGTCGCGGACTTCCCATGAACCGGTTTGCCGGTTATAATAGTTCCACCGGTGATAAATGGTCTTTTTCATGGCGGTTGGCGCGAAGACAGAGGCAAAGCAAAACACCGTGTCGCCGGGGATATAATGATAAACCACGCTGGATGTTTCCCAAAAACGGGTCAACGGCGGGTCTTCGTAGGTCAGCGTATAAAAATAATCCGGCTTGCTGACATGATGATAAATCCCGATATGTTTGAGCGCCATCGGAACGGGAGGAATCCAGTTCTTAAAATAAAACGCGGTCATCGTGCCGTATAATACGAGAATGAGCGACGATAACTTCAGGAAAGGCTTTTTAGTTTTTTTACTCGTAGCTAAGCATACTACCGCTATTATCAGCCATGTAACGCCAAGACTGATCAGGCCGCCGGTTAAAAATGACGCCGGATTCATCTCTTTGGTGAACACAGGAACAAAAAAAACAAAAAATGAAAAAGTCGCGAGAAAATACATACTAAACTGAAGATAGAGGCGATGCGCCTGATTCTTAAAAAACTGGTTGATAATCAGCAAAATGAATAAAACGGCTATAAATAAAAATGACTTTAATCCCGCTGAACTCTTAAAGTAAAAAATGACATGGCTGCTGAACAGGCCGCCCATAAAAAATTCGATGCCCATCCGGATTAGATGAGCGTTTTTAACCAGAAGTTTTACCCGTAAACGTCCGCTTTCGATGAAATGATGCAGAAGGATAAACAAACCGGCCAGGAAAACATAACTCAGTAAGATGTAATTGTCCCACATTATGTCAATGCGGCGGGTGGCGATAAAGTCCGAGATAAAGCCAACGATAAAAGATACGGCAGCGATATACCGCGCATACCGTTCATAGATAGCCGTGGCTTTTGTGATAATTCGCTTTATCTTTTTCATGAAAATGTACCGTAAAGAAGCCGTTCCTTATTGGCAAGGAACGGCTTATGATAATAAGATTACCCCAGATGGTCCAAGGCGTTTGTTTTTATACAGAGAAATACCAATTACTCTGTGAGCGCCGTGCGTTCGGTGTTAAGCGGTCATTTCTTATTTAGTTCCCGCCCACTTGTGTATTTCAGTACGGAACCAGGCATCGGCTTCTTCCGTCCATTTGAAATTATCACGAATATACTCCATCGTCGCTTTTTCAATATCGGTGTATTTATTACCGTCTTTGACTTTTTTCAGCAAGATTTCCGCATCGGCTTTGGAAATGCGTCCGTCCCCGCGGCCGGCCACAGCGGTTTTAGCGGTTTCGATGAGGTCTTTGTCGTACTTTTTTCCGTTGATTTCAATGTAATAACTTTCTGTCATGGCAGTCTTCCTTATTATATGGATGATAAAAAGCGCGTAGTTGGTGTAAATCTACGCCGTTATTTATGGTTTTCATGAAATTTTTTCAGCCGATATTCCAGATCCGGGAATTGATCCCGTCGGACTAACGATACGCAGGCGCGCAGGCCTTCCGTGCGTTCGCTGCCGGTGGTGGACAGGGCAATGGCGCTGATGCCGTAATACAGAAGTTCTTCCAGCAGTTGCTCGCCGCTCATACCGGGATAGGATATGGTGAAATAAAACCCGTCGGCTAACGGTTCGTTTTCGTCCTTATCGTAAACAATTTTAAAACCGTTTTCGGTGAACATCTTTTTCATGATTTTGGCTTTTTCACCGTATTCTTTTACAACCTCGACAAAATTATACGCGCCGTCATTGACCGCTTTCAGGATGGCCGCTACGCCGTATTGGGCGGAATGAGCCGTACCCGCGCTGAGGCTGTAAATGGTACCGAATATCATGGCGTAACCAAACAGGTCGGACGTATAGAACCGTTTGAGATCCGGCGCCCTGGTGTTAAACAATTTATCGGATATAACAAACATTCCGAGGCGTTGACCGGCGTAACTGAATGATTTAGAACTGGAAATAAGCAGAATATAATTGCCGGTATATTTGGCGACGGACGGCTGATACGGCGGCACGCCCGGATGCGAAAGGTCTTTGCGAAAATCCATGGCGAAATAGGCGAGGTCCTCAATGACTACCGCATTATAGGTGGTGGCCAGCTCGCCGATGGTTCGCAGTTCTTTATCGGTAAAGCATATCCAGGAAGGATTGTTGGGATTGGAATAGATAATGCAGGAGATGTTTCCTTTTTTAAGGTAGGATTCCAGCTTGTCTCGCAGTTTGTCGCCGCGGTAATTGTAAACATCAAAACTCTCATATTTGACATTCAGGATTTTATGCTGGAGTTTCTGCACAGGGAATCCAGGGTCAATAAACAGAGAAGTGTCCTTTTCCTTATACATCCGGTTGACCGTCATAAACGCCGCAAAGCCGCCCTGCATGGAACCGACCGTGGGAATGCAGTTGGCCGGATTGACGTCAATATCAATAAATAACTTCACAAAACGGGAGATTTCTTTTTTTAATTCGGGGATGCCGTCGATATCCGGATAGAGAGCCGCCACGCCTTTCTTTAACGCTTCAATCTCGGCGTCGATGCCAATCTGCGCCGCCGGCAGTCCCGGGACGCCCATTTCCATGCGTATGTATTTCTGTCCGGTCTCGCGTTCGATGTTATCTACCAACCGCTTCAGTTCGCGGATGGAGGCCTTTCCGAGCAGGGGAATGTTGCTTTCCTCAATCTTCCGTTTTACGACTTCGTAATTAATGGGTGTTTCTTTCATGGCAGACTCCTGAATGAAAGGTTAGCAATGATTCATTGGCGGCCTCGCAGGCTGGCTATCGCCAGAATGATACCAAGCGCCACGCTGAGCATTGCGGCAAAGAGCACCTGATATTCCGGCGTCAACAGGAACGTCATCGTATGCGCGGGAATCCAGAACAACGGTATGGTTTTCTTAAACACAAAATGCCACTGAATGTCCCAATTAATCTGCCTGAGTATGCGCGCACAATCTATGGGTCTGAACAGTCCGCGTAGGGTGCCGCCGTTCATGATGATGTGTTCGTCGGTAACTTTATGCACTGTCATTAGTACGGGGGCATATATAAGGTTTAGGGCCACACTGATAAGAAAGGCGACCAGAACTTTATAGGGCGTCAGGGCGCCGGTGATGATTTGTGGCGCGTCATCCATGCCGAGATAAGCAAGCAAAGCCGGTGTGCCTGAGGAAAAAATTTTAAACGCAAACAGAACGGTGACGCCCAGAAAGCCCCACACCACAGCGCGCGGCGCTATTCCGAATCCTTCTTTATGGTAAACTCCCGTCCGGATGCGAAGGGCAATCACTTCACCCAGCGTAGCCAGAAACGCGAATTTAAAAAAGCTGGTTAAAACGCCGTGTGCCTTGTTGAATGCCTCATACCCGTCCAGCATCCCCGGAACAATAAAAAAGGGCGCGAAGACTAAAGCGACAAACCCGATGAAATATATATCCCTGCGTTTCATGGGATTACGGTCAACCTTTTTTGACGCATATTCGGGCGTCTACGGCGGTAACTTTATCCGGTGTGCCGAGCAGGGGATTGAGATCCAGTTCCGTGATTTCCGGCGCGGCTTGCAGCAGAGCGGAAAGCCGGACCATCACATCGGCGAAACGCTCTTCATTGACGCCGGCCTGGCCGCGCACGCCCTGAATGATTTTATAACTTTTTAGCGAACGAATCATAGACAGCGCTTCCGGCCGGCTGACCGGAACGAGGCCAGCGGATATGTCTTTCAAAACCTCGATGAAAATTCCTCCCATACCGCACAGAATAATATGCCCGAATTTCGGCTCCTTTTTCGCGCCCACAAAAAGTTCGGTGCCTTTCAGCATGGGCTGTATAAGGATCGCCGTGGTTTCAGGAATTTTTATCATGCGGTCAAATTCTTTTTTAACCGTTTCTTCGTCTTTAACATTCAGCACCACGCCGCCAACGTCGGATTTGTGCACCGGACCGACGACTTTCATGACGACCGGAAAACCGAGTTTACGCGCGGCCTCAACCGCCGCCTCGCGGTGGGTTGCTACCGCTTCGCCTGCCCGGGAAATACCGGCGGCGTCAAGCAGGATTTGAATTGCTTCGGGTGTCAGGTAACCTTCCGCCGCCTTATCGATTACCGGGCGGATTTTCGTCTGGTCGATGGTTATTGGGGTGACTTCGTCAAACGGTTTGCGGGTATGAAACGTGCGGCATAAAGCGTTACCCAGAACGACTTCATCGGGAAAGTTGATCCGGCCTTTGGCGATAAAATCTTTGACTTCCGCTTCGGCGGTGCCGATAGAGGGCAGTACGGGGAAGATCGGTTTTTTAAATGTTTTCATTTTCTCATCGAGCACTTTATAAACGTCAAAAACGGGAAACAAGCCCGGCGTGCCGAAAATCACGGCAATGCCGTCGATGTGGGCGAATTTATTTTCCACATAGTCCAGGATGATCCCCAACTGCTCAGCGGTGCCGGTAGCAAGGAAGTCGATAGGATTGGCTACCGAAGAGCCCGGGAATAATTTTGTAAGCAGTTCCTGCGCGTCGGGGCCTTCGATGGGCGGAACATTAAGGCCGCCGTTGGAGAGCGCGTCGGTGAGCATGACCGCAGGCCCGCCGGCATGCGTTACCACCGCCATATTTTTCCCCTTCAGTTCCGGGTGCATGAAAACCGAAGCGACGCTGATCAGATCCTCGCGTCCGTAACAACGTACAATGCCGGCCTTACGGAAGAGCGCATCCACGGCCACGTCTGAACTGGCCAGTGCCCCGGTATGCGACGACGCCGCGCGGCTTCCTGCTTCGGAGGAACCGGCTTTCACGGCGGCTATCCGGCAACCCTTGCGAATCAGCGACTGAGCGTGCCTGAGAAGCATGTCCGGTTTGGATATGTTTTCAATGTACAACAGTTTCACCCGGGAGCTTTTTTCCGTATCAAAGGATTCGTCGAGATATTGCAGCACTTCCTCGACGCCCATCTGCGCGCTGTTGCCGACGGAAAACACGCTGGCGAACGTCAGGCCCTTCGGGATGCCGGCTTCCATGATAAAGCAGGCCGTCGCGCCGGAGCCGGAAATAAAGTCGCAGCCCTTCGGATCGAGTTTCGGAATCGGTTTGGTGAAAACACCGTGATAATTCGGCGTGAGCACACCGATGCAGTTCGGCCCGATGAGGCTGCCGCCGACACCATTAATGATTTCAACCACCTGTCTTTCTAATTGTTTTCCGGCTTCGCTTTCCTCGCTGAATCCGGCGGAAAGAATGATAAACGCACGCGTGTTTTTCTGTTGAGCCAGAACGGTTACGGTTTCAGGAACATATTTGGCCGCAATGGCAATAATGGCTAAATCCGTATCGGGCAGTTCGGAAGGATCTTTATAACACTTCAGTCCCTGTATTTCCGACTCCTTCGGGTTGGTCACATATAATTTTCCTTTGTAATTTCCATCCAACAGGTTTTTAAGAACTTTACCGCCAGGCTTGGTGATGTCATTCGAGCCGCCGATGACGACGATGCTTTGAGGATTGATTAGTTGTCGGGTTATCATCGATGATTCCAAAAGTGATTTATTGAATGATTTTTTGTAAAATATGATTTTTTTTTATTCTGTACAATTAAAAAAATTCTTTCTTTGCAAGAGGTGGGTCGTAAAAGTAAGCGCAAGTGACCATTTTGAGAAAAAATATAGTTTGTTATAACGGCGTGTAAGACCGGGGATGGGAAACTGTTAAGATGTGGAACCAGGCGGCAGGGTTAATATAATTTCAGTGCCTTTATAATGCTCGCTGACGACACGAACGGTACCTTTATGTTTCTGGATAATGCCGTAGGTTTCCGATAAGCCCAATCCGCGGCCCTGGCCGATGTCGCGGGTAGTAAAGAATGGTACAAAGATTTTTTCCTGAATATTCTTCGGCATGCCGATTCCGTTGTCCTTGAAAGCGATGGTGACAACGTGGTCGGATTTATCGGTACGGATACAGATGCGCCCATGGCCTGGTTCATAAAGTTTTGCTTTTTCTGCGTCGCGAATGGCCTGCACGGCATTAACCATAATATTTCGGAAACACAGGTTCAGTTCGCGGGCGTAACAGCCGTAAGCTTCCCTGTCCAGCCGTGGGTCATATTGCTTTTCGATGACAATGTTGGGTATATGGCTGAAGAACAGGTTGATAATGACGTCCAGGTCGCGGTGAATGTATATTTCCTTGAAATCGGCTTCGTCCAGCTTGGAGAAATTTTTCAGGTTGGCGATGATATCTCTGATCCGGCGGGCGCCGATCATGGAGGACTGTATGGCTTTTTTCCATTCTATGAGTTGTTGCGGGGTTGGCGGCGCCGGTATCTCCGATGCAAAAGTTTTTTTGAACTCGAGTTCGAGAAAATCCATATTACCGATGATAAAAGCAACTGGATTGTTTACCTCATGGGTCATTCCCGCAACCAGATCACCCAGGGCACTCATTTTCTCGGCATGGATGAGTTCGGATTCCTTAATCTGCAACTGATGCAGCGTTTCGGACAACTGCCGGTTAACCTGTTCCAGGTCGTTTTTTTGTTCGGTAATCTGCCGGTTTGCCAGTTCGATATCGGATTTTTGCTTAAGTATTTCCCGTGTTCGTTCCGAAACCTGTTTTTCCAGATCCGTTTTCTGCTGTTTGATGGTTCTGACGCGGATATGATACGCGCCGGTAGTGCCTCCAATCAAAAGCAACACCATGACGGCAAGGAACCACCAGGTCCGGTAAAAGGGTGGCGATATATAAATTGCCAGACGGTAACTGTCTTCGTTCCATACGCCATCGTTATTCGATGCTCTGATCCGGAAAGTATAATGGCCGGGGCTGAGATTCGTATAGGTTACCGAGCGGTCTTTGGTATAAACCCAGGTATCATTAAATCCCTCCATTTTATAAGCATACTGGATTTTATGGCTTTTCAGGTAATTCAGCGCGGCGAAATCAAAGGAAATTACATAATCCCGGTACGATAAATCGAGGTTAGTTATGGTCTCTATCGGTTGCGGAGTGAGATATTCACGGTTAAATTTTTTAAAGGAAGTCAACCGTATGGGCGGCCGATATGGATTTTCCCGGATACTGTCCGGATGAAACAGAATAAGACCCTGGCTGTACCCGTAGGCGATGCCGCCGTCGCGCAACCGGGCAATCGAATTAAAATTGAAACCGTTTACAGGCAGGCCGTCCGACGCATCATAATTCCTGAATGTTTTAGCCACCGGGTTAAAGCAGGATATCCCGCGCGGCGTGGACAGCCATAGGTTTTTATGCGCGTCCTCCGTAATGGAATAAACGATGTCATTGATCAGTCCCTGTTCCTCGCGATAAATGGCTATTGTATCTTCGTTCGCATTGAGGACGTGCAGTCCGCCTTCGGTGCCGATCCATAAATGCCCATCGGAGTCCTTATGCAGATAGAGTATCACATTATTACTCAGATGCGGCCGGGTCGCCGATTCTGCAGAGTAATGCCGGATTTTGCCGCTCGGAATATGATAGCGGTATAGGCCATTACGATTGACGCCAAACCAGCGCACGGTATCGCCCTCATTATGATAGCTCAAGATCCTTAAATTTTTTTAAACGGGTCAGATTTGAATCCGTTTCGTCGATAGGAGCGAATCGTTTGGTATTTAAATTGAATATAAGCGGATATTCATTGGTACCGATGAGGAGGCGTCCCGATTCGTATTGCCCGATGTAATCGATTAATACCGGCGGGGCAGGGAAGGGATAACGAATAATCGATTGCCTTACAGTATGGAATTGATACAACGCATGATTAGTTGCCCACCAGATATTTTTGGAGGTATCGCCGAATGCGGCATAGATGTTTTCATTATGGTTAAAAAGTTTGATCCGTTGTCGTGTTTTGTCTCCCAAACGGACAATATATCCGGAATTCAGTCCGAGCCAGAAATTATCAAAGGAATGCCCGCTGAACGCTACGAGGGTTTCTCCGTTATTCAGATGGAGGTCTCTGTCCCCGAAATCATTAAATCGGAAAATCAACGGATGATACAGGTGAAGGCCTTCTCCATAGGTGCCAATCCATAATAGTCCGGAATAGTCTTTATAGAAACTGAGCACCGATTCTCCGGCGATGCCAAACCGTTCCTTGTCAGGCCGGGGAAACGAATGAAGGGTGTTTTTTTGCAGGTCGAGGATATCCATACCCTCGCCGTATTTGCCTATCCACAAACGTTCTTGCTCGTCTTCAAAAACCGTGAACACGTTGGAGCGGTTCAGCCGTTGCGCATAAATGTGGTCAGAGGAAACATAATGATCAAACCGTAATGAGAGGCTGTCATATAACTGCAATCCGTTGGCAAACGTGCATAGCCATATCCGGTTCTTTGGATCCGCGTACACCGACCATATCAGAGAATTCGATGTATTGATACGAAAAGGAACCGGGTGTATTGTGCGTGAGCGGATGTGATAACGATAAACCCCGCGGTTCCAGGTCGCTATCCAGAGATTTCCCGAACGGTCCGGGGATAAAGACAGGATGCGCGCGTTTATGGTCTCACGGCCGATAGGTGTTGCTTGCCGCGTGGTTAGGTCCAATTGATAAACGCCCGTTTGGGTGCCCGCCCACAAGATGCCGGACGAGTCATAGACCAGCGCGTAAACGCTCTCCGAAATGCCCGCGGCAGTGTCCGGCGAGATTAAACGAATCCGGGAAAAACTTCTTTCGGCCCGGTTGAAGACATTCAGCCCGCCGTTTTCCACGCCGATCCAGAGATTACCGTCATTATCCGCCGTTATAGCGCGAACAAAATCTCCGCTGATAGTGTTCAAATCGGTTACGGAATGTTTGTAATGCATAAACTGATAGCCGTCATACCGCAGGACGCCTTTCTTGGTGCCGAACCACATGAAACCCGATTGGTCCTGTAATATACAAATAATCGTATTATGGTTTTCGTCACTGCCGGGAACAATACGGCCAAAACGGAAAGGCGCTGTTTGAGCATATAGGTTTCCATCAAACAGGATAGCCATCAGCCACAAAAGCCATCCATATTTCAAGAAACGCATCTTTGATGAGAGAAACGCCATGGAACTGCAGAAAATATCCTAAACTCCAAACTTAATTTATTAATATAGTCAAATTATACCGCTTTAAAAAGTTTTTTTTTAAGTAATCTTTCGTAATGAAAACCATATCCCATCAGAACCCCATCGTTTTTGATTTAGGTGTAAAATTTTTGTGTTATTTAAAAATATTTGATTTTTTTAGGAATTAAATATAATATATAAGCCTACATCAATTGGCATCAGTTGTATTTTTATAAATAATTTTTTTGAAATAAGTTGGAAATCCTTTGATTGTGCCGTACCGCGGTTATAATACCTGATTATCAGATGTCATAAATAAACCATTTTTCATAATAAAATTCAGGAGTTCAAATGAGACGAAAACTTTGCTTTCTGATTATACTTTGTAGCGTGATGTTGAACGGATTATCGGCACAAATCTTTAAAACGATGTCCGGTGACACGGTGCTATGGCAGGATTTCACGGGTTATAACAACAGCCCCAATACTATCGGTTGGGTAGGCGCCAATAATAGTTCCGTATTGGACAGCGCGTATGCCATTAAGATTTCCGGCGTTTCCGATGGTATGTGGACCCACAAGGGTTTCGGCGATCCGGCATCGGGGACATCCGGCTCGGCTGCTTATAATTTTAATTCCGGGCTTAACTGGAAGGACTTACTGGCCACGCCTTTAATTAACTTAACAGGCGGCACGCCGACTTTAGACTTTGACATTACCTGCACCAATTCATTAAATACCAATCCTTATCGCATGAATCGTCCGGATACGATTTTTGTAATTGTTTCAGAGGACGGCGCTACGGATACCACCGCTCGTTTTACGAGAAGCGGCATCATCGCCGTAATCGATACATCAAGAGATTTTTCGTCCGGTCCGGTGCACTTTTCCATCGATCTGTCGGCTTTTAACAACCGCAGCGCCGTGCATATAGGATTTTATGCGGCCGACCGCACCCCGAGCGGATTATTTGGTTATTATGTCTATATCGACAACGTGTACATCCGCAAGACCAATCCGCTCGATTTTGCCGCGCTGAATTTCCAGACATTCCGCAGTTATTATTTTTACGGTCAAACTTACACAACCACAGCGGTAATTAAGAACTGGGGCACTACGTCGCAGAACAACGTGCCGGTTATTCTATTTGTGGACAATACGCCGGTGGATACGACGACCATCTCGCTGATGGGTGGCAATCAAGGTATTGCCTCGTTCCAGTGGACCGCGTCGGCAGAGGGCGAGCATATGCTGAAGGTCCAAACGATGCTGGCTGGCGACGCCGTGCCGGGTAATGATAGCATTGTACGTCCGATTAAAGTTTTTCCGGCGGGGTGGACGCAGGTCTATTATGATGATTTTTCAAACGGCACGGACAACTGGAGCATTGAGAACCTGAGCTCGTGGCTCGGACAGGTCTGGCAGATATGGGATGTTTCGTATCCGTATTACGCGTTTAATCCGTATGGTTACACGAATATTCTTGCGGCCAACGATTCCGCAGGCGGTGACGGATGGACGTATACCAGCGCGGCATTCCTGACACCTGTTAACGCCGACAGCCTCGATGAATTGGTACTGGAATACGATTACGATTTCGCCACATGGGTACCGCCGTTTTTTATCGACACCACAGTGGTTTTAGTGAGTACGGATGCGGGTTCTTCGTGGGATACGGCCTTGGTGGAAGACGTTGTGCACCGGGCCGCGCATAAAACATTAAACCTGACTGCGTGGGCCGGAGAACCATGCTTAATGTTGAAATTTGTGTATATGGAATCCGGCGGCAACAATAAATGGTGGGCCATTGACAACGTGATTTTACGCGGATTACCCGCCAGTACCGGCATTCATGACCCCGTTCAAACGCCGAAACCCATCATTCTTCGACAGAATTACCCGAACCCGTTTAACCCTTCCACAGTAATCAGTTATCAGTTAGCAGTCAGTAGTGAAGTTACGCTGAAAATTTATAATCTGCTCGGCCAGGAAGTGCGCACGCTGGTCAGCGGCAGGCAAAACGCCGGTGTTCATTCCGTAACCTGGGACGGGCGTAATGAGGGCGGCGAATCCGTCGCCAGCGGCATTTATCTGTATCGGCTGGTTGCCGGCGGGAAAGTGCTGACACGAAAGATGACATTAGTAAAGTAGAAGTTTTTATACTAAAAGAAAGGATAACCAATGAAAAATCCATTTTTGAAAATATTCGGCATTATTGGCCTCATTGCCATGGTGTCCTTGGTCATTGTCGGCATTAGCCATGAGGATTCTGTCTCAAAAATCAATTCCGATAAAACGGTCAGCCTGTCGAAAAAAACGATGGTCAATCTGAAGTTTTCCCAATGGATGAACGCGGACGGAAGCAGGCCGGACGTGGTCAAAGGGCAAATCATCGTGAAACTCAAAGACGGGCAGATGTTCTCAAAGAATACCGGTCTGTCCAACAGCCCGGCGCTGAACCGCGCCATGCAGAATGCCGGCATAATGAACCTGCAACCCATGTTCCCGGTTCTCAACGGAAAGCTGAAATATACGGCAAAAACCTACGGATTAGACCGCATGTATTACGCCTCCCTGCAGAGCGGCAAGGATGAATTCGAAGCCGCCCGCCTGCTGAGCATGAACGATGCCGTGGATTATGCCGAACCAAAAATGATCCATAAAACCGATTTCACCCCGAATGATCCGTTATTCGCCGGAGGATCTCCGGGCCCGCAATACGATTATTTTGAACGGATGAAAGTCACTCAGGGCTGGGACATCGTACGGGCGGATTCCGCGACCGGCGGGATCATCCCCAAAGCCAATCGCGTGGTCATTGCGGTTGTGGACGGCGGCACCATGTGGTCGCATCAGGATTTACTGCCGAATTTATGGATCAATCCGCTGGAAGACCGCAACGGCAACGGCGTTTGGGACACGGCCGCGTATCCGGCCGGTGACCGCGACGGCATAGATCAGGACGGCAACGGTTACGTGGATGACGGTATCGGTTGGAATTTCACGTTCAATTTCTGGAATCCTCGCGGCCACCTCACGCTGAACGCTGATCACGGTACCGCCTGCGCCAGTTATTTTGGCGCCGCTACGCATAATGCCTTAGGCATGTCCGGAACGGCATTTAATCCGCAAATCATGGCCGTTTGCGTATCCAGCCCCAGCACCGATAATTCGTTATGGTATGGCTACGAAGGCATTGTGTACGCCGCGGATAACGGCGCGGATATCATCAGTTGCAGTTGGGGGAGTAAGAACAGTTACTCCACCTACGCGCAGGATATCGTTTATGCCGTGCGCGACGCAGGTATTCTGATACTGGCCGCCGCCGGGAATGACGGCACCAATAATGACCTGGATCCGCATTATCCTTCCAATTACCGCGGCCTGCTGGCCGTAGGATCGGTAGGGAAAAGCACAGATACCAAATCGAGTTTCTCCAATTACGGCACCACAACGCCGGTTTACGCGGTTGGCGAAAATGTTGTTTCCTGTGTAGATGCCGCCGGCGGCGCTTCGTACGAAAGTTCCGGTTGGAGCGGCACCTCCATGGCAACCCCGATGGCCGCCGGTCTGGCCGGCTTATTAAAAACCCTGCATCCGGGCTGGTCCGCCGATCAGATTCGCGCGCAAATACGCATTTGCTCGGACTCGATAGATGCCGCCAATCCTTCCTACGCCGGTAAGCTGGGCCATGGTCGGGTTAATTTCTACCGCGCCCTTACCGAATCCCACCCGGGACTGGAAATGATGAATTATTCTTTGGTCAACCAGACCGGCGAGGATGTTATCTTCAGAAAAGGCGACACGCTGTACCTGACCATAACGCTCAAAAATGTGTTGTTTGAAACCGCATTGAATGTCACGCTCACGGCCTCGCCGTCCAGCGATGTTACGGTATTGTCGAGCCCGGCTTCGGTGGCGGCCATCGCTCCGAATCAAACCGTGACCTTTACGCCGTTTGTGCTCAAAGTCAGCAACAGCCTGACGGCAATTAAGAATGTGTTTATTAAGGTTTCCATAGCCGCCAATAGCGATTCGTATAAAGACGCTACCGGCATGACGATTAAAGTATATCCCGCCCTGCCCGACTGGGCCACGCAGACCAGCCCGGCTTCCGCGCTCAATACGGTGAAAGCCGTCAATGCCCAGGTTGTCTGGGCGGCCGGTGACGGCGGAGAAATCATCCGCACCACCGACGGCGGCCTTAACTGGGAATTGTTTACTAGTCCGGTTGTTGGCACAGCCGATATTTATAATATTGACGCCATTAACGCCGATACCGCGTTTGTAACCACCTCGCCGGGCGGAACATTTCTTTACCGCACCACTGATGGCGGTTTAAGTTGGCAGCAAGTATATACCAACCCGGATGCGGCCGCGTTTTTGGACGCCATACACATGTTCGATTCTCAAAACGGCATCGCGATGGGCGATCCGGTTGGTGGCAAATGGATGATCCTCAAAACAACGGATTATGGCGCAAGCTGGTACCGCATTGCTAACGAACCCACGCCCGCTTCCGGCGAAGCCGGCTGGAATAACTCCATGTGCTGGATCGGCAACCGTCACGGCTGGTTCGGGACGAATAAATCCAAGGTCTGGCGTACCACGAACGGCGGTGAAAATTGGGTGTCTTCGTCCTCCACCGTTGTAAACACGGTCCAGGTGTCTTTCAGCGACACGTTGAACGGTATCGTCAGCTTTAGCGGTAGTTCAGCCACATCGTCGTACAACCGAACCACCAACGGCGGCGCGGCCTGGTATTCCAACTCCCTGCCGGCATCCACAACCTCTATGCATGCCGCGTATGCGCCCAATGCGTCTTATGTCTGGTGCGCCACGGCATCAGGTATTATGTATCGAAGCGTAAACAACGGACTCACCGGTACATGGCAAACGCAGATTTTACCGCCGTTGACAGGCACGATCAACCACATGGCCTTTATCGATACCACGGCCGGATGGGCGGTTACTTCTGCGGGAGAAATTCTCGAAGTTGGTTCGTACGTGGCCGCACCCCGCATCACCTCACAGCCGGATACGATGGCAGTAATCGGCACGCCTTATATGTATAATGTCGGCGCCGCCGGTATACCGGTACCAACCTATCGCTTAATAGAATATCCCGCCGGTATGACCATTGATTCCGTCTCCGGTATTATCAACTGGACACCGGAAGCGCTGGGCGATTTTTATGTGAAAATTTCAGCCAATAATTCGCTGGGTATCAGTGAACAATCCTATACGTTACATGTACAGTCGTCCTCCGGTATTGATGATCCGCATAGCGGCCTGCCGAAGACCTTCGCTCTTGAACAGAATTACCCCAATCCATTCAATCCCGCTACCAGCCTGCGTTATCAGTTGCCGAAGCGGTCCATGGTTGAGTTGAAAGTGTTCAATATACTTGGTCAGGAAGTGGCCACGCTGGTTCACGGGGAGCAAGGGCCCGGCGTGTATCAGGTGCAGTGGAACGGAGCCGATAAACACGGCGTACGCGTCGCCAGCGGCATTTATATTTACCGGTTAAAAGCCGGCGATGTGGTATTAACGCGCAAGATGATGTTAATCAAATAGAAAATATACTTCTTGAAGAAGTTTGACTTTTCTTTTCCGTTTTTAACCGGCTCTTCTTAAACGAGGAGCCGGTTTATTTTATAGTGTTGTTCGCTACGCGGCTTGTTTGAAGAATTACCGTCCACATTTCCCATAGGCGGATTTCAACCGCTTTGTGATCGCACAATAATTAGTTCTTAAATATATTTGTTAAATCAGTAATTTTGGAAATGACTTGCTAATCCTGGTATTCGCCGTAAATTTTCTTTTTGAACGCATTAAAATTTTATTTCATTATATCTATAAATCACGTATACTGAGTATATTAAAAAAATTTAATATGCAGGTAATGGCATGATGCTAATCAGGAATATTTTAAAACCAAATCAGGTATGTATCCAATGCATGATAATGGTGTTATATTTTTTCGTGCAAGGTGCTGAATGTCAGGTGCCATTTCGTGTTATGACGTACAATGGGCTTAACGTTAACGGATATGAAACCCAGTTTACTTCGCGCCTGCCTTATTTTCAGACCGTTATTCAGAACGCGAATCCCGACATTCTTGTCATGCAGGAAATCGTGAACGCTCGCGGCGCTGATTCGATTTTGCGCGTGATGAACGCCGCCGGCACGCAATACGCCCGCGCACCGTTTATCAACGCCTATGACACCGATAACATGCTGTTCTACCGCACATCCAAAATATCTTTCGTCGCGCAGGATACGATTTCCACGCCGTTGCGTGCGTTTACGGAATATCAGGTTATGGTTGGAGGCAATCCCTTGCGGATATACAGTTGTCATTTGAAAGCCGGTTCCGATTACCCGGCGCAGCGCGGCGATGAGGTTACTATCCTGAGAAATTATTTAAACACGCTGCCCACGGGAACGGAATTTATCATCGTCGGTGACATGAATTTTTATACCAGCACGGAACCCGGGTATCAAAAGTTCATCGCAGACGAAAGCAATAATATCGGCCGCGCTAAAGATTTAAGCTCTGCGGTCGGAAGCTGGAGCGGCAATTATACTTACCGCGCCGTGCACACCCAATCCACGCGAATCCGGACATTGGCGGATTCGGGATCCACCGGAGGGCTTGATGACCGGTTTGATTTTATGTTCACATCCTACAATTTAAATAACGGACAGAAAGTTGAATACGTATCCAATTCCTACACCGTATACGGCAATGATGGCAATCATTTTAATGATTCCATTAATAAGATGCCGAACAACGCGGTGTCTCAGGAAGTTGCCAACGCTTTGCATTATGCCTCCGATCATCTGCCGGTCTATGCCGATTTTATGAGTTCTTCCGAGCCGGTGGTCGATCCCGACATCATCATCAATGAAATCCTGCACGGCAGCGCTTACAAAGACGCCGTGGAACTGCTTGTGCTAAAATCCGGCGGCATGGATCTGCGGGGCTGGATACTTACGGATTTATATTCGCCGGCGGGGACGCCCGGTCCATCGGAAGGCACGCTGACCTTGCCGGATAATCCTTTTTTGCAAAATGTTCCGCGATATAGCCGTGTCGTACTTATCGCTGACGCCGGAGGCTCGATATTACCTTTCGCCGCCGAAGATACCGTGGCTATCGGTGACAGCACGATTGTTTTACTCCCCACGACGCTGGGTGGATCCCTGGTGCATAACGGATCATCGCGTTTCAGCCTCGCACCGAATGACAATGTGGTTTTACTAACCGGGCCAGACCTCACAAACGGTACGCTGATGGATAAAGTCAGTTACGGCGGCGATATGTCCGGCTGGACAGCCGGCTCATGGAGTAATAATTTGTCGCTGAGTTCCGGCTATGTCGCCCTGTATACCAATGATCAGCAGTTTCATTACAATAATGACAACGGCGCCGTTGGCTGGACAACCAATACTCCCGAAACCAGCCATTCACTGGGCCGTATCAATAACGGACAGTTGATAGGCATAAACGAGCAATCCCATTTTCAGGTCAGACATTTTGAACTTTACCCGAATTATCCCAATCCCTTTAATCCTTTGACGGTCATCAAATATCAGTTACCTGTAAACAGTGAGGTTTTGCTGAAAATCTACAATGTTCTCGGCCAGGAGGTGCGTACGCTGGTCGCTGAATATCAATCCGCCGGAAATAAACAGGTGATGTGGGACGGAAAGAATAATCATGGCGATGCCGTACCATCAGGAATATATATCTACCGCCTCGTTGCCGGCCATTTCGTCAAGTCGAACAAGATGATGTTGATCAAATAAAAAAATTATCCTAAAACGATTCGTAATACAATCAGCATAAAAAAAATCGCCGTTTGAAAAAAGGCGATTTTTTCTTGATTATTACGACTTCTTTAAGTAAAATATAATTCGAGTATAAAAAAGGACATTTTATAATATGGCGACAAAAATTAAACAAGCAGTTAAAAAACCGGCGACGCTCAAAAAATCCAGCCTGCCCTTTACGGTAGAAAATTATTTTTTATTTTTTGCGGGATTATTGTGTATCGTATCTGGATATATTCTGATGGGCACCGGCGATGTTAACGGCGCGCTTTCCCTGACCGTGTCACCGATTGTTCTTTCGATCGGATATCTGATTATTATACCGGCGGCGATATTATACCGGAAGAAAAACAAGGAAGAAACATCCCAGCCGGCGTAAAATTTCTATACACCGGTTTAAAGAAAAGAGAATGCCCGCGTGTTCTCTTTTTTTATTGTCCGAGAAATTATCATGAAGGAATTTGTCCAGAATTATTTTTCTTATACCGGCGCGGAAATCCGGCAAGAAGGTGACGTATGGATTGTGGATCTGGATGAGGAACTGGAAAAGGTTTTCAGTCAGAAACAGCTGCGGCTCGTATTTGATCCCCAAGCCGTGACAGAAGATACGGAACTCGTTACCCACGGTTCCTTTGTGCTGAATGCAATGTACGCCTACATGCAGAGCCGCGGCAATAAAGCCGTCAGCCGCCTGAAGGAAAAGCATAAACCGAACAGGGAAGACATCGCCGAAGCCGTCCGCATCGAAAACGGATTGTGTTCCGATATCAAAATAAAAAAAATCCATACGGCGGATGTGCTGTTCAATTTCAAAATATCGTTTTTATCGGATGAAAAAACGGAGGAAATGTATCACCTGGGCATCGACCGGCAAGGCGTCGTATTTGACGCCCAATCCTATTATACCGATGCGGTGATGGGGCAGGATCTGGAGCCGTTAACGCAGCTTGGCGGTACAGACCTGACGCGCAAGGATATCGAGATTTATTTTAGGGAATGTCTGAAAGCCGCTTCGGCGAAGGCACAAAACCACGCTAAATCCCTTCAGAATGATATTCTCAAAAGACTCCACCGAAACATCACGCGCATCAAGGGATACTATACGGCCCAGATTGAAGAGCTTCACCGAAACCAGCTTACCTACGAGGAGAAGCGCCTGGCGTTTGAGAGAGAATATACGCACAAACTTCAGGAAGAAATCCATAAACATCAGTTAAAAATCGTTATTAAACTTATTAATTTCCACGTTATCGAACGCAGTGATTACGAAGTCACGGTTACCCTCGTTAACAAGCAGACGAGAGAAGAACAAGAAATCAAAATGATTTATGATCCGTTTACGTGTCATCTTGATCCCGGCTTATGCCCGTCCTGCCAGGCGCTGATGGAAACGATTGTTGTGACCACCGATAACGCCATTGCCTGCAAGCGATGCTCCTACCACTGCGTTCGCTGCCGCAAGCGGTTCGGAGACCTGCCCCACGCCTATACCTGTTCGGTATGCGGCGATTACCTTTGCCCGGACTGCGTGACCATCTGTTCCGGCTGCCGAAAACCGGTATGCGAAAAACATTCCGATCTTTGTGACGTAGGCAATGAAATGAACTGTACCGAATGTCTGAAAGTCTGTACGGTGTGCGGCAAACGGCTATGTCAGGACCACACGTTTTATTGCACGGCTACCCGCCAACCGATCTGTTATGAGCACCGGATTATATGCCGCCATTGCCGGAGGATATATTCCACGGCATTTGTCGAAAATATTGAAAAGAACGGGCTAATCTGTCCGAACTGTAACCATTCGATAAAATAAAAAAAGGGGTTTATATAACCCCTTTCGAAATGTATTAATTCAGACAGAATTAACCGCAGGAACTGCCGCAGCCGCAGGTCCGTACGGCATTTGGATTGTCAAAAGTAAACCCTTTGCCGTTCGGGCCGTCATAATAATCCATCGTGACGCCTTTAAGGTAGAGGATGCTTTTATAATCGACAGCGACCTTAATGTCTCCGAATGTATATACGGTATCGGTTTCGGCAATCTGGTCATCGAAAGCCAGCGCGTAGCCGAATCCGGAACATCCGCCGCCCTGGACCCCGATTCGAAGAAAAAAATTCTCGCCGATATTTTGGTCTTTCTTGATATTAATGATTTCCTGTATCGCCTCATCCGTAATGACGATATCCGATGTCGGTGCTTTCACTTCTGTTTGTTCAGACATATAAACTCCTTTTAGTGTCTATTAAAAATGTTACTTCGGCTGACCTGATAATTAACATTATTTTTGCTTGGATACAACTATAAAATATATTATTTGTGTTCTGTAATCTGAGGTAATTGGTCTTTGCTGTTCTAATAAACTAAACTTTTTCTGTTTAATTTTATTCCGTAATTACTTTATCGTTTATCGGTCGTCCGGGGGACGGGTATCCGGCATCCGTTCTTCGATTTCAATTAAACAGGTATTAACGCGGTCGAAATATATCGGGGCATTTTGCGCGCCAATATGAAGCCATTCGTCAAGGCCGTAACTGATGGCGCCAATCAGGTCATGGAAAAAAAGATCTTTATCATAAATGGCCAGCGTGATTTTATCGTTTCTGGAAATGGTAAGCGGTTCCGAAAAATCCGGCCACGCAGCGGACAGGGCATCTTCGACTGTGGATGAAATATGAACATTATCCGCATGTTCTTTGGAACGCAATACCACCCGATGTTGAAGATCAGGCGCATTGGAACTGAATAATCCGAAATCCCAGTAATTGCCTTTTGCGTTGGTCGCATGAACCCGAAGTTCGCGAAGGCGTAGCCGGAAGGTTCGGGTTTGGGGCTTATTGATCTGAAAAGCTGATTCCAGCATCCCTCTTACGGCAATCGGGCGGCTGTCTTCAGTAACGGAGGTGTCTTTGACCCAGGCGGATATTCGGAGAACAAGAGAATGCCTGCCCGCGGGCAAATCGAGCGCATAGTAGGGCATAAATAGGTTTTTCTGGTTCGTCCAGTTCATCTCATCCGACCCGCTAACCGCTAACCCATCGTCACTCTTGTGGTAGGCTGTTCCTGAAATAGCTCTGACGGGCGCGCCGTTTTCTGAAAAAAAGAACGCCCGTATTCCAAGAACCACAGGTTTTTTACTGGCATGCATTTTTTCATTATAAATCAGGTTAAACCGAAACGAGAGGCGCACACCCTCTACGTTGTCACTTCGGATATCGGGCATGACTTTGAGAGTTTGGATGATAATGGTATCGCGAAATTCACTGGTCTGTGAGCGGGCGGCTGAATAAAACATTCCGGTAAGCATCATGAGGAAAAGGATTTTTTTCATCGTTCACTGTTCTCCCGTAAAAACCTGTGTGGATTTTATGATTGCCAGTCCTTAATGTGGAAGGATGACGGTGGTGCTCATGCCACGGTCGCCGGTAAAGTCGTTATGGTCGTCATGTTTCTGAACGATACCGTTTGCTTTCGATCGGCAAACCGAAAGTATCCTTGTGAAAAAAATGAATGTAAAATACGTTTTCATTTATAAGATCATTTTCGCGATAGGACTCAGGTAAGATGCGATTGGATGACCTGACGGACAATCCGCATAAATTCCGATACGATAAAAGGCTTCGGAATGATACCTTTCGCGCCGGAAGCGATTAATTCTTTGAATTTATTGCTGTGACTTAGTCCGGAAGTGAACAGCACCACCGCATCGGGATTAATAGTGCGGATTTCTTTAAAGGTTTCCTCGCCGTTCATATTCGGCATGAAAAGATCCAGGATAACCAGCATGATGTCGTTTGTTTTGTTTCGGTAAATTTCCAGCGCTTCGTTCCCGTTTGAAGCCATCAGGACTTTATAACCGTAACGGGTAAGAATATCCCTGATGAGGGTACGCATCACTTCTTCATCATCAGCTACCAGAATTTGTTTTTCTTCCTGACTCATTGCATTCTTTCTGAATTTTGCAGTTTCCGGAAAACGGCGTTCAAATAATCCCTTTATCGCAAAATGGTATTAGTCAGCGGTTTATTTTAACGCGTTCTGCCGGAAAAATGAATCGGAATGATAAACCGGACAGGGAACAGCATGCCGCTGGTTTTTTTTATCGGGCGAAAGTGCCCATTATTTGTCCTTCGGCCAGAATATGATTTTTCATGGCCTGAAGCAGTTTGGCTTTGGTCGCTCCCGGTCCAAGCGGAAGAACGCAATCCAGCGCGTATAATTTAAAATAATACCGGTGCGGTTTTCCGCGGGGCGGACACGGTCCGCCGTAGCCGATATTGCCGAAATCATTGACACCCTGCACAGCGCCGGACGGCAACGTGCTGTCCGCGGGCACCGCCTCCGGAAGAAATGTCATCTGCGGGGGCATGTTATAGATCACCCAGTGAACCCAGGTACCGGCCGGGGCGTCGGGATCGTCGGCAATGAGAGCCAGACTTTGTGTCCCTGCGGGAACACCGCTCCAGGAAAGAGGCGGGGATATATCATCGCCTTCGCAGGTATATTTTACAGGTATCAGTTTACCTTCTGTAAAGGCCGTTGTAATGATTTTCATTTCGTTGTCTCCTGTGTTACAGCAAAAAATAATAAAGCAAAAGATTGGTATTGTCAAGGAACAACGGATGGCAACCGGAAATGGTTTTTTCATAGATAATATCTTTCTCTTTATTACGGGTTATGATTTTGTTTTAATAGGTTTATGATCTGGTCGGTGATTTTTTCAATTGAAAAATTTTCAACGGCATAACGCCTTGATTTAGCGCTTAATGCTTCCCAAAGGTCCGGATGCTTTATCAGGTTTGCGATGTAATCAATCATGGCTTCCTTGCTGTGGAGGCAGGCGCCCAGGCCCTGTCTGGACAGCAGCGAATCCGGATCGGCGTCGAGACTGATGGTCACTGTGCCGGCCAGCCAGGCCTGTACGAAAGCGTTGGGCAGGCCTTCATAGCCGGCCCGGGTCGTGTTAACGAGAATGTGGGCGCGCGCAATCCAATCGCGGCTTTTACTAAAGGGAACCGGACCAATGTAGGTTATATTCTTTTCATTGCGAATACTGTTAAGAATGCCGTTGCCGTAATTAGCGTCGGGCATCTGTCCGGCAATCCAGAATTCGCAATCGTATCCCGAAAAGGCATGAGCGATTTCAATAAATATCTCAGGACGCTTTACGGGCTTGATACTTCCAATCCAAAGAATCTTGAGGGGCATGCTGCGTTGTACAGGCGGCATGACCGGATGGCCGGATTGGATAACAACCGATTCCCTGCCGAAGTTACTCCGGAATGCCTTCTGCTGTTGTTCCGTCTGTACAATCACATGATGCGCGCGGTTCAGGCCGTAATTACAGATGCGGTCATTGATAAAAGCTTCAGCCCGGAGAATGATCTTTTTCAGAAAAAAAATATTTTTTCTGGTTACAGAGGCCGCGTATTTATCCGGATAAACGCCCGATTCCCCGGCGCTGGCCCATATCATCGTTTTGCCGTGACGCCGGCAGTAATAAACGCCGAATCCCGTCAGTACATCGCGTCCGCGCTGATAACAGATGTCGGGATTGACGGCTTTAAGTCTTTTTATTAATGGTAAATAATAGAAAATCTGAGGCAACAGCCTGCGATGCCGGATCCAGTGCACGCGCAGGCCTTCGTGAGTTTCGGTAAAATTTTTTCCCTGTTTATTATAGGCGATGAAATCCACCGTCCAGCCGCGGCGTTTGAGTTCCTGACCGATTAAGTAAGTCTGAACCATCGGACCGGTTATTGTGGCGGCCTCATCGGATATAAAAGCGTCGGCCAGAAAACAGATTGATGTCGGCGCGGCGTTATTCATCGTCCGGATTGGTTGAACTGATTACCAGGTCGACCGGCGACATCGGCATCACCATAGCCGCGCTGTCAGGGGACTGCGCCATAATGGTTCCCGGTAGCAGATCCGCGCTGAATTTTTTCGTCAGCATGCCCAGTTTCAGGTTGTTCTCAACAATTATTTTTTTTGCGTCCATCAGGCTTTTGGAAATTAAATACGGTACACGGACATTGGTAAGCGGTTTGCCGGAACTCACCGTGACATTTACGGCGGTTCCGCTGGGTATTTTTTCGTTGGGGTTTACCGATTGGCGGATTACAATGCCCTGAGGATAATCCGCCGATGGTTCCTGAAACACCTCGCCGAGTTTCAGCCCGCTGGACTCCAAAGTAAACTGCGCGTCCCGCAGCGTACTCAGTTGAAGGTCCGGAACGGAGACCGATAATTCATCCCGACTGATGATCAGACGTATTAGCCGTCCTTTTTTCACCACGGAACCGCCTTCGGGACTCTGGTAAAGCACCGTATTATTCGGAAGCGTTCGGTCAAAACGTTCACGCGCAATCACCGTGAATCCGTATTTTTCGAGTATTTTCAAAGCCTGTTGATAGTCCGTATTTAGTACATTCGGCACCGTGACCTCACCACCGTAATACACAAAGGCCGGCATGACAATTTTATCCATAATCAAGACCGTTAACGCTGAAATTCCCGTTACAACAGCTATGGTTATTAAAATATGCTTCAGGCGATTCATGGTGTTTTTCATTTAATTGAAAAGGAGTGTTTTGTTGCAGCTGATGTGTACATGGCGTTTTGGATCCGGTGCGTATGACATACAGCCAGTCCCAATGCATCCGATTCGTCAAGCGACAGGGTTTTACCGATATTCAGAATCTGCTGAACCATGAATTGCACCTGTTCTTTAGTAGCGGCGCCCCTGCCGGCCACAGCCAGTTTCATCTCCCGGGGCGTATATTCGCTGATGCGAACTTTTTGATGCAGTGCGGCCAGAATAATAGAACAACGCGCATGGCCGAGTTTCAAAGCCGTGGTGATGTTATGACTGTAAAAAATATTTTCGATAGCCATTTCTTCAGGTTTGTATCGGCTGATGATATCACGGGTCGTATCATATAGGACTGAAAGTCGCGCAAAAAAAGGAAGGGATTCGTCCAACAGGATACAGCCGCTTTCGATGTAATGAATTTTATTTTTGTGATATTCCAGCAAGCCGAAACCGCAGATTCGGGTTCCGGGATCAACACCTAAAATAACCATCGGTTCAGCTCCTGTAATAGGTCTGAATCATATATACCTGATTCATGACGTAAAGATGTAAAACCAGGCGGTTTCTATCCAGTTCGGCGATGAAATACTCAAATTCATCCCGGTCCGGTAGTGGATCCAGCGTATATAAGATTAAGAATCCTTCCCGCACAAAATATCCGAAACGCGTGGTATCGGGAATATCCGGATAAATGACCAGCACTCGGTTTTTTTCCTGAAAGACAAGATGTATTCGCCCTGTTTCGGGAATCGACTGCATTAATTCCCAATGGCCGATGAGCATACGCATTTTTTCACGGTCGACGGGATCCACAACATCATTTAATGACTCACGGCATCCGTATAAGAGACCGACACAGAGACAAAATATGCCTAATAATAAAGGTTTATTCCGACGAAACATTTTTATTCTTCTGGATGTGACGGCAAGCCGCGCTTAAAGCTTGATACGACGGCGCCCATTCCGGCATGTATTTCTTTAAGAGGTTAATATGTCGTTCCATTGTCTCCATGTCGTTCCGGGCTGCCGGTCCAGTAAGGGACTCCGGACCTCCGTATCGGATGATGTTTTTAATGGTTTGATCGATAAGCGGTTTAATTATTTTTTGGGTTTGATGATCGGGGATTTTCAGCAACCGGTAAAGTTCCAGGATCTCGGTAATCAGAGCGTTAAGAAAATTGCAGGCGATGATGCCGCCGATGTGATAAAAGTTTTTTCGGTAATCTTTCGGTAATATAACAAAGTTGTTTCCGGTATCAGTAAGTACCCGCTTGAGCATTGTAACGGCGGCCGGCATGCCTTCGACACCAAAAAAAATATTTTCGAGCGACCGATAGTATAATCGTTCATTTTGTGCGGGTAAAGGAAAAGTCTGCATGGGATGAAGCGAAGCAATTAGAACGCGCGCCGATTTATTTTTCGTTGCTGGGTTCAATATCGTCGAAGGCTGACTGCCGGATGTGTGGGCGAGGTAAACCGTCCGTTGCGTAAAACGCACCGCCGATAAAGAGGGCGCGACCAAAGCCAGTTGATTATCGGGTACTGCGACAATAATAAAATTTGAATTTGCTAAAATCTCCGGATTAACGGAATAGACCGAGCAGTTTATTTTACGGGCCATTTTTTTTACTGCAGGCAGGTGACGCCCTGTGATAGCATTTATGCCATAACCTTTGGATTTGAAATATAGCGATAAATGCGTTGCGACATTTCCGGAACCGATAAAGCCGATATGTAACTGTTTTTTTATTTGATGTTTATTCATGCTATTTAATATGTAAAAAATAATAATAAAAAGAAAGAGATTACACATTCAAAAAAGTCAGAAACAATGCTTGACTTTCTTTATTATTTTTAACATCTTTATAAAGTTATCTCTTTCTTAAGGTTTGATAAAAATTAACATTTGAAGTATTGGGAGATTGTATCATGGCCAGAGCAAAGAAAGCTACAAAAAAAGTAAAAAAAACGGTCAAAGCGGCTGTCCGAAAAAACAAAATATCCAAAAAAACGATTAAGCCCAAAAAGGCCGCCAAGAAAACTGTTGCAAAAAAACAAGTCGCGAAAAAGCCGGCTGTAAAAGCAGGAAAAATGACCACAGCGCAATTGATGTCGTATGTTCAGGATAAGGTTGAAGGTTATATAAAGAAATTATATAAAAACAATTATGAAAAGCACGAAGACGGCCGTTTTCTGGTATTTGAGGGTTCCACCGTTATCCAGACGGTTATTCGTCCCTGGCATCAGGGCGACGTGATTGTCGAGACCTTTGCGTATGTGGTGCAAGGCGCGACACTGGATGAGAACATACTGAAATTCTTGCTTCGTGAAAATGCCATCATTCATTTCGGCGCGTTTGGACTAACCTTTGACGGTACAATCATATTCAGTAATTCGCTTGCGGGTGCGAATCTGGATGAAAATGAATATGTGGCCTCGATTAAATCCGTTGCCAAGATTTCGGATTATTACGACAATAAAATCGTGGAAATGGCCGGCGGTATGACCGCGCGTGAAGCTATGAAAAAAGGCATGTTCTAAAATAAAAAATACATTTATTTATGGCCAGCGTTCCATGGGACGCTGGCTATTTTTTTTAACTTTGGGGAACATAGTTCCGATAGGTTATGCGCCCTGTTTTACGTGAGTTTTTTTTGAAATATAATATGCCCGCCGTTTACTTGGTTTTGTACCTGGCTGTTGCTGTACTTCTAAGCGTTTTTCCCTTGCTGAACGACCTTGATTATGAATATCATGTTTTAATGAGCATCGCCGGGAGCTGGCTGGCTGGAATGGCCGTTTTAAACGGGTCGGCTGTAAAGCGCCAGCCGGCGGATACAACGGCGGAAGTTCTCCCGGTTTTTTTTTCGGGTAATTTTATAATACCAGGCGCAATGATTCTTTTCGGTTTTCTGATAGAATGTATAATCTGTTTCACCGGCCCGGCTTGTTGCCGGATGCGTTTTGCCGTTTTATTTATACTCTTTCAGGGGCCGGGGATATTGTTTGGATTTGCCGTTGCCCTGATGTTTATTCAGCAACTTCGGCGCTTTAGAAAAACCGCTTTTACTCTGCTATGGCCGTTCAGTCTGTTGTACAATTTATATCAGATTTATGCGTTGCCGCCGGTAAGCGGATACAGCCTTTTCTGGGGATATTTTGCCGGTCCGGTGTATGATGAATGGATACCGGTAACATGGCCTTTTGTCGCCGGCAGAGTCTGGTTAATCATATGGATAATTTTTTTGTTGTGGCTAACGCTTTATCCTAAGTTTAAAATCTATCACCGTCGGTCTTTTTGCTGGCTGACGGCCGGTGTCGTGGTGTATAATTTATTTAATTATTTATTGGTTGATAACTCCTATGCCGCTCTGCATGCGGACATGCGCCGTTTTAAAGTTCATGAACATATAACCGTATGGACTACGCCTGATGTTCCGGAAACGGAGGTTCGGCCGTTATTTAATAAAATACGGTATGATTATGAAAGTCTGTCGGATTATTTACACATCGCCAGTCAGCCGGAAATTACCGTGTATCTTTATTCGGATGATGAAGAAAAAAAACATATTCTCGGCGCCGGCGAGACCAATCTGGCAAAATTATGGCGCAATGAAGTTCATGTTAACCTTGCCGATGCGGATGCGGTTTTGCGGCATGAGATGGCGCATCTGCTTGCCGGAGAATTTGGCAACCGGTTGTACGGTACGCTGGACGTCGGTTTGCTGGAGGGACTGGCGGTGGCGTGTGAGTGGCCGGTCCGTTATCTGAATCCGCATCAGTGGAGCGCGGTTCTTGAAAAAAAAACACAACTGCCGGATATTGAAAAAATGATACGCGGAAAATTATTTTTTACCGCTCCGGGACGGCTCGGCTATACCGTGTCGGGGTCGTTTTGCCGGTGGCTGATTGATACGTACGGTATCGATAAATTCAAGCGGTTATACGCCGGTTTTTCCTATACAGATTGTTATTCACGCACCGTAAATCAGTTGATTGACGAATGGAGGCACTTCATCCGTACCGTACCGGTGGATTCTTCGGATCTTCAATTGACCGAGTGGCTGTTGCGGCCGGGCGTTTTTCAGAAACGATGCGTCCATGTCGCAGCCGACCTGTTACATGAAGCCAGAAAACAAGCGGCATTTCATAATTGGGAGCAATCGATAAATTATTACGCTGAGGCCTTACGACTGAATCCGATGAATGAAGTCCTGAGACTCGAGTATGCCCGGGCGGTATTTTACAGCGGGCGCTATGATGAAACCCTGCGGATTATTTCTGAGCCGGAATATCCTGAAAGCAGTTATTGGGCACAGGGACGCCGTCTTATGTTGATGGGAGACGTTTTATTGATGCAAAACCGGCCGGATTCGGCTGCGGCTACCTATCAACGAATTACTGCTACCTATGCCTCGCCGGGACAATTTTACGAATCAGCCGTTTTTCGTATAGAAATGATCAGGCTAAATGAAATACATACCCTGCAAAACATAATTTCCATCCCGCAGGACAACATCAACATCAGCCTGGAAAATATTGTCTGCGATAAGGCCTGCGAAAGCCCATTGCTCCGTCTTGCCCGCTTTTTTCAAACTAACAAGGAACCACTTCGGTGCATCCGGCTGCTTGAAACCGTACAACCCTTCACAGATTCCATTCTTGAAATGAATCGCTTGAATTTGTTGCTGGAATGTTATATTTATTTAGGTTATTATGAAAAAACGGACACGATCATTCAAAGTCTGACAAACCGGGCAGTCAGGCACAGCGATCGTGAATGGGTTCTACAAAAAAGCCATTACTTGCAATGGCTGAAGCGACAATAATACTGGGAATGACTATGCGCCAATTAAAAAAATACGGATTTTTAATACTTATTTTTGCAGGGTTTTTAATTTCAGCGGGCGGGACCGGATCTGACTCTTTATTTATTAATGAAGAACCAGTCATTGAGCGGGGAAAAAATCTGAATGTTGTTTTTGGAGACAGTTTGACCGGATGGGCCGTTGGCGCCGTTAAAACCGGAGGATGGCAAAACGCAGGGAAACTTGGAACCGTAAGGGCCGACTTACCGGCTGTTATAATGAAGACCACCGACGGAGGAAAGAGCTGGTTTCTGCAATCGGTCATTCAGGCTGACGCCGGCCTGGTGTCGGTGCAAACCGTTTACGCATACGATGCGTCCCATGCATGGGTGTTTATTCAGCAGATAAATACCGGAGAAGATTTTCTGCTCCGTACTCAGGATGGTTCAAACTGGAAAGTCATGAAATCCCCGCTGGCCGAAATCACTCCCGAGCGATTGTTTTTCTTAAATCCAATCAATGGCTGGGCGATTGGCAGTGATTGGTTCGGAAATAAACATTTATTTGAGACCACTGACGGCGGAAACAACTGGAAAGAAAACCGGCCGCCTACCGATGACGTCCTATTGGATTTAGGGTCATCGGGAGATGCCGTTTATTTACTTACAATAAATAAATCACAGATGCTCAGTATTCTGTCATATGGGACTGAAAAGTCAGAATGGAATAAAATAAAAGATATTTTATTGCCAGTCCATGGTTCCATCAACCGGTCGTTTGTTTTCCAACGAGCTTCAGAGCATTATATTATTCTAAATGCCTATGATGATACCGTCGATAAGTATAATTCTTGTATGATATACAGCAACGACCGCTTTTTCAATTTTCGTTGTAATCCCATACTGCCGGATACAGCGGCTGGTATGACCGAACCGGCAATCATTGCGGCGGCCTTACTTTATCAACCGGTTATAATGATGCAATCGTTTTTCGATAAGTCGGCGTCAATTGAAGAAGAAACCGGAGAGGTCTGGATGTATACGTCATCGGGGCAAGGACAGCGATGGCAACGGACCTCCGGAATATCGTATCCGGCTGTGGCTATGGTGTCGCCGGATTTCAGTCGGTTAGTGGTATCAACGGGGCAAGGAGAATTGCTTTATTCTGCCGATGGCGGTAACGTCTGGAATACGTCTACAATGGATTTCAAAGGTGTATTTAAGCCGGCGCCGGTTGCTACGGAGAAATCTCTTGGCGGACTGGATGAATTGTCGTATTTCGATGATAGAGACGCGGATTCTGATAAAGATACCGTCCATGCCGGCAAATGGGAATCCGTAGAGGATTCCCTGCTGGCGGTTTCTTTTGCATCCGTTGCCAATATTGATAAATATAAAGCCGATCCTACCGTCGATTTTTCCGTAGGGATTGATTCGGTAATGACGGATCGTGTAATCTTACACAAACGCATACGTAGAGGCGCCCGACACGGCACCTGGGATTTACTACGTGAAGAACAGCAAAAAGGCGAGATACGCATTCCGCGTTATAAGACGATCCGTTTGTCCGGCAGCGTTCATGCCGTCAATCAGCGAAAAGCCGTCCGGTACAGTTGGAGCTCGAGCCTGGCCGGAGAACTGAGTCATGAATTGTGTTTCACGACACATCCGCGTCAGTTGGCGCCGGGTGTGCATTATATATTTTTTAAAGCCCAGAATGACCTTGGCGAGTGGTCCAAACCGGTTGTCTTTAAATGTATTGTGGAAGATTTTCCAAAATATAAATTTCCTTTCTACGGTACCTGGGTAGTGGGTGGTTCAGGTAGTTATTTTAACCGCGGCCGTCATATTAAAGGGATCAGTTATGCGCTGGATTTGAATTACGCCGAAGGCGATGACGGCGGCGACAGCGATCACGGCATTCCGGTCCGCGCCTCCACGGACGGCGTCGTTGTATATGCCGGTTATACCAAGGGCTATGGGCGGAATGTGCGTATCAATTATGAATATGCTGGCCGGACCTATACGACGCTCGTTTCGCATCTGGCGGCGATATCGGTAGAAGTAGGCGAGAAAGTCAAACAGGGACAGGAACTGGGCACCTGCGGCTCCACGGGCCGTTCCAGCGCGCCGCATATTCACTGGGAACTTCGCGTGGACAATATTTGTGTACCGCCCGAGCCGATATTTGAAAATGACACGACCGTGATTCAGACCATTCGTGACGGCGGTTTGTATACATCGGATAATTATTATCAGCCCCGGCATATCATTGTCGTTGATGAAGGCGACATCCCGAATACCTGGGCAGAGCGTAAAGGTTACAACCACAGTTATCGCTGGGCGGGAATACAGGCGCAGGTTAAAACCGCCGAAGCTGTCTGGCGTCCCAAACTGCCGCAATCAGGATTGTACAAAGTACAAGCTCATATTCCGCGAGACCATGCGACAGCGGTGGCTACCTATAAAATCCATACACGAAACGGCGTGCAGGAAGTAAAAATCAATCAAAATAAATTCACGTGGGAATGGGCGACGCTCGGCACCTTCTATTTTGACGCGGACGACGAGGTTTATGTTTCGTTGGACAATGTGGTGAACCAGAAAAGAGGTTCTATTACTTTTGATGCCGTTCGTTTCATCGGCCTTTGGGATGTATCGGCAACTGAGAATAAACACTAATGAAAAATTTAATCGAAAGCGTAATGATGAAGTCACTGAAAAGAAACAAGCTGGTATGGTCTGTATATCGCTATCCCCTTATTCTTGTGTTGGCGTTGTCGCTACTGGCAGGCGGATGGGTTTTTCGGGAAATGGCCTATCAGGGCGATTATTACCAGCAAGTCAAAAAAAATCTGAAACTGTTCGGTGAAATTTATAAGAATATCACGGAGCGTTACGTGGACGAAATTTCCCCACACGATATTATCCGTGCGGGTATTGACGGGGTGCTGGGCAGCCTGGATCCCTACACGGTATATTACGAAGACGAGGAAAGCGGCGATCTGGATGTTCTTCTGACCGGCCAGTACGGCGGCATTGGCATAACCATCGGCATTAAGAACAATGCTATCACCGTTATATCCGTGGTGGAGGGTTCGCCGGCCCAGCGCGTCGGTATCCTGCCCGGAGATCAGATTTTGACGGTGGACAGCTTCAACACGCAAACGATGCGCCTGGAACAGTTATCGCTGAAAGTCAAAGGCGAACCCGGTACAAAAGTCCGGCTCAGCATCCGGCGCAGCGGCCAGTCGGCGCCCATTGATTTTGAGATGACCCGGGAAATCATCAACGTTGAAAATATCGCTTATGCCGGCGTTATCGCTCACGATATTGGTTATATCCGGCTTACACGGTTCTCGAAAACCTCCGCCTCGGATATGCTTCGTGCCAGTATGGATCTGGAAAGAGACAGCATCCGCGGAATGATACTGGACTTACGTGGCAATTCCGGCGGTTTGCTGGACGCGGCGGTGGAAATTACGAATCTGTTTGTACCTAAAGGCGAAGTCATAACATTCACCCGCGGGCGGGCGCAGGAATCATCCCGTACGTACAAAGCAACGCAGGAACCGGTATTTCCAGACATTCCGATGGCTGTACTGGTGGATGAAGGCAGCGCCAGCGCCTCCGAGATTGTGGCCGGCGCCTTGCAGGACCTTGACCGGGCGGTTATTATCGGAACACCGACTTTCGGTAAAGGGCTTGTCCAGTCCGTCTTTCCGGTATATGATCGTTCCGTCATTAAAATCACCACGGCCAAATACTACACGCCCAGCGGCCGCTGCATCCAGAAAGAAGATTATGCCTTCAAATATAAACGGTCATCGCGCGCCGAAAAAGAAAATTCCTCTAAAAACTGGAAGGATACTTTCGGTGAGTCGGAACGGCAGGATCAAAATATAGCCGTAAGCGACAGTGCGACGGCGCACACGCTGTATAAGACCAAGAAAGGCCGGCCGGTTTATGCCGGTGGCGGCATCTATCCGGACTGCCTCATGCCTGATGACAGCTTATCCGTTTATTATACGGAGTTGATGAAGCAGGGCCTGTTCTTTGATTTTGCGACCCGCTACGTCGGTCGCCACGGAAAACCGGACAGCAATTTTTCAGTAACCGAACAAATTCTGGGAGAGTTCAGAGGATTTCTCAGCGAAAAGAATTTCAATCCGGCTACGGCTTCTATGAAAGAGTTCGAACGGTTGGAATCGATGCTGAAAAAAGAAAATTATTCCAGACGGGTTGCCGTTTTTCTCGACTCGCTACGGGCAGAATTACAAGGCCATCCGCATGAGGATTTTAACAGCAACCGGCCTCTGATACAAAAAACACTCGAACTGGAACTAATCGGCCGTTATTTCGGGGCGAACAAGAAAATCCGGCGCAGCTTAGAATATGACCGCGCCTGCCTCGAAGCAGTCAGCATACTCAAAGATGCCGCACGGTATGCGGCGTTGCTGTCGGCAGGCAAAATGTAAGCGAATAAAATATGGATCTAACCATCATAGCGTATCTGGCGATTGGCTGCAGCGCAGGTTTCATCGGATCGATGGTTGGGCTCGGCGGGGGCATCGTTCTTGTGCCGGCCCTGACCATTCTCATGAATATTGATATCCGTCAGGCAATCGGAGCCAGCCTGATTTCGCTGGTAGCCACATCCGTGATGTCGGTATCGGTTTACAGCGGGAAAAATCTCATCCATTACAAGTTTGGTCTGATACTCAGTTTGTTTACCATACTCGGCTCGTTTATCGGAAGTTACGTAGCGGTATTTACCGCATCCAAGACGCTGATGTTTCTGTTTTCTGGAACTTTAATTATGGCCGGTTACGCCCTCTTACGGAAAAATCATAACGTTATTGTTTATGATACCGTACAAAATAATCAGGCGGAAAATGATTCTTTTTTTAATATGCAAGGGGAAATCCCCGATTCGGGAGCAATAAAAAAAATGTATACGATACGGCATCCGGTCCGGGGTATGTCGTTGTCAGGTTTTGCGGGGTTTATCTCAGGCATGCTGGGCGTGGGCGGCGGCCTGCTTCAGGTGCCGATGATGCATCTGGTCTGCGGAATGCCCTTAAAAGCGGCTACTGCGACGAGCACGTTTATCATCGGATATACGGGTTTAGCCGGCGGGCTGGTTTATTATATTTACGGCAATATTCAAGCGGCCATGACGGCCGCGCTGATCGTTGGCTTATTAATCGGCGCCTATATCGGAGCCCGCACAGCCATGGTGCTCAAAACAAAAATAATAGCGCGTGTTTTAATTATTGTGCTGGTCCTGTCCGCCGTTCGTATGCTTGTTAAGGCTTTTGAAATGTAAAACGATTATGCCGCGTTCGTTTAAAATATTAAATAATGTTTTCATCGCTTTGATGCTGATTACATTAAGCGCCGCGCTGATAGTTTCGATGGTTAAAGGGCCGGATGCTGGAATAACAGAAATATCGGATGAAATGTACCGTCTCGGTATAATGCTGCTGCTGATGTTTCCGATAATTAATTTAATATACCTCAGCGTTTATTTATTTGTCAAAGGGGATAAAAAAATCATTGTTTGGGGTTTTGCATTGATAATCATTTTAACTTTAGGTACTTTATTACTGCATGAAATCCGATAACCGGAATAAAGGTTAAATGATGATAAGCATGAAAAAAAATATACATCTTACGGCAAGCCTTTTGTTTCTGCTTTCGATGATCATAAATGCCTGCGGATCGTCCGGAAAACTTGTAATCTACAACGAGAGCAATTACGCGCAGTTGAAACAGCGTACCGGTGTGGAAGTCCGGTTTATTGACGGCCGTATTGTATACTTTTACCGTATAGAAGTCATCAAAACCGATGACGAGTATATCTACGCGCGATGCTGGGCAAATAAAAACGCGTCACCGGATGACTGGAAATTTTCCAAACGGGATGTAGTTATTACGGATAAGGAGTCCGGCGCCTCCGGAACCGGGATGTATATTCTCTCCATCGGGCTGATGATCGGGTTGCTGCTGTTACTAAATAAAATTCTTTATGATTAACGATTTGTAAAACGTCTATGTCCACCGCAAAAATTCACGTACTGCCCGAGCATATTGTCAATAAGATCGCGGCCGGAGAAGTTATCGAGCGGCCGGCTTCGGTTGTTAAAGAGCTGGTCGAGAACGCGATGGACGCGGGCGCCGATGAGGTGATCGCGGTTATCCGGGCCGGCGGCAAGGAACTAATCCAGATTATTGACAACGGAAGCGGGATGACTCCGGAAGACGCCGCGCTGGCTTTTGAGCGTCACGCCACCAGTAAAATTGTCAATTGGGAAGACCTGATGAAAGTCCGTACGTTCGGATTCCGCGGCGAAGCGCTGGCCAGCATCGCGTCCGTATCGGATGTCGAAATTAAAACAAAGACCCGGCAGGATTCCATAGGCACTTTTATACGCTTTCACGCCGGCGTTCTGGCCGAAACGGCTCCGGTGTCCGTTCTTCCGGGCACCACAGTGACGGTAAAAAATTTGTTCTATAATGTACCGGCACGCCGAAATTTTTTGAAAAGTGAAGCGACGGAATACCGGCATATTATCGGGGTTATAAAAAAATTCGCACTGGCCTGTCCGTCGGTATCGTTTTCGCTTATTCATAATGATGAAAACATCTTTCAATATGCTCCCGGTGATTTATCCGGACGCATCCGGGACGTTTTCGGCAAGGACATTGCGGAGATTCTTCTTCCCGTCAATGTGGAGCAGTTCGGCGCGCGCATCACCGGCGTGATCAGCAAACCGGGTTTTTCAGAAAAAACCCGCGGCGAACAGTACCTGTTCCTGAACGGCCGTCCCATTTATAACCGAACCGTCAATTATGCGGCGTTTTCAGCTTACGGACAATCGATTCCGAAGGGGGACAAACCGTTTTTCATCCTTTTTCTTGAGTGGAGCACGGAGGATTACGACGTTAATGTACATCCAACGAAAGCCGAAGTAAAATTTCGCGACGAACAACTGCTGTACCGGGTCATTTATTATGCCGTACGCGAGGCGCTGACTACTTCCGCGGCCATTCCTGCCCTGGGAACCGCTCCGGTCGGGGATGTGGAAATAACCCGTACACTGCCTGAAATAACTAAACCCGAAACGCTGCCAGAGCCGACAACCGGTTCGTTGTTTCCCGAGCAGCGGACATTGTCCGGAGAATTGCTGAAACAAAAAACAGGGCTGACCATTACCGTTATTAATCCGTCTTCCGGTTCGGCCGTCACTTCAACGCCCCCGCCGCCGAAATCCTCTACGTATTCCGAACATCCGGTCTGGCAGTTGCACAACCGGTATATAGTTTCGCAGATTAAAAGCGGACTGGCGTTTATTGACCAGCATGTGGCTCATGAACGGGTGCTGTACGAGAGGGCCCTCGACGCCTTTGAACGATCGCCAATATTTTCCCAGCAACTGCTGTTTCCGCAGGCCATGGATTTTACGCATGATGACTTTGCCGTTCTGGAAGAACTTATTCCACTGCTTGAAAAACTCGGTTTTGTCATCAAAAAGTTCGGTCGCCGCACCATTGTTATAGAAGCCATTCCTGCTGATGTACGGCTCGGTAATGAGCAGAGCATCTTAAGTGAAATGATCAGTTATTACCGGGAGAACGAAAACCGCAGTATGGATCCGCGGGATAATCTGGCCAAAGCGTATGCCTGCAAATCGGCCATCAAGTCGGGCGATAAGCTGTCGGTGGAAGAAATGAACAGTCTGATTGACCAACTTTTCGCAACAAAATTTCCGTACGTATGTCCTCACGGTCGGCCTATTATCGTCCAGTTGTCTTTAGAAGAACTGGATAAGCGGTTTTTACGCACCAAATAATTTTCATGCCAAAACCGAAAGTCCTAATCATTGCTGGTCCCACAGCGACCGGAAAAACCGCGTTATCGGTTGCGATTGCCGAGCAACTCCGCGCAGAAATAATATCGGCGGATTCCCGTCAGATATATCGTTTTATGGATATTGCGACGGCAAAACCTTCAAAAGAAGAATTACAGCGTGTCCCGCATCATTTTATCGATATCGTTAACCCGGATGAAACCTATAATGCCGGGCAGTTCGGACGAGAGGGGCGCGAAACGGTACAAAGTATCGTGTCGGCGGGCAAAACCGCCATCATTACCGGCGGGTCGGGACTTTATATCCAGGCGCTTGTGGACGGTTTTTTCGGCGAGGTTGCCCGCGATGAGGAAATCCGAAAAAGAATCCGAGAGGATATGCATACCCTGGGATTAGAGGCCGTATATGCGCGCCTGAGACGGCTCGATCCGGAAGCGGCGGCCCGCATCCATCCTAACGATGCCCGCCGCATCGAGCGCGCCCTGGAGGTGTTTGAGATTACCGGCCGGCCTATTTCCGAACTGCAACGTTCGCAAGCCGGAGCCTGTCCTTTTGAACCGGTGTTTGTCGGGTTGATACGTGAACGATCGGTTTTATATGCGGGAATTGAACAACGCATAGATCGCATGATCGAACAGGGAGTGATTGAGGAAACCAAAGAACTCCTGCGGCGCGGCTATTCGCCGGATTTAATTTCCATGGAAGGTCTTGGCTACCGGGAAATTATACGGTATCTGAACGGCGAGGATTCTTATGAAGAAATGTTGCGGCTTTTTAAACAGCACAGTCGTAATTACGCCAAACGGCAGATAACCTGGTTTAAAAAGGAAAAACGCTTGCGGTGGTTTGATGCCGGCGAAACGCCAAATCAGGAACGGCTGGCACAATCCATTCTGGACTATTACCGCCGTTCCTGACTTCGCAAAATCTTTATTCTTCGATTTCCATGGTTTCGATGGAAACCTTATCCATGGTTACGTTTTCCAGCGGGCGGGAGCGTTGATCGGTTTTTACTCCTGCGATTTTATCCACGACATCCATGCCGCTGATGACTTCGCCGTAAACCGTATATTCGCCGTCCAGATGCGGGGTGCCGCCGACAGTAGTATAAAGATCTATTTGCTCCTGCGTGAAATTAAACAGCGGTTTGCCGCCGTACATCCGCATGTTCATTTCCATTTCGCGCAGTTTTTCAATCGGAATAGGTCCGTTCTGTACAATATAAAACTGACTGCCGCTGGACGCCTTTTGCGGATTCACCTGATCGCCCTGTCGGGCAGCCGCCAGAGCGCCGCGTACATGCATCCTTTTGATTTCAGCGGGTATCGTGTATCCCGGGCCGCCTTGTCCGTCATTAAAGGGATCATTGTCTTTGGAATTCGGATCACCGCCCTGAATCATAAAATTCGGTATGACGCGATGGAATGTGGTGCCGTTGTAGAAACCTTCTTTGGCCAGTTTCTTGAAGTTTGCGACATGTTTCGGCGCGTCGTTTTCGTAAAACTTCAGAATAATTTTTCCAAACCGCGTTTCAATGACGGCGACTTCTTTTTTAACTTTTTGTTTCATAACTTCCTTTTTTTGTGTTTGCTGAACCGATTGCAGGTTTTTATCCTGAGAACAAGCCGGCATTGTCATCCAAACCGATCCCATTAGGATGCCTGTGATTTTTAATAAATTTGTCTTGAACAAGGCTGACTCCTTTGGTAATTTGTTAGTGGTTAAAAAAATGTATGGTCAATATATCAGAAATGAACATGACTTTCAAATTATTTTATGGTTTAGCTTTGTTCCTCATGTTCTGCCGGACAAGTACGGTTGTTCCGCAGAATCCTATCGCACTTGAGGCCGAACTGACCGCCGAATGGAAATTAGACGAGATTCCCGGTGAAAAAATAAAAAATCCGCGGGCTATCGTTGTGACATTAACCGGCCATGTTTATATTGTCGATAGCGGCAATGAGCGCATCCTGCAGTTGAATCATCAGGGAAAATACCTCAATCAGGTCGGCGGTTTCGGTTGGGGAGAGACTCAGTTTGACTTTCCGGCAGATATCGCGACTCGCGACGGTCTGAATATATTTGTAGCCGATTTTAACAACCAGCGAATCCAGCGGTATAATAAGAACCTCGAACGGATATCCACGCTGGGACGTTCATCGGTCAGCCAGTATACCTATACCGATAAACAAAAAAAGGAGCTGGAAATCGGCCGGCCGATCAGTCTTACGCTGTCGCCGCTCGGGGATTTGTTTTTTATCAATCAGGATAAGAATGAAATTGTCAAGCTGAATGCTTCCGGACAGCAGGAAATCAGCTTCGGCGGATTCCGTTCCGGCGAGATCAGGTTGACGGCTCCGTCGCGTATACGGGCAGCGCCGAAAACCGTATTTGTCATTGACAATCCGCATATTCTGGCATTCGATCATTTCGGAAATTATCTTCGCGCATATGGCGCCGGACTGATAAAGCGCGCATCCGATATTGCGGTGGATTCGAAAAACCGCATCTATATCTGTGACGAGGAACGGAAATGTATTTTCGTTTTTTCGGACCGCGATGAACGGCTTGCGGCCTGGATGCATTTCCCCTTTACCAAGCCGGTCGCCATGGATATTTACCGTAATCAGTTGTATGTTCTCGATAACTCTCCGGCAACGGTTTATGTCATCACTATCACTGAGAGCCGCCGTTGATGAAATGGCATGGATTCCTATTGCTGTTTAGTCTGAGCGCCACCGGTCTTGCGGCACAAAATGCGGCCTCAGATTATGAGAGCCCGGACAGCGCAGGGTCTGTGTTCCGCAAACCCGGGTCAGTAAATTTATGGACGCGAACGCACATCCGGTATGGTCTCGGTGTGGATAGCGTATATAAATTACCGGACCAATATATTTTGCAGGGAAGTGAAGTCATTACCGTAAACGGTACGCGCCTGCAGCGGAATATGGATTACCGCATACTATACCGTTTCGGAGAAATAACCTTTACCACCGTCATCGATACCGGCGTGATGATTCAGTTTTGTTATGAAATCCTGCCGTTCGGCTTTAAAACGGAATATTTTAGAAGGAGATTGGACAGCGTCATTGTCCATAGAGACCTGGCGCAGGATACCATGGTCATCAAATCGGTTATTTCGGAATCGGGCCGGTATTCGAATCTTTTTGAAAATTCCCAGATACAGGGTACCGGCACAATCACCCGCGGCTTTACGGTTGGGTCTAATCAGGACTTTACGCTGAATTCCGGACTGAACATACAGATTGCGGGCAACATTACCGAAGATGTTACTATCGAAGCCTCTCTGACGGACGAGAGTACGCCGATACAGCCGGAAGGCAATACCGAAAGTCTTCAGGAAATCGATAAAGTCTTCGTCGAAATCCGCAAAGCCGATAAATATGCGGTGACGTTCGGTGATTTTAATGTAGATTTAACCGGAACGGAGTTTGCGGGATATTCCCGTAAACTGCAGGGCGTAAAGACGATGGTCAATACCCGGCGTATGCAGGCGGATTTTGCATACGCCACGAGCAAAGGTAAATTTGCCACCAACACGCTGGTAATACAGGAAGGCGTCCAGGGCCCTTATGAGCTCACGGGAAGCGGCGGCGAACGCAATATTATTATAATTGCCGGTACGGAGAAAGTCTGGCTGAATGGCGTCGCGATGGTCCGCGGTGAGGATCAGGATTATGTGATTGATTACAGCGCCGCGCAGATTACGTTTACCCGCCGGAGGCTGATCGCGGCGGAATCACGTGTGGTCGTGGATTTCGAGTATTCGGAAGACCTCTATCCGCGTAACAGTTTTTCAGGAAATCTGCGAACGGCTTTTGCGGATGACCGTCTGATCGTGGGCGGCCGTATGGTTTACGAATATGATGATAAGAACAACCCGATTAACATTACGCTTTCCCGCCGTACTATTGACTCGCTTTCAAAAATCCGCGATGACAGCCTGACGGCCGGCGGAAAACCGATTTTTGTTGACGGCGCGGTTTATGTCGGCTACGGCAAAGGAAATTATATAAAAAGATATCATCCCGAAAGCGGCGACAGCATTTTTGTTTATGTCGGAAGCGACAGTGCGGGTAATTACAACGTCCGGTTTACCAATTTCGGATTCGGCAACGGTGATTATATACGCGGGAACATTCTCGGTGAGTTTCGCTATGCCGGCCATGGTATGGGTGATTTCCAGCCGCTGGTTCCGCTGACTTTGCCGAATTCCAGCCTGTTGGGAGATTTTTATATTGAGAGCCGGCCATTTCGCCGCTTGCAGTTCAGAGGAGAGGTGGCCATGAGCGCTTATGATATCAATACCTATTCACCCGACGGGATGAACGGCGCCGCTTATGTTTTCACGGCCGGTCTACAGGATCAACCGCTGAAAATTGCCGGATGGGGGATGGGCACGATTTCATTTGATGGAAAGTACCGGCACAAGGACAGCACATTCCGGGAAGTATCCCGGGTCAATGACGCCGAATTTAACCGCTACTGGAACACCGGCGGCGGTAGGGCACCGAATCCTTTTTTACAGGAAGATCTATACGATTTCCGCGGCCGGTATTATCCCGTGAAGGAAATAGAGATGAGTATGGCTTACGGGGCTCTGGACCGTGGCATCAACCAGTTTAACTCGGAGCGCTGGGATTATGGGCTGGGATTTATAAAGGAAAAATATCCCCAGATTCGCCTGCGCCGGGAGGAAATCAGCAGCCGTGACGCCTTAAGCGGTACCGTTTTCAAATCAACAGTCGGACGCAATACCATAAATGCCGTTTACCGGATCTGGAAGATTCAGCCCGGTTTTGATTATGAAGACGAAAAAATCAATAATTCCTATACGGCATATACCGATTCGCTGTTTGGCAGCGCTTATTATATCTATCGGCCCCGCTTGGATGTAACCGGATTCTCAAAAAGCCAGTTCGGATATTCGCTGGAAAAACGGCTGGATTATTTAAAAAACCGGAAAATAGATACCTTGTCGGGTTTATATACGGTGTCAACCACACATCGCGCCTACTGGAATCTGAACGACTGGAAAAACCTTACGTCCCGAATTGAGTATCAGCAGAGAGAACGGACGTACCGGGGAAATTTTCGTACGGTCGGCAATCTCGATAAAACCACGCGTTTGGCAAGCGCTGCCGCCGATTATACGCCTTTTCGCAAAGCGGTAACGTTGTCGGTAAATTACCAAGTATCGGAAGAGCGCATTCAGGATCGTAAAATAATTTTTATTGAAGTGGGGCCCAATCAGGGCAACTACGTCAAAGTGGATGCGGACAGTTTTCGCCAGGTGCCTCAGGGACAGGGCAATTGGGTGCAGGGTTCGGTGCGGAGCGGTAACTTTACGCCAATAGTCGAAATTAAATTCGGAGGCCGGCTGCGCTTCGAACCGGGTAAATTATATGCCGCATCCGAAAGTGCATCCGCCGGCGAATCCCGAACGGCTGAGGAGGCCTTTACGGAATGGGTATTAAAAAATACCGTGACGGAAACCATGATTCGTGTCGAAGAAAATCAGAAGAATCCCGAATGGTCTTTCTATTTCATGGACTTGAAAAAATATCAGAACCGCTTGAATACGGTACGCGGTTCGTTATTGTTCCGGCAGGATTTGTATTTCTACCAAAGTTATTCGGACCGTTCCGTGCGTTTGCGGTATGAGCGGCAAAAAAATCTGACCAATATGATTGTGGATGGTTTTGAGCGCCGGTCCCGGTACTTATACAACATTCGCGGCAGAAAACAACTGGGTGTCCGATGGTCCGCTGAAACCGAGGCAGAAACGGAATATCACCGTAAACAATCAACCGTGGCTATCAGCGGTATTCAACCGAGTTTCTTAATCCGTCATTATAAAATCTTAACCCAATTCTCTTACAGAGCAACGACCTCCCTGGAGTTAATCCCCCGGGCGTCCTGTCGCTGGTCCCAGGAATCCGTGATGGCAGTACGGTCAACCATGCTGACGGTCAATCCGGAAGCGGTTTATTCCATACAGAATAAAGGGCGCGCCAGCCTGTTAGTGGAATACACGCGGATTAATCTGAATAATAAGAAATCAATGCCGCCTTATGAATTAACCGACGGCAATCTCCTCGGCACGACTTACCGGTGGTATTTTAACATGGATTACCGCCTCGGACAGCATGTAACGCTGGCGCTGAATTATTCAGGCCGTAAAGAGCCCAAACAGGAACTGATTCATCTGGGTGGCGCTGAATTTCGCGCGTTTTTCTGATGACAGTGAAAATAGCGATTATCGGGATGCCAGTTGTTGCTTAAGGTAATTGATGATCTCGACCGGTGTAGGATCCTGTTTGCGCAGGATAGCCATGTAAAAGCTCAGCCAATCGGTCAGGTAAATCAAAGAGATGTATCGTACAAAACGGCTGTTGCCTTCCGACCAGAATTCAAAAACCTGGGATTTCTTGGATAGTATTTCCGTAATAATATCAAACCGTTTCTGAACCTGGATATGATCGTCCCGGTCGCGCAGCAAGATGACCGAGAAATTGTTCAGGGAATCGAGTTCGATGGTTTCCCATCCGACAATTTCGTTGTGATTCATCTCAACGATAGTATTGGCGAACGCCAGCAGTTTGGCGTTCTCGCTGATCTGGCCCTTGAACCGCAGCGCCGTAGCCAGCATCTGTTCGGAAGCGTATATCATTACCGGACGGTGCGCAATCTTATTGGCGATATCAATCAAGGGATTGGTTTTCTGTAGAAACGGATACAGACTTTTCTTTGTTTGGATATGTTCCACCGCTTCCTTCAGAGCCTCTTCAGGCCAGGTTTTGAGGAATAATTGATGTAGCAGAGTGTACATAATGACCAGTGAATAGGCAATCGCTTGCCGGGGTTGATATCCGGAGGGGATGCGGATAATGGGCCGGTTCATGGATTCCGACATTTGCTGTATGAAGCCGCCCGTGGATATGGCGACAGTCAGGGCGTCATGACTGACAGCGTCCTCGTAGGCGGAGATGGTTTCTTCAGTATTACCCGAGTAACTGGATATGATAACCAGCGATTGCCGGTTTACAAAGGCCGGTACGGTATAGTCACGGCATATGATTATCGGCAGGGTAAAGTTGTCAATGAAAATATTACGTACAAAATCGCCGGCAATAGCGGAACCGCCCATACCGCAAATGACCACATTGGTAATACGTTCCGGTGATAAGGTTTCATAATCGCTTAAAAGGGCCGTCACGGCTGTTTTGGCTATCGTAACAGCGTCAGTCATTTGCTGATCAAAAGCGGTTAAAACATTATAGTAATTCTCCCGGTCAATCTGCTTGATAATTTCTGTCGTCAGGATCATGGTCTTCACTGTTATAAGTTCGTGCTGAAAAATTTTATGCATAACCTAAAAAGTTACCAACTCATATTCAAGTTAAATATTTAATTGATGATTTCTATTTTATTGATTGTATAAATAAGAAATAATATATTATAGAGCGCATGGGATCATATATGGTATCAAACGATTATTCAGATAACTCAAGGAGCATATTATGAAATTAGAAAAGCGACATTCGTTTTGGATAAATCTGGCAATGACCGCGTTTGTGGTATTTTTAGTGGCAAGTACCCGCTGGCTTCCGCATCCCTGGAATTTTACGCCGGTCGGCGCTGTTGCGATTTTCGGCGGTATATATATGTCCCGCGGTATGGCGTTCCTTATTCCGCTGACATCCATGTTTGTTGCCGACCTCATCATAGGCGTCAGTTGGCCGGATATTCCGTTTGTATATGGTTCCCTCGCATTGGCCGTCTTCATGGGCGCCTGGATTCAGAAAGACTATGGACGCTGGTCCCGTTTTATTCCGAAAGTACTGGGCGGTACGCTGATGGCATCCGTTATCTTTTATATTATAACTAACTTTGGTTCCTGGCTTATATTGCCAATATATTCCAAAGATATCTCTGGCCTGATGCAAAGTTATACCATGGCCATTCCTTTCTTCAAATATTCCCTCGCCGGTGACCTGTTTTATCTGGCCGTCTCGATAGGCATTTATGAATCAGCCACACGAGTGATTTTTAAAACTATTCCGGTCCGAAAAGAAACGATCTGAGTTGCGTTTATACTTTACAATTTTGATGGCAGCCCTGATCAACGCCGGCTGTGATGACGCCGGCGTTGATGATATATCATGGCCATCCGGCCATCAGGCGGTCTTTGTAATCTGTGCGGGCAATTACGGTACTCAAAACGCCTCATTGTCGGTACTCGACACTCTGGAATATGACACTACATTTGTCGATGTATTCCGTCCGGTTAACGGTAGAAAACTGGGAAGCGCCGCCAGTCATTTACTGATAAAAGACTCGCTCGGATTTATCTGCGTGACCGGATCAAACCGTGTGGAAGTCATCCATGTAAGAAGTTTTAAATCGGTTCGAACCATTACCGGTATCCAAACGCCACGGCAGTCAGCCGCCTACGGACAAAACCTGTTTATAACTTCCTACACGGACAGTTTAGTTTATATCGCTTCGGTTTTATCAGGAATGAAGGAAACAACCGTAAAAATTCCTTTTCGCCCGAATGAAATTCAAATCGTTGATGGAAAAGCGTTTCTGTCCTGCGGACCAATGGATAATGATACGATGATCGGTATCATCGATATTGCGGGCGGTAATGCCGTGCGCACATTGGCTGTAGGTCAGCGACCGGCAGCACTCGCGGCGGATACAACCCATCATCGCCTGATTGTTGCCTGTACGGGTATTCAACGGGACAGTGGCTGTATCGTACTGGTCAATACGCTTACAGAGAAAGCGGAACACCGCATCGGACAATTTGAAAATATTCAGCCTGTTAAAGTATCCGCTTTCGATTCGCTTGTTGCCTGTATCGTAAGCGATAACGGACCGGTTCGCATTTATAACCTTAATACCTTTGCGTACATACCCGTCCATTCAGGTTCTTCATACGCCGCCATCGGTTTTGAAAAAGGGGAACTATTTGCGGCTGAAGGCGGCGACTTTGTTACTTCCGGCCGTCTTATCCGTTTTACGGCAAATTATTCCGTTAAAAAAACATATAAGGTAGGCGTTGCGCCCGCAGCAATAGTGTTTCAATAATCAAAACACGCTATGAAAATTTATACTAAAACCGGTGATAAAGGCGAAACAGGGCTTTTCGGAGGCCAGCGGGTTTCCAAGGCCTCCCTCCGCGTGGAATGCTATGGGACTGTGGATGAGCTTAATTCCGGAATCGGTGTTCTGCGAAGCATGTCTTTGCCGGCTGATATTAACGAAGTTTTAGGTAATATACAGAATCAGTTGTTTATTCTGGGTGCCGATTTGGCAACACCGCCTGAAATCAATAAATCCAATGCCCTGCGGATTACACCGGATCATATCAAGGCACTTGAAGAAGCTATCGATTGTTTTGATGCCCGCTTAGAACCGATTAAAAATTTTATTGTTCCCGGCGGCCATCCGATTGCCGCATGGCTGCATCTTATACGTTGCGTATCGCGCCGGGCCGAACGGCTGATTGTGCGGTTAACCCGTGAAGAAACTGTGAATCCGGATAACCTGGTGTATATGAACCGTCTGGCGGATTTGTTTTTTGTTCTTGCTCGCTATGTTAATCATCAGTATCATTTCAACGATGTTATTTGGAACGGTAACGTATGAAAACTCTTCAGGATAAGGGTGGCCGGTAAAATACTGAAAGATGAAAAATTTAATTGAGAAAATAAGTTCCTCCGTACGGTTTAAGCTGATTGTGCTTTTTTCGGCATTTATCGGAGTGGTCTCCGCTCTGATATACATCATTATACCGATGTATATTGAAAGCGCGGGGCATCAGCTTGTGGCAGTTAAAGCGCGCAGTATATCCGAAATGACCAGCTTTACGGTCAGCCCGGCTCTTTTTTTTGAGGATTACCGTTCCATTGAAAAGGCGTTTGACGCGGCTAAGCAAAATGATGATATTGTTTATCTCATGGTACTCAATGCCGCCGGGCAGTTAGTCGCATCGTACAATAAACGGGAAGCCCGCGCCGTGGATTATGACCATGTGGAACCTCAGGGCACCATATCTGTAGATCGGACCGTTTTTAAGATTGTGTACTCCATTCAATATAATGCAAAGGAAATCGGCAAATTATACCTTGGGCTTTCCCTCAAGGACGTTCAGGCTAAAACAAGCGAAAGCCGGGCTTTGATAGCTATTCTGAGCGCTCTGTTATTTATTATAGGTATTGCGGCGGCTTATGGCATTAGTACGCTGGTTACACAACCGCTCATCCGGATTATGAAAGTGGTGAATGAGGTCGCCCGCGGAAACCTGAAAGAGCGTACCGGAATAAAACATAAAGACGAAATCGGCCAATTAGCGGCCGTTCTCGACCAGATGCTCGATAACCTCAAGTTCGCCTATGAGGAGCTTGAAAACCTAACCAAAAATCTGGAACGCCGCGTTGAAATCAGAACCGGAGAGCTTAAACAGGAAATAGGCGAAAGAAAACGAACCGAGGAAGCGTTACGAAAAAGCGAGGCCAAAACCAAGGCCTTGCTTGATGCCATTCCTGATTTGATATACCGTTTGAACCGAAAAGGGGATTTTCTGGACTTTAAAATCCCCAGAGATTTTAATGCATTGCTGACTCCGGAACAAGCCATCGGAAAAAATATATTTGATATACTGCCCGCAGCCCTTGCTCGGCAATTAAAAATCTATACCGAAAAAGCCCTCGATACCCACGAACCGCAGATTTTTGAATTTGAGGTGATGGTCGATAATACCATACGTGATCGGGAAGCCCGGCTGGTAGTCAGCGGCGAAGACGAGGTCATTGCCATTGTACGGGATATTACAACTAAAAAACAGTTAGACAGGGAGCTTATACAAGCACGAGAAAACGCCCTGATTGCCGCGAAAATGAAATCGGAATTTCTGGCTAATATGAGCCATGAAATTCGCACGCCGATGAACGGCGTAATCGGAATGACCAGCTTGTTGCTGGACACGGACTTGTCGCCCGAACAGAGAGAATATGTTGAAACGATACGGGTTAGCGGTGAAACGCTCCTCTCTCTGATTAATGATATTCTTGATTTCTCGAAAATCGAATCCGGGAAGATGGAATTGGAAGAACAGCCGTTTGACCTCCGCGCTTGTATTGAAGACTCTATTGACCTTTTTACAACGGCTGTGTACCAGAAAAAACTGGACCTGGTATATACATTTGACGAAAACGTACCCGCATATATTATCGGTGATGTAACGCGTTTGAGACAAATACTGGCCAACCTGATTGGCAATGCGGTTAAGTTTACATCCGCAGGCGAGATAGTCGTCGCCGTGAAAAAGCGATACCATGAGGGCGAAAAAATCGAACTCGAATTTTCCGTTAAAGATACCGGCATTGGTATTCCAGCGGATAAGATGGACCGGTTGTTTAAGTCTTTCTCCCAGGTGGATGCATCGACAACCCGTCAATTCGGCGGCACAGGACTCGGACTGGCTATTTCCAGCAAGCTGGCTAATCTCATGGGCGGCAAAATGTGGGTGGAAAGCCAACAGGGTGTCGGATCGACATTCTATTTTACCGTTGTAACCCGCGAATCGTCCGTGATTCCGAAAATTCCGATTTCCGGGCGTGTACCGGAGCTATCAGGACGCATTGCGCTCATTGTCGATGATAATCCCACCAATCGTCGTATTCTGAATGTCCAGTGCCGCCAATGGGGTATGGCGGTGCAGTTGGCTGCCAGCGCGAAAGAAGCCCTTTCTTTCCTGGCGCCCGGTCAGGTGTGCGATGTCGCCATCATCGACGTTCAAATGCCTGAGATGAATGGTATCGAATTGGTCAGGGAAATCCGGAAAACACGGCCCAAGGAGCTGTTGCCCATCATTCTGCTGACCTCGCTGGGTAAATCCGATGAAAATATTACACTGAATGAAAATGAATATAATGTGTATCTCACCAAACCGATACGGCAGTCGCATCTTTTTGATGTACTCGTTAATATATTTGTTACTACTAAAGAACTCGAGCCGATAAAGACCGTGCCCGATAAGGAAGGACATTATCTGGCCAATAGCATAGCACTTAAGATTCTGGTGGCGGAGGACAATGCGATTAATCAGAAAGTGGCCCTGCGTATTCTTGAGAATATGGGATATACAGCTGATGCCGTAGCCAATGGCATTGAAGTCTTAGAAGCGCTGGAGCGCCGTCCGTATGATTTGATTTTCATGGACGTGCAAATGCCGGAAATGGACGGCCTGGAGACTACACGGCGCATTATTAAAAAGTGGGGCGATTCCAAGCGGCCCCGGATTATAGCCATGACAGCCAATGTGATGAAAGGAGACCGGGAAAAATGCATTGAAGCCGGCATGGACGATTATATCGGAAAACCCATTCGTCTGGATGATGTGGAAAAAGTTATCCGAAGATTACGCGCTGAAATGATCCCACCGGCAGAAAAAAAATCTCAGGATGTTTCCGAAAATAAAAATAAAGATTCATTTATAGATTATGAGAAAATTGACAGTCTGCATCAGATTGCGCGCGGGGATAAAAATTTTGTCAACGAACTGATTGATATGTTTTTAAAGCAAACTCCCCTCACGGTAGCTAACATACACGATTACGCCGCGCGGTCTTTATTTAAAGAGCTTGACGATGCCGCGCATACCTTGAAAGGCACCGCCGCCAATATCGGCGCTGTAAAGATACGGGATATATGTCAGCAAATCGAACTGGCGGCCCGAGCGGCGGATTTATCAAAAATCAATCCGCTGTTGACAATTTTAGATGATGTCTTTAACCGAACGATATCAGAAATGAAGAGCATCTGTGAGCAAAACCCCTCCTAAGAGTCATTTTCTAAACAAAGCACATTCATGTTTTTTAAGACAGCCTTGGCAGTAATCAACCGCCGCCAGAGGCTCCAGACAGCGTGGACAGCGTAAAATCATGCAATCATGGATGATCAACCCGCACCGACGGCAGCTCCTGTCTGTATTGGATTTTTCTGCAGTGGTTTTAATATTTTCGTCTTCAGACATCATTATTTATAATGCTAGAATAATGCTAGAATGTGGGCCAGAATGCCGCCAATAAGAAACGCAATGATCCAGGTGCCGAACCAAATCAGTAGCGCTTCCCGGCTCCCACGCTCTTTAAATAAGATGATCATACTGGCGATGCACGGGACAAAAAACGTCAGCGTCACTAAACCGGTCAGAATCTGACTGGCCGAAAGGTCCATGTTTAGAAATCCCGCCGCTCCGAAATCCCTGCGAACCAGTCCCATGATAAAAGCGCGCGCCGATTCGGATGGAAGGAGAAGCCATTGGGTAGTAATAAATTCAAAGAGCGATTCCCATATTTTCATCGCTCCGGTAAGTTGCATGGCGGTTACCAGCAATGAGCCCAGGAAGAAAAACGGAATGGCTTCTTTCATGAAATGATAAGATTTAAAAATCGTTTTGCGGGTGATATTATCCAGACTGGGGAATCGCATCGGCGGCAAGTCTATCAACAGCGAAGAAGATGTTCCCGCCAATGTCCAGTTCAGCACGCTGCCGATGAGTATAAGGGCTATGGCTAAAATTCCGATAAATATTAAGACATAAAGGCCGCCGGTTCGCGCCAGCAGCGCCGTAATGACGGCCAGTTGGGCCGAACAGGGGATGGCAAAATTCAGAATGGTGGTGGCGATCGTTTTCTCGCGCTTTGTATTCAAGAGCCGCGTAGATACCGTGGCCATGGTTACACATCCAAAACCAAGTAAAATGGGTATAATGGCTCGGCCGTTTAGACCTATAGCCGAAAGCAGATTATCAGTCAGCGTTGCCAGGCGCGGCAGATAACCGCTGTCTTCAAGCACGGAAAGAAAAAAGTAAAATCCTATAACCAATGGCAGCAGCAATAGGAATATATATGTTACGGTCATGGTGATTGCGCCAAATTCACCCGCGAGGAATATCGCCCAGATATCGTAGAACTGGTATTCTATGATGACCGTACCGTTTTCAGAGTAATTTTGTAAAACGCGATAATTGGCCGGATCGTTATCGGTTCCATCGGGGAAATAAAAATTAGTTGAAGAAAGGGTAACCATGTGGCCGTTGTGGTCTTCATGGATAATATCCGCTTTAATATTTACCGCCGCCATACGGGCAATGATCTGGCGCACAAACGGTTCATAAACGCCCTGTCCGACAGTTTCTTCGGTGAACCCGACCAGATACTGCGCAATGCCGACACCGACAAACTGATAAAGCAGATAGAGCACGACAGCCACTATGGGGATACCGGTAACAGGATGTATCATTAAACGGCCAATCCATTCCCGAATACTGCGGTGGCTGTGAATCTGAAAAATTTGCTCTATGATCTGGTTTACGCGTAACCGTCGCTGAAGATAGATACGGTCCCTTTCGATACCAGCCGGAACACCATGACGGCCCGCAACGGTAACATCCCCTTCAAGGATCAGTACGGCTTCGGGCTGCGAACCGACACGGTTAAGCATGTCGCTAATTTCGTGTTTCAGAGTTTCCGAAACGGCGCCTTTGCGGGCACATGGAATGCTTTTAACTAGATTTTCAAGGCCGGTCTTCCTCGCAGCCGATATAGGGATTACCGGAACATTCAGTCGGGTTTCCAGTGCCTCCACATCGATTTTTATTTTTTCTTTTTCCACTTCGTCCATGAAATTGAGAGCCACAATTACCGGAAGACCCATATCAATCAACTGGATGGTCAGGAAGAGATCCCGTTCCAGATGCACGCCGTCCACCACATTGATTACCAGATCGGCATCAAGTATAATGTCGCGCGCCGTGCATTCCTCATCGTTGAAGGAAGCCACGCTGTAGATACCCGGCGTGTCGTACAGTATATGTTGGCCGATGTGTCCCTGAGATATTTCTACCGTAGTACCCGGAAAATTGGAGACATCGACGTATAACCCGCTCAGCCAGTTGAAAAGCAGCGACTTGCCGACATTGGGATTGCCGACCAAGACGATCTTTTTTTTGTGCTCATCGTCAGCCGGTTCGTCCAGATGGGGATGTTTATGAAGAGGTATCTTTTTGTCAGTCATCGCCTACGAATTTAAAGCAGTTCCACAAGAATGGAATTGGCGATTTTTCTTCCAATGGCAATTTCCTGCTTATAATAACGAATGATTAAAGGTCCCATCGGTATTTTGTGATAACATTTTACCTTGGTCCCCTCGGTGATTCCAAATCGGATTAATTGGGTTTTAACATCAGGATCGGGGATTGATTTTATTTTTAATAGTTTTGATGCAGGAGCTTTACTGAGGGGCATTGTTTTTATTTCCATACGGTTTATTCTTATTGAGACGTTGTCTCAATAAGAATATAGTGCCAAACGATTTGATTGTCAAGTTTTTTTGGATTATTTTTCAGAATGAGTCTATGGCAGAGAGCTTGATAATATCGCCGCCGCTGCGTAAAGTAGCGTTGGTGCAATCCACACGGTTACAGATAGTCAGGGCATTCGAAAAATCAAGATCTGTGGTGGTATAAGCGGCTACCAGTTTGCCGCCGCAGTGGCATTCGGCAAATACCGGTAATTCCGTATCACATTGCGGACAATACAAACGAACGATTTCGTCTTTTATAAGATCAATGTCGATAGAAATGCGGGACTTCTCGCCGTAAATCGGGCTGAGCGCTATCAGACCGAACTGCTCATGCGCTGCCACTTTGAGCATAATGCCGGGCAGGTTGTGAAAAATTGCCCTCGGATTAATCAGATTATGGCCCTGCGGGCAATAACATTCTTTGACTACCAGAACCTTGCGGCGGTCTTTGAAATCTTTTTTTAGGGGATTAGGATATACCATCATTCCTTTTTCGTCAAAGCGCTTCATGATTATCCTCCATTTTTATATTTGAATGATTAATTATATAGTACATAAATAAAATCACATTTTCAACCTGCAATTGAATTATAAAATGAAAAAAAGTTGAATAAATACACGGAACAGACGTTTATAAACGTAAAAAAAGAGGTGAAATGATGGACTATTCTTTTTCCAAGAAATTGAAATTGCGGCACGAAGAAGCCCTAACCAAAGTGACCGATGCATTGAAAAAAGAAGGATTTGGCATATTAACCACCATCCATGTAAATGAGACGTTAAAACATAAATTGGGCGTAGATTTTAAACCCTATACAATACTTGGGGCCTGCAACCCCGCATTGGCCCATCGGGCTCTCATGGCCGAACCCGGCCTGGGTTTGTTTTTGCCTTGTAACGTCGTTGTTTACCCGTCAGAAGATAATCATACCATCGTCTCATTTTTTAATCCCGAAATTATGTCGGCTATAATCGATAATTCTGATTTAAAAACAGTTGCCGAAGAAGTGAAACGCAAACTGATGGCCGTGGCGGAATCTTTATAAAAGAGGAATAAATCAAAATCGTTGAAGTTTATCAGATATAGTAAAGGTTAATAAATTATGACAGACTGGGCTTTTTGGATTATTTTAATAATATATTTTCTTTTAATGTACGTTATCCTTCCGAAGATGGGCGTTTCCACTTGAATGCGCAGCGCTTGTTCCGTGTCGAACAAAAAAGAAAACAAAGAATCTGACGCAAATGAAAACAAGGCTTTTGAAAATGAAAAATAAAAGATTTATTTTAACAGCCGTCTTTATTGCTGGGGGCGGAATTCTGGGTTTTGGTTATTATTATTTTATCGGATGCGCGGGCGGCGGGTGTCCGATTCAGAGTAATCCCATATTCAGCACATTATATGGCGGTTTGCTGGGTTTTGTTATAGCTTCGTTTTTTCAACCAAAAAATAATAAAAAAACAAATTAAGCCTAAAAGAAAGGGAAATCATGAAATGTAATGTTGGAAAAGCCGATAAAATTTTTCGTATCGGAGTTGGTCTTGTTATTGGCGCGATTGGATTGATTTTTCATAGCTGGTGGGGGTTATTAGGGATTATTCCGATACTAACGGGATTGATAAATTTTTGTCCTTTGTATTTACCTTTTAAGATAAATACCGGTTTTAAAAATGTAGAGTAAAATTTATCATGTAACGGCGTGTAATTATTTTTATGGCCGGCTACGGTATGAAATGAAGCATTTCATCATACTTTTTTTATCTTTTTAAAACGGAATTTTATCAAGACCCATATGGCCTGAAGGCCGTCTTTCCAACGAATGTGTTTACCTTCGCTGATGGGTCTGGGGTAATAAGAAATTGGTACTTCCGTGATTTTATATCCACTCCTAAGAAGTATCGCCGTTATTTCCGGTTCCCAGTCGAATTTATTACCCTGGAATTCAAGTGATTGAATAAGTTTTCGGTCGAATGTTTTGTAGCAGGTCGGCGCGTCCGTGAGTTTTGACCGGAATAACAGATTGGTAAATAAAGTAACCATCTTGCCGCCAATGTAAAAAGACAGGTGGCTGTAGGCATTTTTTTTATTAAGAATCCGCGAACCATAAACCACTTTGCACTCGCCCCGGAGAATGGGCGTAATGCAGGCATGATAATCGTTGGGATCGTATTCAAGATCAGCGTCCTGTATAATCAAAACGGAGCCGGTTGCCTTATGGATTCCCGTACGTACGGCGGCACCTTTTCCGGCATTGCGTTCATGATGAATGATGACCAGTTCCGGATAATCCTTTTTAAGGTCCTCCAGAACTTCTTTGGTGCCGTCGGTAGAACCGTCATTAACGATGATGATTTCTTTTTCAATATTAACCTGAATAACTTTTTCCACCAGCGATTTTAGCGTGCGGGTTTCATTATAAACCGGGATAATAACCGAAAGCGTCATGCGACCTGCCTTTTGTGGATTTGGGACAGATATCTGTAAAAAGAAAAAAATTGGTAAAAAATAATTCCGGTTAGCAAAACAACCGCCAAGGCAACCGGCACGGCGGGATAACCGGCGTACAAGGCGTACATAAACCAGAAATCCAATGTCTGAAGAAGCTGGTTCCTTGCGGTGTCATCCAGAGGTATACGCTGGCCGGCATACTCCGGGTCAGGTTTTATGTATGGAATGTTTCCTCGCAAATGGTTTTCCAGATTATCCATCAACATCAACCAATGACCGGTTATCGGCGAATAATTGGGAATAAAGTGGGTTCGGTACATGAATTCGGGATCAGTAAAAGACCTGGTAAAGGGGTATTCTCCGGTTTTTCTTAAATAATTACCCTGATAAACGGCAACGCCTCCGATTTGAATAATAATACCGATTAGCACCAATGCATAAGCCAGCCGCATTTGTGTTACCGATGCCCGGCTGAGCCACTCGCCGATGGTTATAACGGCCAGCGGAAGAATAACCACCAAATACCGGGGACCCCAGCTGCCGTCGCCGCCCCAGGAAAAATATTTGGCGTGCAGGAAAAGAGTTGTCAGAAAGAGCGCGGTTATCAGCAGGGCTTCGGCGCGATGCTTACGGAAGAATGGTGGCAGGCTCCATAAAAGCAAAAGGCACAACGGCGCATACCAGAAAAACCCTTTGCCGGGACTCAACAGGAGTCCAAAAAGCCCCGTAAAAAGCGGTGTTGGAAACGAGGTACCGCCGTGATAGCCCATGTCGATTAGATTGCCAAATCGTAAAAAATTATATAATCCCATCACGGCGGCGGCGAACAGCAGCGGCATGCCAATGGCTGCAAACGATTTCCAATTCTTTATTCTCAACGTAATAACCGCATACATCAGTAACCAGGGGAGATATAAAAGGAAAGTTATTTTCACCAAAATGCCCATACCCGCAAGAATACCTGCAGACAGCAGATAGCCATTACGTTGATTTTCGCTGCGATATCGAATAAGGTAATATACGGTGCCTGTTAAAACAACCGCCAGTATCATATCCCGGATGATGCTCTTCAGGTAAGGAAATAGAAAAGTAGAAAAAATGAGAGCCAGGGTCAGGAATGATGCAATGCGTATAGAGAATTTAAACAACCGTCCGAGTTTATACATTATAACAACCAGAAATGCGCCCATTATGGCGCCCATCAGAGATACAATCGCCCGGAGTAACAGTGAGGCCGATCCGGAATCCATGGATAGTATAGAAACTATAATTTTTCCGAGCAGGTAAAAGGGAATAATGAGTAACGTCGAGCCAATTTCATACCAGATGAAATAACGGGCTTCATAAGCAGAGGCATTCGGCGTATCCGGAGGTACTGATAATGCTCCGTTTTCAACAATGCTTTCGGCCAGGCGAAAAACAGCGATTTCATCACTGGATGCCAGCCGGGCTCCGTTGATGAGGATGCAGGCTGTTAAAACAATAAAAAATAATTTTATTATAATGATGCGGTCGGGATCAGAGGGATGTAATATGGATAATAATTTCATTAAGGTTTTTTATTCTGTAAAAATTTCCGGTTATCAAGCCTGATTTAGATAACGCAAGTCATTATGTATATCGTTGTATCTTTTTTAGTCATACCTTTCGGTGTATGTTATATTAACATGAATAATAATTACGGAACGTATTCAAAGATATTGACAGGACAGGATCAATAAATTATTTCGTAGACTTCAATCGGCATGCTTTTACCCTTGACCATTATTGGTTCAAGTTTTTTCGCCTGGATGTGGTTTTTAGCTTTTTCATACGTCCGACTGCAGACGAGGATCTGGTGGCCGCCGGCTTTTCCCTGAAGCCGGGAGGAAAGGTTGACGCGGTCGCCGATGGCCGTGTATTCCATACGCTGGTCGGAGCCGATATTGCCGACGACTACGGGGCCGGTGGCGATACCGATGCCGACTTCGATTTCGGGTTTACCGAGGCTTCGTTGCTCCTCATTAAAAGCTTTTAAAGTCTGTTGCATTTCGATAGCGGTGCGGATGGCGCTGACGGCGTCTTCGCCGCTGGCCGTAGGCGCGCCGAAAAGCGCCATGATGGAGTCGCCAAGAAATTTATCCAGCGTGCCGTTGTATTTGAAAATGATTTGGATCATTCTGGAAAAATACCGGTTGAGGATGTCCACGATTTCCTCCGGGCTGAGCGCTTCGGACAACGGCGTGAATCCGCGGATGTCGGAAAACAGTATGGTAACTTCTTTCTTTTCCGGCGCGAAACGAATATCTCCCGAGACGTCCTTGCTCATGATCATCTCGGCAATTTGTTTGGAAACATATCTTTCCAGCGCGGATTTCAGGTGTTCCTTGCGGCGTTTTTCCTCGTAAAGCTTGGCGTTCTCAATGGCGATGGCCGCGTGATTGGAAAAAGCTTCCAGCAATTCCACGTCGCTTTTTGAAAAAACATTTGATGTCACATTCGAACCGACGTACAGCACGCCAATCACTACCTGATCCTTATTTTTGAGCGGCGAGCAGATGACCGAACGGATATGATGGGTGATAATGCTGGCGCCGTCCTGAAACCGCGCGTCTTTTTCGGCGTCGGATGTCAGAATGCTTTCGCCGGATTCTGCGACCGTGCGCGCAATGGTGGTGCTGAAGGTGGTAGAACCGGACTTAAGTTCATCGGTTTGAATGCGGCGGGATATTTTTGGTATCAGTTGCCGCTGCTCGTCGTACAGCATGATAAAACCGGAATCGGCGTTCATGACCTTCAGCGCCAGATCAATGATCGTGTTCAGCAGTTCATCGGGTTCAAGAATCAGATTGATTACCTTGCCGACTTCATACAGCGTGTTGAGCCGTTCCTGCGAACGTTCGTACTCTTTTAACTGCGTGCCGAGCGTGCCTACGGAATGTTCCAGTTCAGTCAATTGATCGAGAGTAACGGGATCGTCGGCATGATATTTGGCTATCATTTTGGTCCGAATAGCCTTAATCAGTTCCATCAAAGCTTCGGGATTGATACGGTTTGAAAAACCGGTCTCATCGGGCTTCGTTTGGGCCGTAGCTATGGATGCCGTAGGGGATGAACGGATCCGGTCGATATTTACCGTAGCATTATCATCAATAAGAAAAACAAATTCCACGTTACCGAGAACGATGTGATCGTAATGATGGATTTCCGTTTTATCGTCGATGCGTACGCCGTTGACCAGCGTACCGTTGGTGCTTTGCAGGTCGGTTAGATAATACTTTTGTTCGATTTTCCTGATTTCCGCGTGATGACCCGAGACCATCATATTAGGTATCAGGATATCGTTATCCGTGCGCCGCCCGACCGTTACGGTATCTTTCTCGATCAGATACCGGTTTTTAATGGATTGTTCATCGATCAGCACCAGTGTAGCCATGGAGACCTGCTATTTCTTAATTGCTTTCTTGACTTCGTCATAAACGGGCGTCCATAACGGATTACCGTATTCGCCTTTGTCGAGTTCAAAGTTTTTATCAATCGCAAATGCTTTCAGGAATGCTTCACGGGCCTTATCCGGCTTTTTCTGGATGGCAAAAATAAAGGCGGTTAGTTTATGGCATTCAACAGTTTTGTTTTTTTGTAACCCTGTTTTGCGTAAAGCGGATTCCAGTAACGATAATGCTTCGTCATAGTTCCTTTCAGTATAAGCTCTTTTGCCCAGAGCGAACAGGTCCTCGGCGTTCATTTGAGATTGTTCAAATTGCTTTTTGGCATCCGCATAGGCCGGCATCCAATAGGGATTTCCGATTTCCGCTTTCTCCAGCAGAAAGTTCTTATCGCATTGAAAAGCATTCAGGAAATACTCGGTGGCTTTCTTTTGATTTTTTTCGAGGGCAAAGATAAAAGCCAGATGTTTATTCAGCAATACCATTCTTTCTTTGGACAGCTTCCTGGTATTCGTAATGCCGACAAGGGTTTCTTTGGCCTTGTCGTAACGGCGCTCCTGGTATAACCGTAAACCGGTGTTTAGCAATTCGTCGGGGTTTTCCGGGGCAGTTGGATTAACCGCCAGGACCGAATCCTTGGTGGTTTTACCGGACATCGTTTTTTCGGTGGCGGAGGTTCCGCAGCCGTAACCGATGACCACAAAGGCCAGCAGAATGGGAAAAGCATACGGTTTTAGCATGACGGGAAAACTTTCTAAAAATCGTGACGGATGGTAATCGTTTGACCGGCTTTTAAGGTGATATCTTTGAGTACCGGTTTAAAAGCGGGGTTTTCAATTTTTAATTTGTAGGTGCCGGCTTTAAGTTCCAGATTGTCCAGCGGGGGAGTTACGCCGACTTTTTTATCATTAATGTAAATGTTTGCCCATGGGTTAACTATCAGTTTGATAAAACCGATTGTGGCTTCGAGTTTAAAAGTGGCGGTATTGGTCGTGTTTTCAATCACGGTTACTTTTCTTATGGAGGTCATGCCCGCTTTGGTAACCTTAATTTCATGGATGCCGGCGCCGATACGGTCGAGATTCAAAGGAGTTCGGCCTTTGGACTGTCCGTCTATGACTACCTCCGCGCCAGAGGGATCGGAGTTTACGGTTAGGGAGCCGAATAATTGTTCAAGATTTCCGGTAAGGACAAAGGTGTCTTTCTCGGTAATCGTGATTTCTTTTTCGAGAGATTTATAACCCGTTTGTTTTAAAAGAACGGAATGTTTGCCGAGAGGGACCAGATAGGTCATTTTGTCTTTCATGGGTTCATAGGGAACTCCATCAACGAATAGCTGAGGGTTGGGCGGAGTGAATGAAGCGATCGATAAGATTCCCTTCTTGAAATCCAGTACCGGCTTGAGTTTGATTTCCTGTCCTTTTTTGAGTTCCACGTCTTTAACCTGGCTGATATAGAAATTTTTCGATATCACCAGGGATTGTTTTCCCGTCGGGAACGGCAGGCGTATGATGGGCGTATAACCGATAAATTTGCCGGTGTTGGTTTCAACTTTAGACATCTTCGGCTGGGCTTCAATCGTCAGATAGGCGGTATCAACCCCCTCCGGGAATCGGACCGGCGCCAGCAGCAGTTCCACGGAGAATTTTTTCTGTTCATTTTCGGAGAATAAAAGCTTGGTTTTGAAATCCTGATAACCTTCCCGTCGTATCAGAAGTTCGTGCTCGGAGGCAGGAATTTTTGGAATTTGCAGAAAGCTGTTCACCACATCATACTGGACGGTGTCGAAGAGTACGGTAGCGTCCGGGATGTTCAACGTGAGTTCCAGGCTGGCGGAACCTTCAACGGGTAATAAGGGTTTGACGTCATTCGACTTGTAAAACACCGTAAAGTAGCCGGCAATCAGGATGGCGGCGCCGAGCAGCGACCCAATAACTATTTTAAGTCCGTTGCGTTTTTTCCGCTCTGTAAAACCGGAATCGGTAAGCCCGGGTGCGGCGGCGGGAACGTTAAACGGTTGCGTCATGACTACGGTGCTCTGCATATCCATGGGTGAGATTACCGTACTTGCTCCGGCTGTTGTGGCGTCGGGATTCATGAAATTCTGTATATCTTTGGCCATCGATTCGGTGTCTGGATAACGATCGGCCGGATTCTTGGCCATGGCTTTCTGGATAATCGGATTGAATTGCGTTGGAATGCTCATATTTACAGCGGTCACGGGCGCCGGGTTTTCATTGACCACGCGGTACATAACCGTGGTGATATTATCGCCCGGGAAAGCTTTTTCATGTGTCAGCAGTTCATAAAAAACCGCGCCGAGTGAAAAAATATCGGAACGGGCGTCTACACCCCGGCCGGTTATTTGTTCCGGCGACATATAACTGGGCGTGCCTACAATCATACCGGTTTGCGTGGCGGTGGTGGAAGCAATTTTAGCAATTCCGAAATCCGTGATTTTAGCGGTGCCGTCGTCGGTAAGTATGATGTTGGCCGGTTTGATGTCCCGGTGAATAATGCCGTTTTTATGAGCGTATCCAAGTCCCGCGCAGATGTCCAGCATGATTTTGAGGATCTGATTAATCGAAAAAGGCCGTTTCTCAGTTATCAGTTCATCCAGCGGTTTACCGTTGATAAATTCCATCGCAATGTAGGAAATGTCGTTTTCCTCGCCAACGTCATAAATTGTAACGATATTATTATGAGTCAGACGGCCGGCCGATTGGGCTTCCTGTGTAAAACGCCGTTTAAATTCCGTCAATTGATCGGCGGGAATTTCACTTGTGGCTTTGAGGGTCTTCAGCGCGACAACACGGCCAATTTTCGGGTCCACACCTTTATATACGATGCCCATGGCGCCCTTACCCAGAACACACTCAATCTCATACCGGCCCAGTTTCGTAAGTTCCACAATCACTCCCTTGAATGGGTTTTTAAGCTTGAAATTTTTAGTTAAAAAATATAGGTCTATTTTATCTTTTTATCAAGGAATAATTTGCTGTAATTCTCCGGGAAATTTTACTTAGATGGTTCGGGCTTTATTGCTTCTGTATATTGAAAATATTCAAAGAGAAATCAAAATATTCTTGCCTCCAATTCGTTTTTTCTTGGAATAATAGATTTTCATCCGTATAATTAAATTATGGAAATGAGCCGCTGTTTACATATTCTTTTTTCTAAAGCCCTGATGTTGACATACGCATTCATCGGGTATGTATCGCTTTCCGGGGAGGATGTTCCAGTCTGTGTAGTAGATTCCGTTCCGGTATGTTCCGAAAGCCGGACGATTTATCCTTCGGCGGTTTCATTTCAGGTATCAATGAATGAGCATGTGCGTTCATGTAAAATAGTTACTCATAGAGGCGCCTTCGCCATTATAGACTCATTCGTGTTTTTCAGGCATTATACTTCCATTACGTCGGTTTATTATTCATATATACCACCTTTCTTATTCCGACACGGCTCGGATAAAGTTTCCCGGGCGCCCCCAGTTCTTTAACTTTTCCGTAATCAACCATCCGATTAGGCTTCTCGATAGATTCCGGAAGGATTTGTCTATCGGTATGGGTCTGGTATTGTTATTTATAGGCAATCGCCGGAGCAGATGATATAAGCGCCGACAAACGGCATTCCGGATGTTTAATGAGAAAATATGAAGAAACCGACAACACCTATTAAACGGAGAAAAAAATGAAAGACCGTAAAAATGATTCTTTGGCTAATGCAACAAAAGTCCAGGGTGTGTCCAAGGGTTTTGTTGCATTTATGTTAGTAATCGTATTGGGCTTGCTGACTATGGTAGCCAAAATGGCAGGGATCTTTTAAACAACAAAAAATTTGCATCAAACAAAAGTTGGTCATGTAAAAAAAAGGAGAGTTATGGATTCAGATTCATTAAACCGCATATTTTCGCGGCCAGTGATAATAACGATTTTTATGTTAATTATCGGTTTTACCTTATTGTATTTTATTCCGCATCCGCCTTTGTTCACAACCGTGGATGGACACTGGGTATTTCTTGGAATTCGGATTGAATTTTTATTGTTCGGCATGACCCTGCTCGGCGTGGCATTATTTCATCATTATACCTTGCTGGTGGCGTTGACCGGTTTTATCGCAATTGTTGGATATAAACTTGCCTTGACCTCATTCAACTTTATCGGTCATTTCAGTCATGAATGGGAAATCCTTACGAATCTTCTGGGTCTGTTGCTTGGCTTTGCCATTTTGGCCAGGCATTTCGAGGAGTCACGCGTGCCGGCCATGCTTCCCGGTATATTGCCCTCCGGCTGGATCGGTGGTTTTGTGTTGCTGGCTCTGGTTTGGATAATGTCGGCTTTTCTGGATAATATCGCGGCGGCGATGATTGGCGGCACCATCGCGCTGGTAGTTTTCAAAGGTAAAGTTCACATTGGTTTTCTCGCGGCCATGGTAGCGGCGAGCAATGCCGGCGGCGCAGGGAGCGTCGTGGGCGACACTACCACGACTATGATGTGGATTGACGGTATCAGCGCCTTCAAGGTCATGCCGGCTTTTCTGGCGGCGGCGGTGGCGTTGGTCGCGTTCGGATTCGTAGCGGCACGCCAGCAGTACCGCTTGCAGCCGATTGTCCGTTCCGATACCGACTCAATCAAAGTGGAATGGAAACGAATTGCTGTGGTCGCCATGATTCTTGCCGGCGCTATCGTTACCAATGTTCTTCTTGATTTTCCGGCCGCGGGGGTATGGGTTGCGATAGTGATCGGTGCCTTGATATGCAAAACGGACTGGCACGAAATTCCCAAAGCGTTTAAAGGCGCGGTGTTTCTGTTGTCATTGGTAGCTTCCGCTTCCATGATGCCCGTGGAGGAACTGCCGCCGGCTTCCTGGCAGTCATCGCTGGCGCTGGGCTTTATATCCTCTGTGTTTGATAACATCCCCCTGACCAAGCTGGCGCTTCAGCAAGGCGGTTACGACTGGGCTATGCTTGCTTACGCCGTCGGATTCGGTGGGTCGATGGTTTGGTTCGGTTCTTCAGCCGGAGTGGCAATATCAAACATATTTCCTCAGGCAAAATCCGTCGTGTTCTGGATTAAAGACGGCTGGCATGTTGCTGTGGCGTATGTTATTGGATTCATGGTGATGCTTTGGCTGCTGGGCTGGAATCCCGATCCGCCGCATAAGGATAGTCGTACCGATAAAACCTCAGCGGTAATAACACAAATTAAAGTATGATTGGTGTGATGTATGGATATTAAAAATTTCGAAAAAAAGATTATTGTACGTCCGTTGAAGCCGGAAGACTATAAGGATTTAACCGACCTGCAATTAAAATGTTTTCCGGGCATGAAACCATGGAGCTGGGAGCAGTTCGAAAGCCAGCTGAGTATTTTTCCCGAAGGACAGATTGGTGTGATATTTGAGTCAAAGTTGGTGGCGTCGTCCAGCAGCCTGATCCTGAATTTTGATTTATATTCCGAATGGCACAGCTGGCGTGAAATCGCCGACAACGGTTTCATACGCAATCATGATCCCAACGGCGATACATTATATGGCATTGAAATTATGGTGGATCCTGAATTCCGGGGCTTGCGTCTGGCGCGGCGGTTATACGAAGCGCGTAAAAAAATTGCCCGGGAACACAATCTGATGCGGATTATACTCGGCGGCCGCATACCGGGTTATGGTAAATACGCCGACCAGATGAGCGCGCGGGAATATGTCGAAAAAGTCATCGATAAAAAACTCATCGATCCGGTCCTGACGACCCAATTGTCCAACGGTTTTATTCTCAAACGCCTGATTCCGGATTATCTGACTTCCGACGCCGAATCCCGTGGCTATGCGACGTTTCTGGAATGGACCAATCTCGATTATGTTCCTGACCGGAAGCATCTGTGGACCCGTATTGTGCCGGTAAGGATCTGTGCGGTACAGTATCAAATGCGCCCCGTCGAGAGTTTTGAAGCATTCGCCACGCAGATTGAATATTACGCCGATGTGGCCGCAGATTACAAGGTGGATTTTATCGTGTTTCCGGAACTGTTGACCATGCAATTGTTGTCGTTTTTACCGTCGATGCGGCCGGCGCTGGCCGTCCGGCAATTGTCCGAATTTACAGCGGCCTATCTGGAGTTGTTCACCCGATTAGCCGTTAAATACAATATCAACATTATCGGCGGTACCCATTTCACGGTGGAAAACGACGACCTTTACAACATTGCGTATCTGTTCCGCCGCAATGGGACGTTGGAAAAACAATACAAACTGCATATTACCCCGAATGAGAAACGATGGTGGGGCGTTAAGCCCGGGCGGGAGCTGAGCGTATTCGATACCGACAAAGGGAAAATATCCATACAGATTTGTTACGATATCGAATTTCCGGAACTGAGCCGGCTTGCGGCAGAACAGGGTGCGCAGATTATTTTTGTACCGTTCTGCACCGATGAACGGTACGCGTATCTGCGTGTACGCTACTGCGCACAGGCGCGGTGTATTGAAAATCACGTCTATACGGTCATTGCGGGCAGTACGGGCAATATGCCCCATGTGGAGAATTTAGACATTCATTATGCGCAGTCCGCCATTTTTACGCCCTCCGACATTCCATTTACCCGCGATGCCATTCAGGCCGAAGCCACACCAAATGTTGAAATGGTGATTATTGATGAGGTGGATCTGGAACTGCTCAAGAAACACCGCCAGTCCGGTACGGTGCTGAACTGGCAGAACCGCCGGCTGGATCTGTATTCCGTAGTCAATCATACGCCGTTCGAATAAAACAGAGCGTATCAACCATGAGCATCGTCAGTCGCCCGTGATATATTCCTTGAAAAAGAGGCCGCAGATAATTATACTTTTCAGGTGACCGATGAAAAAAAAATAGCGGAATCCTACCGTTTCTGCAGGAATCTGGCAAAATCGCATTATGAAAATTTTCCGATAGCTTCCCTGTTTATTCCTAAAAAAAAGCGGAATCATTTTTATGCCGCTTATGCTTTTTTGAGAACCGCGGATGATTTTGCCGATAACGAGCATCTGACGCCCGAACAACGCTGGTTTCTGCTGACGGACTGGCAGAAACGGCTGGATGCCTGTTATGAAGGGAAGGCCGAAGAGCCCATATTCGTAGCACTGGGACACACCGTAAAAGAATTGCGTATTCCGAAAGAAATATTTGAGCACCTGCTGAGCGCATTCAAGACCGACCTCTTCAAAAACCGTTACCGGAACTTTGAAGAAGTACTGGAGTACTGTATGTTCTCCGCCAATCCTGTCGGCCGGCTGACATTGCATATACTCGGCTACGCGAGCCATCCCGATGGGCCATCCATCATGAAATATTCGGATGCAATCTGCACCGCGCTGCAGTTGGCCAATCACTGGCAGGATGTTTTTGTGGATCAGAAAAAAAACCGACTGTATCTGCCGTATACGGATATGGAGGCATTCTGCTATAGCGTAGAGGACTGGAACAACCGTATTGTCAATGACTCTTTCAGGAAGTTGATGGCCTGGGAGGTCTCTCGGGCCGAAAGTTTATTTATTGAAGGCAAAAAACTGTTTCCGTACCTTAAAAATCCGGAAAAAACCGAAATCAAGCTGGTCTGGCACGGCGGTATGAGAATCATTGAAAAATTAAAAAAAGTTCAGTATAATGTGCTGAACCAGCGGCCGAAAATCAGTACCTGGGATAAACTCTTACTGCTCGGCCGCGCCCTTAGGTAAAATAAATCATGGATCTTGCGTTAGAACTACCAATTAATAAATATGTTGCCAAAACACGCAGCAGTTTTTATTATCCGATGCTGATGCTGCCGAAACACCAACGGGAAGCCATTCTGACGATTTATGCGTTCTGCCGTTACACAGACGACATTGTGGATTTGGCCCAGGAGCGCTATCATTCTTACAATCCGTTCGAATTTCTAAATCACTGGCGCCACGCACTGGAACAGGCGATCTATCAGCGGTCCCGGTACGATTTACTGAACCAGCTTGTGGCGGTGGCGAAAACTTTTTCCATTCCATTTGATCTTTTTTTTGAACTCATCGGCGGCGTGGAAATGGATATTACCAAAAACCGATACCAATCCTTCGGCGAGTTATATGATTATTGCTACAAAGTCGCTTCCACCGTGGGCCTGATGAGTATGCACATCATAGCCAAGAAGAACCGGAATATGGAACACTATGCAGAGCATCTGGGCATCGCCATGCAGCTGACCAATATCATCCGCGACGTATCGAAGGACTTTAAAATGAACCGCATTTATCTGCCGCACGAGGATCTTATTCGCTGGGGATGTAACGAGGATCAAATTGCGGAAAAAATAACCACGCCGAAATTTATCGAACTGATGCGTTTTCAATGCGAGCGGGCAAAGTCCTACTACCGGAAAGCCGATGCGTATTATTATCCCACCCGATCTTACATATTTTTACCCGTGCGGGCGGTTCAGAATATTTATTATCAATTGCTTCTGAAAATTGAAAATCATCTCGATGAATTACTGGAAACGCATATTGCCGTTTCCATTCCGCGCAAATTTAGCATCATTTTCAATACGTGGCTGGCTGAACGTAAGTATGGCCGATAGAGACTTTTTTCTTGGATAACTCAAAAACAGCGCTAATCATCGGTGCCGGCATTGCCGGTCTGGCGGCGGGGACCTTGTTATCCGGCCGAGGTTATAAAGTCATTGTACTCGAACAAAAAAATATTTTGGGGGGGCGCACAGCTTCATTTATTGACCCTTTAACCCGCGAGTGGCTGGACAACGGCCCGCATGTCATTATGAGCTGTTATGAATACACCCGCCGTTGGCTGGCATCAATAGCCGCCGGCGATTCGATTCGCTTTGAATCGACCTTAGCCGTGGACTTCCGGGAACCGGCGGGTGGGCATCATACGCTTTCGTTCACCGGTCTGTTACCTCCGTTCAGTCTGCTGGCCGCCATGGTGTGTTTTCCGCCTTTATCCATTCAAGAAAAAATTCGGTTCCTGAAAACAGCCCGGCGGTTAATCCGAACGGTACCCGCAGAAAATCCGTCCGTAACGGAATGGCTTAAAAAGCACGGGCACTACGGAGCTATAAGCCGCTATGTATGGAATCCTTTGTGCGTAGCCATCATGAATGAAGATCCGAACAGGGCATCGGCCCAAATTTTTTTTAAGGCCGTGAATGCGATCTTTTTTGATTCTGCCCGGCGGCCGGCACAATACGTATCCACAAGATCTTTTTTTGAATGGTTTATTCAACCCGCGGTTAAAAGGATTCAACAAAACGACGGCATTATTTTGACCGGAACCGCCGTCAGAGAAATCGTTGCAACGGGCAAAACCATCACCGAAGTGGTTTCGAAAAAAGGAGAGCGTTTTAAAGCGGATATATATATAAATGCGGTGCCGCCCTGGCAATGGGAAAAAATCATCGTACCGTTTAATCCCTATCCTGCGATAAGCGGCAACCCGATCATATCGGCGTATGCATGGTTCAGGGATAAACAAACCGCTGATCGTTATCTTGGCCGGAATCCGGTGGCCGCCTTAGATACAACCATCCAGTGGCTATTCCGAAAAAACGAAACAATGGCCGGTATCACCGTAAGTAATGCTCATGGAATCCTCGCAAAGGACCAACTGGAAATCCGGGAAATCATTATGAATGATTTCTCGCAATTATTCGCCTCGTTCCGTCGCAGCGACCTCTTGAGGATTCTGGTTTTGAAGGAGCCTCACGCTGCGTTTCCGGTTAACGCGGGGCCATTGCCTAAGCGCCCGGGAATCCGTACGGACTTTGAGAATCTGTTTCTTATTGGCGACGCAACGGATACCGGCCTGCCATCAACAATCGAAAGCGCCGTAAAAAGCGCCTACCTGCTTTTGGGTTGTCTGCCGGTTTAAAGCCGATGCCGGTTTGTATAGCCGCAGATTTCCTGCGGCTTAGTACCTCAGCAGAGCGCCAATATTACCCATCAGTTTCAATCGGGAATTCTGGGACACATTCTCGACAACACAGCCTTGCATATACGCGAAAGTAATGGCTTCCTCGACAATATCCGGAACGTCATGAGCGTCTATCGCACAGATCGGGCACTGGTTACCGTTATTTTTTTCTTCCGGTGTGCCGACAAAATAACACTTGTGACACACAAATCCGGGCGACTGGAATCCTTTGGTCACAATCAGCGTATGAATGCCGCCGCGGCGCAGGGATTGTAGCGTCGGCTGTAAACCGAAAATTCCTTTGCCGCCCTTGGCGTGGGCCTCGTTTTTCAGTTTGGCGATTAAATCGGTCTCATGCGTGTCGCGGGCGGCCCGGGAAACTTCCGCGCTCTTTTTCAAAATGTCATTCAGCGACGCGTCCGGTTCAACAACCATATGACCGATAATCTGTTTGCGCAACGGATGCGCCAGGAGTGGTTCAAACTGGCCGATAATCTGCTGACGGCCGCCGATGATTAGCCATTGAATTTCGTTCTGTGTAAAAAGCTTGTTTGTCTCTTCCGCTACATGCTTCAGATGCTTAAGAACCAATTCATCGTGCTGGCGGTCGATGTTGCGTTCCTGAAGACCGTCCTGGCCTCCGAATTTAACTTTTGGCTGCGATTCGTCTTCAATGGCCAAGTGGGAGTTAGCGAAACCCTGCCGGACATCAAAAATTTTCGCTTTCTTACTGTCTACCAGCACCACAGCGTAGCGGCCATATTCGGAAGCGACTTCGCTTAGCGGGCGTATATAGGTGTCGTAATCAAATCCTAAATAATCGGTTACCGGATGCACCAACGAAATGACTTCCCAGAACTTTGCGCGGGAAGAACTGAATATCGCCAGGCCGTTGTGTAGGTCCTTATGCACGAACTCATGCAGAACGTAATGCTCAATTTTATTAAGATCCTCCTCCACGGCGATCAGTTGATCGCGGGTGTAGCGTTCCTTGTTTTTCGGGTCATTGAGCGCGGCGCGTTTTTCCTTAAGCAGGTCTTTCAGCACGATTTTAGGATCATGGTTTTTCTGAGACCGGTCCACGTTAAGGTAAAAACTGGTGATCAGATAATCTTTACTGACCATTTTCGCTAGCCGCTCAATCATTTTATGGTTTAACATGACGACCTCCTTTTTCAGTTAAGAACGAGGTAAGTTATAGTCTTTTGCGCATCATACGGTATACCGGTTATGGTTCATAATAAATTCCCTGAAAGGTGTTCCGCGCTGAAAGTTCGGCGGTGACCAGACGAGCCATGGTCGGGCCTTTCACGTGCCAGGTGGGCGCCACTGTGACATCCGGATGGGACTCGCCGCAAAGCCTCTCCACCACGATATCCGGACGCAGACGTTCGATAAAATCGCATACTAACCGGACATACGATTCGAGATCAGAAAGGGGGAAAGGATTTTCGTTAAATAATTTCTCCAGCGGTGTGTCGTGAACAACATGCAGATGGTGAAGTTTCACAATCTGCACAGGCATTTCCGAAATCCGGCGCGCGGTCTGCATCATGTCCGCATGGTTTTCGGTGGGAAGGCCCAGGATCAGATGGACGCCGATATCAATACCGCGGTTACGGGTGAGTTTCATCGCATCAAAAAAAACCTTCGCCAGATGGCCGCGATTCATCCACCGCAGAGATTTGTCATGCACGGATTCGCAGCCGTATTCGACGGCTACATAGGCGTTGCGCGCCAGAGTTTCCAGCAGAAACAGTTTTTCCTTGTCCACGCAGTCAGGCCGGGTGCCCACGGCGATGCCGATAACGTCCTCGTGTGCAAGCGCTTCACGGTAAATCCGTTCCAGAGTTTCTACAGGGGCGTAGGTGTTCGTGTAAGGCTGGAAGTAAACGAGGAAGCGTTCTGCCTTATAACGGTTTTTCAACTGCGGAATAGTGGTTTCAATCTGTGCGGAGATGCCCGTATCGGTGTTACGGAAACGGGAGGCCGGGCTGAAGACATCGTTATTACAGTAGATGCATCCGCTGTCGGATAAGGTGCCGTCACGATTGGGACAGTTAAAACCCGCATCAACCGTTATTTTATGCACCCGTCTGCCGAATCGTTTTTTTAAATAACGGCTGTAGGTATTATATCGTTCGGAGATAGTCGGATCGGAACGCCGGACGGAAGAAACAGTCTCAATTGTTGATAATGAAGTCATTAAGGACTTATTATCTTTCGTGGTTTAGTTACTTCCAATATAATTAAAAAATCATGAAAAAGCAACACAGAACAATAAAGAAATCGCTGATAAGCGGGGTTTTCGGCACTGAAATTTCAAAACGTACAAGTCGTACTATACGACAATACCAGTAAAATACAGCCGGACACGATACCGTATAAGACAGGTAAATGCTGTATGTATCAAATAGGATCTTTATACTTTCTGTCCCCGTCACCACAAACCGTTGCTTCACTCATATCCAGTTCAACGTTTTTTTATCTTATACCCGGTTTCATCAGCTTGTGAAAGAACTGCAGCGCATTTGCGATTGTGCCGCGTACTCTATGGAGATTTTATTTGAGGATTAGGTGTATTCCTGAAATACAGAGAGCCAACAAGATTTTAAACATAAGCGTTTTTATTAATGCGACGGCCGGAATTTCTTTTCAGGTTAATTCATGTTTTTGATAACCTTCGCTTGGGTATCCGAATTGTGCACATTGCCTCGTACCAGCGATGCCAGCAGCCCGAGTAGGCATATCACGACAAACACGACGAACAGCGTCTGTATGGCATTCATGAAAACGGGGTAGTTTTCAGGCTCGGGACGGGCATGGCCCATATAGATGGAAATGACGAACATCGCGACGGCCATGCTGAAGGTTTGTCCGATGAGGCGCATCGTACCGACGGTAGCGGAAGCGATGCCGTATAATCGTTTATCCACAGCGCTCATGACAGCGTTTGTATTGGGTGAGGAAAACAGCGCAAATCCCAGCCCGAAAAACATCAGGTTAATGATGATCCATGCCAGCGATGTGGTTTCATTAAGGAACACGAAGCCGAGGAGTCCGATGATCGTCATGACCATACCGCCGGAAGCCACCAATCGCGGTTCGATACGGTCGGATAAGCGGCCTGCCATCGGCGAAAAAACGGCCTGTACGATGGGTTGAGCCATCATGACCAATCCCGCTTCCTGGGGGCTCAACGCGCGTATGTATTGAAGATATAAGCTGAGAATAAAACTCAGGGCAAAGGTTGCCATATAATTAATCAATGCCGCGATATTGGAATAAACAAAAACGGAATTGGAGCGGAACAGGGCCAGTTCCAGCAGCGGATTAGCGACTTTATGCTCCAGCCAGAAGAACGTCAGCAGGCCGGCGATACCGGTCACGGCGGATATTTTTCCGCTGGTTTCCGTAAGATGCGCGGCGCCGTACATCAGCAGAATCAGGGAAACGCAATAGATAAAAGTTCCGGTCCAGTCAAAAGCCTGTTTAGCCGCGGGTAGGGGATCGTCTTCCAGATGACGCCGGCTCATGATTAACGCGACGGTGCTTAGCAGCAGATTCAGGTAAAACAAGCTCCGCCAGCCGAGATGTTCAGTAAAGAAACCTCCGATAAACGGCCCGACCGAAAGGCCCAGATACACCGCCGCAACATTGAGGCCGAGAACTCTTCCCCGTTCTTCCGGCGGGAACGCACTGATTACGATAGCCATGCCCGTCGCAAAAAGCATCGAACCGCCGAAACCCTGTATGACGCGGAATGCGATCAGCGAATAGGCGTCAAAGGAAATGGCACAGAACAGGGAAGCCGCTGCAAAAATTAATAATCCCATTAAGAATATTTTTTTCCGTCCAACCGTGTCGCTGAGCTTGCCCAGCGGCAGCAAAAAGACTGCCGCCGCGAGTATGTAGGAAGTCGCTATCCAGCTCAGGACAATAGTATCAATACCTAATTCCTGCCCGATTCGAGGTAGCGCAATATTGGTGGAGGAACCGAGAAAGGGTATCAGAAATGCCGTCAGTGTAGTGACCGCCAGAGTAATTTTTTTTAACGAGTGTGATGAGGGGGGCATGATTTTAGGATATCTTAAGCGTGTTAAATATGTCCATTCAGGTATATTGTAGTATTAGAAGAAGAAGTCTTTATAATAAATTACAAAAGCCCTGTAACTGTTTCAATTACAAGGCTTTCAGAAGCTGGAATGCAGGGATTCGAACCCCGATTAATGGATCCAGAGTCCACTGTCCTACCATTGGACGACATTCCAATCATTGGGAATTATAACAAATTTTTAGATTAAGTCAAATAGTTTTTCATCAGTGTATGATGTTTATGCATCGGATTCTTTAAGGACGAAACGCGCGTTTTTTTAAAAAAATTCACTAAATTACGTTAAAAGTCTCCAAACAGAACCGGAGTTAAAGGCATGTAATAGAAATCGAATGAAACGATCAGGGAGCATCGTTGCGCTAAAGGACAAACGATTTTTCTTCTTTATAACCTTCAATCAGTTAAAGGATTTGTAAGCTTTTCGCCGGGAGGTGTCGGTCTATTTTAAAATGACAAGTTATCAGGCGTAATGGATAGCACAATTCCGGCTTAGAATGGAAAAAAAAATAGGATGGCTCAGGTAACGGGAATTTCAATTACGAATTTCGTACCCTTTCCGGGCGCGCTTTCAAAATATAAATGTCCTTTATGTCGTTCGACGATGCTGTAACATATTGAAAGGCCAAGGCCTGTGCCCCGGCCGACGGGTTTGGTGGTGAAAAACGGTTCGAAGATCTTGCTGCTTATTTCCGGATTGATTCCCGGGCCGTTATCTCTGATGCTGATACGTATCCGTGTATCTTCGGCACAAAGGATTTCAGTTTTAACAGCGATGACGCCGCGAAATGACGGAACGCTTTTTTTCCGTTCTTCTATGGCATCGGCCGCATTAGTCAGGAGATTCATAAAGACCTGGTTAAGCTGGCCGGCATAGCAAAGAATGGAAGGTAAGGGGGTAAATTCCGGCTGGATTTCGATATCCGAAGACTTTTGGGTGATAAATAATTCCAGCGTATTCCGGAGACATTCGTTGATATCCGCGGATTGCCATTCGGCTTCGTCGAGCCGGGCGAAATGTTTCAGATTATTTACGATTTCGATAATCCGCCGCGAACCAGTCAGGTTGCTGCGGAGAATGTCTTCGGTGTCGCGCAGTATGAAATCGTAATCCGAGTGATGCTTTATTTTTTCAGCGATGTGGCGGCTGTTGTCGGGAAGAGACGTCTCCAGTTCTTCAATGATACGTTTCAGACTTTCGATATGCTGGCGCAACGGTTGAATATTGTTAAGAATGAATCCGATTGGATTGTTTATTTCATGGGCCATACCGGCGGACAAGCGACCCAGCGAAGCCATTTTTTCGGCATTGACTAATTGAATTTCGGCGTTTTTCAGGCGGGTGAGCGCATCTTGAAGTTCCGATTTCTGCCGTTCGAGGTCCTGTGTACGCGTGTCAACCAGTTTTTTAAGTTCCGATTCCCGCTGTTTCAATTGTCGAACGCGGAAACGGTGGATACCGGCTCCGATTCCTGTGCCGGACGCTATGATCAGTATGGCGCAAAACAGATAAAACCATAGAGTCTGATAAAACCGGGGTTCTACATAAAAACGGAAAGAAGCGCCGGTTGCATTCCAGACGCCTTCTTCGTTGCAGGCAATAACCCGAAATGTATACCATCCGGGTGCGATATGCGTGTAATAGGCCGTCCGCCGCGTTTCTGCGTCTGTCCAGGTATTGTCAAAACCTTCTAACCGATAGCGGAATTTTACTCTTTCAGGAATACGGTAACTCAGGGCGGTATAGTGGAACTCAAACTTCTCGGTTCCGGCTGGAATTACCGAGTCGGTGGTAAAGGACATGGCGCGATTGTCGGCCATAAACGATTCAATGAATACAGGCGGCTCCAGCGGGTTAAAAACGGTTTGCCGGGGATCGGTGACCGCGGCACCGCCGAGAGTAGGAAACCATAACCTCCCGTCCGAACCCCTCATGCCGGCCGGATGGGATCCGCCATTGCATTCGTTACTGCGAAGACCGTCGGGCGTATGAAATGTTTCGCAGCGGATACGATCGGCGCCGCCGTTTATTCGCCTATGGAGCGCTTCGCGAGATACTTTAAAAATTCCTTTATTGCAGGTCATCCACAGGTTAGCGGCGTCGTCCTCAAGGATCTGGTAAATCAAGTCGCTGTACAGACCGTCTCTGGTGGTTACGGATTTTATCTGAGGGCTGGACGTTTTCAGGTCAAGACGGTTAAGTCCGCCGCCGTCGGTGCCAATCCAGATGATACCATCCTTATCCTCAAGTAAACTGATAACGACGTTATTCGATAAGCCGTCCCGTTCGGAATAATGAACGATTGAATCGTTTGTATTGGCAAGCCAGCCATTGAGTCCGCCGCCATCGGTGCCGATCCAGATATTGCCGGAGCGGTCTTCATAGAGTACCCGGATGATGTCGCGCGTTAAACCGTTACGCGTTGTAAAATGTTTGACCGTTATATTTTCTTTATCGAATGTCAGTCGCGACAATCCGCCGGATTCAGTGCCGACCCAGATACGGCCGGTGCGGTCTTCGATAATGCATAAAATGACGTTGCTGCGTAGATAGTTGTTGCGCGAAAACAAGGTAAAAACCGGTTTGCCGCCTGTAAAACGCAAGCGGTTGAGGCCGCCGCCCTCGGTACCGATCCAGATGTTTCCGCGGCGGTCGGCGCATAACGAGCGGACGAAGTTATCCGACAGGCCGTGCCGGTTGTTAAAATAATCAATCGTGCCTCCGCGGATTCTGCTGACGCCGTTGTCGGTGCCGAGCCAGATTTCACCGGATTTGGTTTCAATAATTGGAACCACAATATCGTGTGATAATCCTTCACGCGCAGAATAGGTGATAAAACGACTGTCGCGGAACCGGTTAAGGCCGCCGCCATCGGTGCCAATCCATAGACTGCCCTCGCGGTCTTCCATCAGCGACATTACAATTTCATTGGATAGACCGTGCCGCGGCGTAAACGATTCAAATTGTGGATGATTTGGATTAGGTTTAACCCATCGGTTGACGCCGTATTTTGTGCCAATCCAAAGTGTGCCGGTACGGTCTTCCGTAATGGCATTGACAAAGTTGCTGGATAAGCCGTTTTTCACGGAATAAAGCTTTATCGTTTTCAATTCAGAGTCCCACCAGCGCAGTTCGTTGGCGCCGATCCAGATATTGCCGCGGGAATCCTCAAAAATACAGCCATTCGAAACGTCTTTCCATTCGGTGATTTTTTCAATCGAAATTTTTTGTAAATCCTCGCTGAGGGTTATCCGGCAGAGGCCGCTTCCGTTGCCGATCCAGAGTTTTCCATGGCGATCGGTACGGATAGCCATAACACGATTGTCATACAAACCGTTTGAAGTGTTCCATACAGAAAATATCCCATCATGGTAACAGCAAAGGCCGCGGTCATCGGCGCCAATCCACAACCGGCCGGCAGGGTCTTTCCACAGACTCAGAACCAGGTTGCTGTGCAGTCCCTCATCCGTCGTATAAGTGGTGAACACGCCGCCCTGATGATGCACAAGCCCTCCGCCCTGTGTGCCAATCCATAGACTGCCGTCAGGGTCCGCAAACAGCGATGATATGTAGTTGTGCCTGAAAGCGGCTGTGTTTTCGGTGTTGTACACGGTGAACTGAACCCCGTCAAACCTCGCCAAACCTTCCTGGGTACCCAGCCAGATATAACCGTCCGCCGTTTGTGCTATGGCATTAACCGAATTCTGAGGCAAACCCTCGCGGCTTTGCCAGATATCATGCCCATATTGTGTTACCGCACGGTTCGGATCGAGCGCAAGAACGCGAGATGGTATTTCAATGGATAAAAGCAGAATTATTACGAAAACTTGGGAAGCCTGCCAACAGTCAAAAGTCGATAAGGATTTATTAAGGCCGGACATATCAAAAATTCAGTTCAAGGCCGATCGGACAGTGATCAGATCCCATCACATCAGGCATAATCCAGGCCTTTTTTAGATTCCCGCGCAGGTTGTCGGAAACAAAAAAATAATCAATCCGCCAGCCGACGTTACGGTCTCGAGCGCGCGTGACCAGGTCCCACCAGGTGTATTGATTGGGTTCCTTGCTGAACTCCCGGAATGTGTCAATATAGCCATGGCTTATGAGCTTATCGATCCAAGCCCGTTCGATGGGTAGGAAACCGGATACTTTCTCGTTTTCCTTGGGACGCGCCAGATCAATTTCTTTATGGGCGGTATTGACGTCGCCGCATATAACGATTTTTTTCCCTTTTTTCTTCAGGGAATCGAAGTACTTCAGTATTGCCTCATAGAATTCCATTTTATAATTCAGCCGTTCCTGATCTTTTTTACCGTTAGGGAAATAGACGTTAAAGAGAAGAAAATCTTTGTGGTCGGTTATCAGTACGCGGCCTTCGGAGTCAAATTTCTCAATACCCAATCCATACTCGATGTTCAGCGGTTTCTGTTTTGAATACGTTGCCACACCGCTGTAGCCTTTTTTTTGCGCGGCACTGAAATAGCCGGAATATCCCGTGGGATTGCGCAGACTATCCTCGAGTTGTTCCGGCGCGGCTTTGGTTTCCTGCAGGCATAAAATATCGGGTTGTTCTTTGTCGAGCCATTCCGAAAAACCTTTTTTTGCGACGGCCCGCAGACCGTTAACATTCCAGGAATAAATTTTCATGCTGTTTCCATTTTAGTGCTGTTAATGTACGCCAATGCCTTATAGGCACAATTTAATTATTCTGCCAACATACATCAATATTTTATTTTATCTGCTGAAAATATTTTATTTACCGGAGGTACGAAAATAAACATTTACTTGACATATCCTTTTTTTTACTTTATTATATGCCGATTTGGTAATTCAAAGGCCAAGTTTATTAATAAGGTGGTGATTTTATGCCGTTAAACGGCCAGGTATTGGTTTTAAATCAGAATTATGAACCGCTGATGATCAGCCGGGTTAAGAAAGCCATTATTCTGATATATCTCGGCAAGGCGGAAATTATCGATCAATGGGATGGCAAAATGATACAAGGAGTCCGCGCAGCTTTTCCGTATCCGAGTATCATCCGCCTGTCCACGCCGGTACATCGTCCGTGGCAGATTATTAATCTCTCCCGTAAGAATATCATGAAACGGGACGGTTATCAGTGCCAGTACTGCGGTACGCGCACCCAACCCCTGACGGTCGATCATATTATTCCGAAGATGCGCGGCGGCAAGGACACCTGGGATAACCTGATCACGGCCTGCATCCATTGCAATAACAAAAAAGGCCACCGTACGCTGCAGGAAGCGCAGATGACGCTCCGTAAACAGCCGCGCCGTCCGCACCCGCTGTGTTTCATCCAGACGCATACCGGCGGCATGGCCGAACGTTGGAAACCGTACTTGTTTATGTCTTGATGGACGAAAATTCACTAACGAAAGGATACGCAATTTGCCAAGAATTTTCAGCGGTATGCGGCCGACCGGAAAGCTGCATCTGGGACATTTAGTCGGCGCGCTCAGGAACTGGGTTGAACTGCAGCATCAGTATAACTCCATCTTCGGGATTGTAGACTGGCACGCGCTGACGACGGGTTACAAGGATACTTCCCGTCTGCAGGAACACATCATGGAGACCGCTTTAGACTGGCTGGCCGTCGGCATTGACCCTCAAAAAAGCATTATTATGGTACAGTCGCAGGTTAAGGAGCATGCGGAACTGCATCTGTTACTGTCGATGATTACTCCTACGCCATGGGTCATACGCAACCCGGCCGTCAAAGAACAGGCGCGTGACATGGGACTGATTGACAACACCAACGATGACACCATGACCACCATCGACTTCGGTCATCTGGGTTATCCCGTGCTTCAATGCGCGGACATTCTGTTGTATATGGCCGATGCCGTACCCGTAGGCGAAGACCAGGTGCCGCATATTGAAATCTGCCGCGAAATTGCGCGAAGATTCAATTACCTGTTTGCCTCTTCCGGGTTTCAGTTTCCGGAACCTCAGCACAAACTGACGCTGACCCCGCGCCTGCCGGGCGTTGACGGTAATATGAAAATGAGCAAAAGCCTGAATAACTGCATTTATCTTTCGGATACCGACGATACCATTCAGGCGCAGGTACGCAAAATGGTAACCGATCCTCTCAAGGTCAGAAAGAATGACCCCGGGCGTCCGGAAGTGTGTTCGGTGTTTACCTATCATAAAGTCTTTAATCCCGGCGAACTGGAAACAATCAGCCTGACCTGTAAAAGCGGAGAACTGGGATGTGTCGGATGCAAAAAGAATCTGGCGGAAAAATTGGCCTTAATACTCACGCCCATCCGTGAAAAAAGGAAAGCGCTTGAGAGTGATATGCCTGCGATTGAAAAAATCCTGGAAAACGGTAATGAACGCGCCCGGTCTATTGCCGCCGAAACCATGAAACAGGTGCGCCGCGCCATGAATCTGAGGTAACCGTCATGCTGGAACAAATTTTTCCGTACCTTTTCTTTTTTATCGCTTTCTTGATTGTGGCGGCCGCATTCTTTTTCGCCTACTGGAACTGGAAACGCATCGGTGAATTAATGGAACCATTCAGCCAGCGGCACGGATTACAATACCAGGCGCCGTCATTTATTTTTATCGGATATCCGTCCATAACCGGCATGTACCGCGGCCATGCTATCCGTATCCATATGTACCGCAGGGGAACCGGTAAAAATTCCAGAACCTACACCGCGCTTGAAGTTACGCCCGCCCAGCGTTCAGACCTGCGTTTTCATATCTATGAAGCGTCGTTATGGAGTACGGTTGCCAAGATGTTCGGCATGCAGGATGTGGAAATCGGCGATGAATCCTTTGATAAAAGATTTATTATTAAAACCAACAATCCCCAGATGCTGGCGACTTTTCTGAACCCGGCTTTAAGAGAATCCTTTCAGGCACTGGCGGATAAATACACCTCGTGGGAAATTGAATTCAACGGAACGATATTCAGTTATCACCGCAAGGGATCATTCGGCAACCCGAAAATGGTTGCAGAAATAGAAGAAATGATGCCGTTTTGCTGTGATCTGGCCGATCAGTTAAAATATATAAAATAATATGTTTGAAATAATACTTCTCATACTCATCGGATTATTTATTATGGGCCTGGCAGGGCTGGTAGTTGTTTACGGTTACTGGTCTCAGAAAAAGAATTCCGAACAGTCGAGCCAATTTGCCGATAAATACGGTTTGACTGTGGATTACCCGAAAAGCAAACTATTTGGTTATCCTGTGATATATGGAAAGCGCAGGGGCTATGATTTTCGGATTTATATTATACAAAACAAATCGTTTGATATGCATGATTTGTTTACGGTCATTGATTGCACCGTTCAGGTATCGGGCGCGTTCGCATTTGCCATATTTGAGCGGACTTTCATATCGAAACTATACCCGGCATTCCGTGGTTTTGAAGAAATCGTAACTGGCGATGCGCTTTTCGATCAACGGTTTGTTATTAAAACAAACAATCCGTCCGCCTTAATAGCCCTCATGGATGAGTCATTAAGGCAAAAACTGATGGCAATGGCTGACAGGCATACGTTTATTAATATCACGTTCGACGGAACGGCGCTGCAAACCAAACGTCAGGGTACCATGGTGAGCGAGCAAGTCCGAACGGCGGCTTCGGATATGCTGGACCTGCTGGCAGAAATGGCCGTACGGCTGAATCCCGATATTAAAGCTGATTAAATACGAAGATTTCACGGAGTTGTTTTTTGTATAAGATAAAACTGGAAAATTTTGAAGGTCCCTTAGATTTACTGTTATTTTTCGTGCGGCGCGATGAATTGAATATCTACGATATTCCAATTGCGCATATTACAAAGTCGTACCTGGAATATCTGCAGATGATGCAGGAACTGAATCTGGACGTAGCCGGCGAATTCATCCTGATGGCGGCAACGCTCATGCGCATCAAAGTTCGGAGTATGCTGCCGCCCGATCCCACACTGGAAGAGGAAGAAGAAATTATCGATCCGAGGCAGGAACTGACCCAGCGCCTGATTGAGTATCGCCGGTTTAAAGAAGCATCCAAAACACTATCGGAACTGGACGATCAGTGGCGTCAGATTTACCGCCGCAGTTATTTCAATGCCGACTCCCTGCCTCCGCCCGAGCCGCCGGAGACCATGGCCCTCAAGGATATATCATTTTTTGACCTGCTGGCCGCTTATAAAAAAGCGGTTACTAAAAGCGCCGAAATGGTGTATCATAATGTTGAACGACTCAATGTCACCCTCGAGGGACAGCGGCAATATATTATTGATTTTTTCGGAGATCGCGAAGAATATCTATTCACAGACCTCTGCGAAGGCATGTGTAAGATAGAAATTGTGGTTACCTTTTTAGCCCTGCTGGATATGATCAAGAATGCGGAGATATTGGTACGGCAAGCCCTTGTTTTTGATGACATCTGGATTCGGAAACCCGACAGCAACATCACGCATGTCATACAGGATCTAAACGAATCGCCAATTACGGAAAAACCATTTGAAGTTAAACACGCTTCCATAAAGGAATTTATTCCGGTGGAACAAACCGCGATCCACCATAACGGCCATGATGACGCATCGCCTGTTGAGTCCCCGTTGCAAACCGCTGTACAGACCGTAACGGAATGGCCGGCCGACGAAGTTCCTGAAGATGTATCAGTTAAAAGCCATGAAACGCCCGGACAGGTTACTGAAGATCAACAATTTAATGATGATGGCGACGTAAACCCATTCAGTCAGGATGGGCATGAAGTCTTAGACGTCAACACTTTACAACCCGAAGTTTGGGTTGATGCGGTTTCAGAAGTCGCAGAAAAAGTGACCACTCCTGATAGCGCAGAGACGGGCCAACCGGAAAACGTGATGCCGTCTTTAAAAACTGAAACCATAGAAAATCAAATAACGGATATCGCTAATGTTGAAGATACACCGGTCAATACCAATATAGAAAATACCGACGAACAGAGAGACGATTTTATCACTCAAAAAAATCTGCTGCCGGCTGAAACCGCCGATGAGTCAGTGATAAATGATACGACGGATGAAACGAACACGCTATCAGAAAACGGTGGGGAAAAGATAGCCGTGGATGTGGTATCGACGGTATCCGATGGATCAGAATCGCATAATAAAAAAAATCAGGAAATTATTGTTCCGGTAGTTAAGGATGCGATTGCGGATAACTACGTTCACGCGGCCTATTCAGAGACAACTACAGCGGATGAAGCGGATATTAAACAAGCGATCCAGATCGAAACACCGGCGTATCATGAGGAGGCGGTTCTGAAAAATAATCCGGCGTCCGTTCCTGCGGAGGATGAAAAGCCGTTAACCGGTGAAGCCTCCAGCAGTATGCCTGCGGACCAGCCAACCGAAACGATGCCTGCCGAAACATCGGATAGGGAAGTTGCTACATTAAATATACCTGCGGACTATGAACGCGCTTCCGATGTTGCCCGATCCTCAGAGGAAGAATATCCCGACGTGCCGGTGACGTCTCTGGAATCAGAAAATAAAACCGTTGCATCAACGGATACTTACGATGATACTACCAATCACAATGTGGCCGGCCGTGAGAATGCAACCAACACTGGTGAAATTTTATCGGTAGTAAGCGGCGAACCGGATACCATTTTGACACCGGATCAAAGGGCGCAAGAAGGGAATCTGTCCGAGTCTGAACCGGCGCCGCGGGAAGAAAAATCGATGATCAGAACCTTTTTAAAGAAAGTCATTCATTTTGTAAAAAGAATTTTTAAATTTTAATTGATTTCAACCAAGTACGGTATCAAAGGGAGGTAAACAGCGTTTGAATGAAGATCAGATAATAGTCGATGGCGTCCAGCTGGAACGGATTATTGAGTCGGTTATTTTTGCGTCCACAGAACCCCTGCCGGTGGATCGCATTCTGGAATGCATTCAGAGGGAAGAAATCAATGAAAGCGTCATCGAACAAACCATTCGTCAGCTCAATGTTAAATATGAATCGCTGAGCCTGGGATTCCGTATTATAAAAATTGCAGGGGGGTACCAGTTTGCCACGCATCCGCAATATGACCGGTGGCTCAGCCGGCTGTTCAAGAGCAAAGCCGACCGTAAGTTATCGCAGTCTTCCCTCGAAGTGCTTGCTATCATCGCTTACCGCCAGCCGATTACCCGTGCCGAAATAGAAAAAATACGCGGCGTCAATGCCGACTGGACTTTGCGTAGTCTCATGGAAAAGAATTTAGTGACGGTTGTAGGCCGGGAAGACGCTCCGGGCCGGCCTTTGCTATTCGGTACGACCCGGCAGTTTCTGGAACATTTTGGACTGAATGCCATTTCGGAATTGCCCAAGTTAAAGGAAATTGAAGAGATCCTCAAGGAGGATAAAGAATTTGCGCAAACCCTCGAGTTCGATTTCACAGGACAGGCGGAAAACACCATTAACGAAAACCAGTCCGATGCGGCGGAGCCGTCCGAAGCCGGAATAACACCGACCGCGGCCCAAAAAGAAGGCATAGCTGAAGAATCTTAATATTCAATAACCATCAGGTGATTTATGGCTACATCCATACCCAAAGATTATCCCTGGAGACTGCACCAGGATGTTCCATGGAAGAGTTTAAGCAAGGATATTGCGGATTCCAAGGTTGTCCTGATTAGCACGGCCGGCATTTATCAGTGGAAATCTCAAAAGCACTTCAATCTGGCCGATGAGAACGGAGACATTTCCTTTCGGGAACTGAAACGGCCGATTACGCAGGCAGAGATTCGTTTTTCGCACCGCAGTCAGGAATATCTGCGTCCTGCGCTTCTGGATTTTAACTGCACCTTTCCTATGGATCGGCTGATGGATCTTACGCGCGAACAGCGTGTGGGATCGGTTTCCGAGTCCCATTTCAGCGTGATGGGGGAGATACGGGATCCATCGGAGTTTATGGACGATACGCTACCCAAACTGATTAAACAGGTACAGAAATATTTGGCCGATGTAGCCATCATCTGTCCTGCCGGTCCGCTGGATCATCAGACCGGCGCGCTGATCGCGCGGGCTCTGGAAGAGGAAGGCGTTTCCACAGTGATGGTCAGCGCCATTAAAACCATTTCCGAAATCGTAAAACCGCCGCGAACCGTGCTCGTGCGCTTTCCTTTCGGACAATTATTCGGCGCGCCCTTTGATATAAGCACGCAGAAAGAGATTCTGGCTGAATGCCTGATCCACGTTAAGTCCATCCGTGAACCGGGCGAAATTGCCGTGCTGAATCTTAGCTGGCGTCAGTCGGTGGAAAAAGCGCTCGCGCTAAGACCCAATCTGTTCCAATTGCTCAGCCAAAATCCCGACCGCAGCAAGGATGGAACGGAAAAAAAGAAAATTGCAGCCGATAAATTCTAAGTAAAAAGGCTGTATGAAGGAAGAACCAAACAAAAAAAACCGCACGATCCGTCTAAACCGTTTTCTGGCCATGTCCGGAGTGGACAGCCGGCGCGACTGTGACGAACTGATCCGAAGCGGCCGTGTATCCGTCAACGGCGTTCGGGCCGATCAATTAAGTACGGAAGTCAATCCGGATACCGACCGGGTTGAACTGGACGGACGCGCTTTATCGCTCAGTGTCAAACGGGTTTATTACCTGCTGTACAAGCCCTTAAAATACGTCACGACGGTGCATGATGAGAAGGGCCGCGATTCTGTGGTCGATCTCATCAAAACGGATATCCGCGTCTTTCCTGTCGGCCGGCTGGATTACGATACCACCGGGTTGTTGTTGCTGACGAATGACGGCGAACTAGCTTACCGGCTGATGCATCCGAAATTCAGCGTGGAAAAAACCTATATCGCTGAACTTAGCAAAAAAATCACCGAATATGAACTCAATCAGCTTCGCCGGGGCATCCAGTTGTCGGATGGTAAAACGGCGCCCGCCAAAGCGGTAAAGTTGGGTAAACAGACCGTTATGATCACCATCCATGAAGGCAAAAACAAACAGATTAAACGGATGTTCCGAAAGCTCGGTTTTAAAGTACGTACTCTGCACCGCACAAAATACGGCCCCGTCAGTTTAGGCAAACTTAAATACGGTCAATATCGCGTGCTGAAACCGGCTGAGGTTGCGGCGCTAAAAAAAACAGTAGGATTGGAATGAGCGCGACGCCGTATATTCAATTGTCTAAAAAAATAATTATTACCCTCGACGGTCCAGCCGGCTCCGGTAAAAGCACTACCGCCCGAACCCTCGCGCAGAAACTCGGCTATATTTATCTCGATACCGGCGCCATGTACCGGGCGATTACGGTTTACGTCCTGAGAAACCGCCTCAATCCGAAAGACGCCGCGGCGATAGAAACCGTTCTGCCGGCGATCCGCATAACGCTGGATTATGTTGACCATCAGCAACGTACTTTTCTAAACGGCGAGGATGTGTCCGAGGCCATCCGCGATCCGCAGGTAACCCTGCATGTCAGCGCGGTTTCGGAGCATCGTAATGTCCGGGCATTTCTGGTCGCGCAGCAGCAACGCATCGGACAGGGCGGCGGATATGTTATCGACGGGCGCGACGCAGGCACGGTGATATTTCCCGGCGCCGAAATAAAATTTTATCTCACCGCATCCGTGGAAGAACGCGCCATACGTCGCCAGAAAGAACTGGCGCAAAAAGAAATCTACTTTACGCTGGAGGAGATGATCAAAGATATCCGCCGGCGCGACACGATGGATTCCACGCGTAGTGAAAGCCCTTTACGAAAAGCAGAAGACGCTGTTGAAATCGATAACACCCACATGTCGGTGGAGGAACAGGTTAACGCGATACTTGACATCATAAAGCAGAAATTCGCTGTATGAAGCTATGATATTTACCGCGCGGACAATCAGTTTGCTTTTTTTATCGGCCGCGATTACCGTGCTGGGCTTATGGCAGGCGGATTTTATGTATATAGGCGTGACCATTGCCGCCCTGACGCTGGTCCTTATAATGGTGGAATACGCCGGTATGCCCGGAAAGCAACAATTCATCCTGCAGCGCCGGATTAACGGTCAGTTATTTGTCAATGTTCCGTCGATGGTGCGGATAGACTTGCAAAATAAAACCCGTCAGAAATATTTTATCAAATTACGGGACGAACCGCCGGATGAGTTTGAGATACGGCATGCGGAACATCAGTCCTGGCTGCTTCCCAAAAGACAGATTACCTGCGAATATCCAATGGTACCGCCTCTACGGGGTCATTTCCGCTTCAACGATATTCAACTTGAAATTCATGCGCCCTTTCCGGGCTTAGTAGCCCGCCGTTTCCGGTATCCGCAAATTTCTCCGATACACGTATATCCGGACCTGTCGGCACTGAAAAAATATGATCTCCTGACAATGAAAGGCCGGCTGAAAAATATCGGGTTTCGCGCAACCCGCCAGCTGGGTCTGGGCTCCGAGTACGAAAGCCTTCGCGAATACACGCCCGATGACGAATACCGCCGTATCAACTGGGTCGCGTCTGCGCGGGTCAACAAGCTGATAACCACCCAGTATCAAACCGAACAAAGCCAGCAGGTCGTTATTTTAATTGATACCGGACGGCTGATGGGCACCGAAGCGCTTGGTTCCACCCGGCTCGATCTTGCCATCGAAGCCGCTATGATGCTGGCCCATGTCGTGGTCAGGAAAAAAGACTTGGTTGGGTTGATGGTCTTTTCTAACCGTGTGCACGCGTATCTGCCGCCCAAAAAGGAAAAAAATCAGCTGAATCGGATGCTGAAACATCTGTATAACCAGAAAAGCGAATTGGTCGAATCCAATTATCCGGAAACGTTTGAGTTTTTTAAAAACAAGTGCCACCGGCGTTCTCTGGTCATTTTATTTACGGAAGTCATCGACCAGTATGCTTCACAGTTTCTGATTCAAGGCCTGACTAAAATGTATCCGAAGCATTTACCGCTGTGTGTTACGATGAAAGACCGCCTCATGGAACAAACTTTTGATCAACCTGCACAGAACATCGATCAGGCCTATGCCAAAGCCGTAGCGGCCGAACTGATGTCGGAACGTGAAGACGCGATAGGAAATATGCGAAGCCATGGCGTGATCGTCCTCGACGTTCTGCCGGAACAATTGACCACCGAAGTGATCAATAAATATATGGAAATAAAATCCAGAGGGCAGTTGTAGTAGGGATACGGTTTTTTTCCATTAAACGGCTGTCAGGTGCCGATTTTCTCCAGAAATTTTTTTATGGTTTTCTTGGGTTTGCGAAGCCGGAACGATTCATTAATCATGGCTGATGCTTCGCCGGTTCGGGATGCTTTCTTCCACAGTTCCTCATGCCGGCGAAGGGTGCTAATCAGTTCATCGACGGTCGCGGGCAGTATTTCGGCTTGGGGAACCATTCGTAAATCATGACCGATAGGTGAAAAAAAATCAGCGATAGTTAAATAATCCTTGTCAAAGAAAGCGCTGGCTGCGGCCGTGGCTTTGGACCGTGTTTTCTTTCTTCGTGTCTTCCGCGACAATTCTGAAAATTCATCAAGCAGTCGTGCCGCCAGAGTGGTTTCTTCGTAAACAGCTTTGGTGGAATCGTGATTCATAATAATCCGTTACCGTTAATCATAGGAGTTGTTCAATATCTTTTTTCAGCCGTTCATAAGCTTCCAGCGGCTTGATCCCCGAGGCCATGTAACGGTATAGTTGATTAATCGTGTCAATGTTATCCAGGAGGAACGAGCAGTGTTCATATCCTTCAGAACGGCAGGTGATTTCCATGCAGGCCAGTTCCATATTCGATAAACGCGAGAAAATGCCCGAGAAAAAACCGCTGTAAAGATGGCATACCGTTCCGGTTGTGCTTCCACTTCCGGTAGCGTTCGACCGGAGTACATCAACATACAGCGAATGATACAGATCGACGAACAGCAGTTCATCGCGGCGTTTGAGTTCGAAATGGCCCCAGCCCATGGCTGCCAGGTGGCTGGTGAAAACCGCGTGGAACTGATTCATGCTCAGCTCGCTGATGGCATGACAATCCGGGTAAACCGTATGGATCAGCGACTCGATATAGCCGTAAGCGTTTTTTCCCCACTGCTCGCCGATCTGGTAAAGAATGTCGCGGTAGTTTTCCGGATCCTTATTTCGCAGATAATCATCCAGTGTATAAAGAAAATCGGCATCCAGCGCTATCGTACGTTGCGTATGGTTCTGCCATATTTCAGCGGTTATCGGAGCGAATTCAATATACGTATCCGGAAGCACCGATGCTACGGCGGGGTTTTCTTTGGAGAACATTTCAAGACTCATAATATCCTCAGAATTATTTAAACCATGTGATTCTTGTACATTTTCATTTCGATTTCTCGAACCAGCCGTTCGTAGGCCTGCAAACCGGCGGATAGAGGTTTGAGCGTATCGTAAAGCTCCATTAGCCGTGTGGAACCGGTGAAAAGTTCATGAAGAGAAGGATCCCGGGGAATGACTGTTTTGAAAACAAGGTCTTCGTCAAAATAAGTTCCAAGCTGTTCCTTCACGGCTTCGGAAACCGGACTTTCGGCATCGTGCATGGTGAGCAGCAGACCGACTAATTCCATACGGGTATTCTCCGCCTGTTTAACGCTTATCAGGTAGCGAATCAGCGGCGGCAGGGTGCGCAGGGCTAGAGGTTCAGACTGGATAGGAATAAGCACGTAATCACATGAAATTAACGCACTGACGGATAGGAGGCCCAGTCCGGGTGGACAGTCGATAAGTATCAAGTCATAATGCGGCGCCGCGCTAAGCAGCGCTTCGCGGAAAAGACCCCGCGCCTGCACGGCGTCTTCTAAAGCTTCAAAATCCAGCACCGTGTTGGCTATACCGCAGTCGGCGAGGTACAACTCGGGTTTGCAGACGGGGCGGGCAATCTCGTCAATATCCGCAAGCCCGCTGAATACCTGATACAAACCCCTTCGGGATTCCTGCTCGGTTGGTGCGCGGCTGTTTAATGCATAAATAAGACCGCCCTGCGGATCGGCATCAATTAGCAACGTTTTCTGACCCAGTCCGGAAAAAACTAAACCCAAATTCAGCGTCGTCGTGGTTTTCCCGACACCGCCTTTCTGACTGGTTATGCAAAAAATCTGACCCATGATACGGAAATAATCATCAAGAGGTTATAAAATATGCTGGTTTTTGTAGGCTTCGAGGATCTCTTTTTCGCATTTTCCCTGACTTTTCAGTTTGTTTAATTCCCCGATAATTTCCGTAGTACTTATCGCAAAACGGAGTTTTTCCTTATCCGAAGCATCTGACAGTAAAACGGTTTGCAGACTCTTACCGGACAATTCGCTGAAAAGGCCGTCAAAAAAACCGCATAATAAGCTTACAAAGAAGGTCGGCTCCTCGACTTGAATGTTAAAAATAAATGGATTCTTGATATCAATTACGTAAAAACGATTGCCTTCCGTAATCCGGAATTGTCCGATACCGGAAAAACTAAAGTATCGGTTAATCGTTTCCACGAAATCCTCCTTAAGAATATCCTGCGGTTTGGTTACGCCTTCACGCGGTTGTTCGAGTAGTGCGGTTTCAATTTGCCTGTATATCATGCCGGCCCATGATACGCCAAGACGGTGCCACCAGCCGGCGCTATCCGGGGTGAAATAATCGTTAATAACCGTCTGCATGGCACGGATTAGATAAGCGTCAGCTATGCCCGTACGTATCGATGTGCCGGTGAATGAATTCTGAAGCCATAAGCCACCCGAAGCTAAATCCTTGCGCAAGACCGCTTCCGTTTCTTTTTCCTGTTTGATATCTGACATAACGTATGAATCTTTTAATTGATAATATTTTTTAGTAACATAAGCTAACGTATTTTAAAAAATAATGCAATGAAAATGTCATTTCACGATACAATCCGATAGCTGTTGTCAAGACGCGGCTATCGTAAAAAGTAATTGGAATTTCCGATATTTTTTTTTAATATATCCCAACTTATAACGTTAAGGCGTTACATGGCGTTTTACAAAGTAAAAGTATCCAAAGATTATTTAAAATTCAGTGTAGCTCATTTCACAATTTTTAATGACAGCGAAGTGGAAAGTCTGCACGGTCACAACTACCATGTCAGTGTGACTATTATCTGCCGTGACCTTCAGCAGGGCTTGATCATCGAATTCCGCCAGTTGAAAAATATCATCAAACAGGTTTGTGATTCATTAGATGAGAAAATTCTGTTGCCCTCCGAATACCCCCTTCTAAAAATTTGCAAGGAAAACGAGCACTTTCATGTGGTTTTCAACGGAGCGGGTTTTACCAAAGAGTACCGTTTCCCCTGTGACGAAGTGGTCATCCTGCCCCTGGTTAACATCACGGTCGAACTGCTCGCGCGATATGTCTGTGAACTTCTGTCACAAAAACTGCTTACCGACTGCCGTAATGCGGATCACGCCTTTCCGGAAACATTACTGGCCATCGAAGTGGAAGTCGAGGAGAGTGCCGGCCAGTCTGCGACCTATGTCTGGGAAAATTAATCTTCAAAACACCCTGCCTCTGGTAATAAAGGTCTTCCGTGAAAAACAACATGATTAGAAAAATTTGGCGCTTTGCTTTGTTTTTTGGCGTGTTTCTTACCGCCATTAAATCCCCATTGTCCGCCACGCCGGGACCACCGCAACCGCCGCGGTTGATCGTATTTATCTGTGTGGATCAATTCCGTTATGATTATTACACTAAATATGAGTCTTTTTTTACGGATAAGGGATTTCGATACCTGACAGACCGGGGGGCTTTTTTTACCGATTGCAATTATCAGCACGCGACCCTGGTTACGGCTGTAGGGCACTCCATAATGATGAGCGGCGCGTATCCCAATGCTACCGGCCTCATTTCCAATGACTGGTACGACCGCCGTACCGGACGGATGCGATATGCTGTTGAAGACCAAAACTATCCCATACTTGGCGATACTTCGGCTGATAGCAGTCGGGGACGCTCGCCGATGTATTTTATCGGCAGCAATTTTGCGGATATATGGAAATGGCATACGAACGGAAAAGGTAAGGTCTTTGCTGTATCCAATAAAGACCGTTCCGCTATCATGATGGCCGGAAAACTTGCCGACGGGGCTTACTGGTGGGATTATGATGCCGGTAACTGGATTACCAGTACGTATTATCGTAAAGCCTATCCATCATGGGTGTCAGACTTCAATTTAACCCGGCCACTGGATAAATGGTTCAATCGGTCATGGCCACTGTTTCTGCATCCCCGGTTATATCCCGAGCGCGCCGCAGGAAATTCAGATTATTACTTGGTCCAGTACGATATGCAAAAAGATTTTCCGCACCGAATCGGTTCAGAATCAGGCCGTCCGGATCGCAATTACTATCTTGCTCTGCGGACATCGCCCTTTGGCGTTGAAGCGGTCAATGATTTCATAAAAATATTGCTGGACAACGAAAATCTCGGTTCGGATGCCATTCCGGATTTATTATGCATCAGTTATTCTTCCGGTGATTATCTTGGCCACGCCTTCGGGCCCGACAGTCGTGAAATCATGGATTTTTTAATTCGCTGCGACCGTTATCTGGCGGATATCATAAACTATATAAACCCGGAATTGTCATTACAGAATAATTTCTAATGGCCGCCATTAGAAAAATGGGCTTGTAAATGTATTGGGAATAAGATATTATGATGGGTTTCGATAACATATTTTGTATCCACATTTAGTAAGAA
>Ga0067045_1002789_pt1 | contig 100591 bp, 84 predicted proteins | sample TerdegcTABiofilm_FD_59184 | JGI IMG/M metagenome (GOLD analysis project Ga0067045, IMG submission 59184) | Combined Assembly of (Gp0054472, Gp0054536) Wastewater bioreactor microbial communities from Singapore -Terephthalate degrading...
CTACCAAACCCTACCATACAAGTTTCAATCCACGCCCCCACGCGGGGGGCGACGCGCTGGCCAATCGTGTGAGATATGACGATGTGCAGTTTCAATCCACGCCCCCACGCGGGGGGCGACTTCTGCCTTTCGGTCGCTGGCACGGGGCGGTCTTGTTTCAATCCACGCCCCCACGCGGGGGGCGACCAACGGGGTGATCGGCTTTAAATGTTATTGTAATGTTTCAATCCACGCCCCCACGCGGGGGGCGACCCCGTGACGCCTTGGGGGATATGGCGCAGTCCTTGTTTCAATCCACGCCCCCACGCGGGGGGCGACTCCATCGGCAAGCGGGTGGGGTCGAGTCCGATCAGTTTCAATCCACGCCCCCACGCGGGGGGCGACTTGACCCTGGCGTCCACACTGCTCTATCAATTCGTTTCAATCCACGCCCCCACGCGGGGGGCGACCTGAGCGAAAGCAAAAAGAGCTCCAATCCGCTAAGTTTCAATCCACGCCCCCACGCGGGGGGCGACCTAAACCATTCTACTTCGAGGCATACCTTAATGAGTTTCAATCCACGCCCCCACGCGGGGGGCGACCGCAGATCAAAAACATATTGCAATTTCAACACAAAGCGTAGCATCCAGCGCGCAACATCGCACACGCTTCAGCCAAAAGGCATCTAATGAGACCTGCAAAATCATTCATGCTATAAATACAACAGGTTATCTTTCCTGCGAAAGGTTCTAAGAAATCATGCCCGCTTCAGGTTCGCACACCTCCTTTTTTTATATAATGAGAGGGCCTTCCGGATCATAACCAGGCTTTGCTCCCACATGCTCCACCCGCCGTTTCCAATTGCTGCCGAGAAAATAAAACCGCAAGCTGTCATGGGCCTCGTCAATTTCATCAATCAATCGAGCCCGCAAGGCAGACCATTGACCTGGGTCCACCAGACACTCAAAAACCGAAAACTGTACTCTTTGCCCACAATTTTCACAGGCTCTGGCCACACGGCGCAAACGCTTGCGGCCTGCCGCAGTTTCCGTGTTGACATCATAGGTCACCAGCACCAGCATGCCGACCTCCTACTTCCAGAGATAGGGCGGATAACCATCCAGATCACCTCGCAAATAACGGCTCAACAGCAGAGCCTGCACATACGGCAGCAGACCAAGCGCCACCTTCTCATCAATGAACGGATGCCGCAATTCCTCCTGTTTCCTTTTCTGATAAGCCACCAATACCTCCTTGCGGGTTTCATCATTCATCACCACCGCACCAGTTTCCGTGGTCTTGAAACCATTTCCCTTAACCTGCTGCCGGTTGACCAGAGAAAGGGCAAGCCGGTCAGCAAGCACGGGGCGCAATTCCTCCATGAGATCCAAAGCCAAACCTGGCCTTCCCGGCCGGTCACGATGCAGAAAACCAACCGCCGGGTCCAGCCCCACCGTCTCCAACGCGGAACGGATATCATGCACCAGCAAGGTATAGAGGAAAGAGAGCAGTGCATTCATGTTATCGAGAGGCGGTCGTCTGCTCCGTTCTTTAAAGAAAAACTCTGTTTTCCGAGCCACGATAAGATGATCGAACACACCGAAATAGCGCCGAGCCGCATCCCCCTCCATACCCCGCACGCTATCAAGCGAATACGACTTCTGGAGCATTACTAAAGTACGCCCCAGTTCCTCAACAGCGGCCTTGACCTCTGCTTTGGCCGCCATTTCCGGATGATCACGCAGGGCGCGAAGAAGAACAACCCGCTGGTTGGCGATTTTGGCGGTGACCACGGCGCGGGCGATATTCGCCGATTGTCCGTGGTCGTCAGCCCACCTGTATTGCTGCCGCCGCAGAAGCACATTGCCCGAAACCGGTCCCTCAACCCTTGCCCAAAACCTGCCGTTCTCACTCAGAAAGGAGATTTTCACCCCGCGCTCGGCGCAAAGCTGCATGAGCGGCGGCGAACAGGAAACCTGGCCGAAGCAGACAATCCCGCCCAAGGTATGGAGCGGCACCCGAAGCCGCGTTTCGTGTCCAACCCGCACGGCCACAGTCTCACCATCCCTCGCCAGATAGGCGTTTTGGGTAGTCACATAGAGGGTATTCAGTAGATGGCGCATAATCGCATCAGTCCTGAGTAAGGGCCTTGGCCATATATCCCTGCACTCTCCGATGCGCCCCGGTCACTTTCGGCATGCAGACAGACAACATGGAACAGCTCTCGCATTTCTTTTCATACCGCGCCTGAGGCGTGTGGCCGCTATCGACCAACTCATGCAGCCGCCGCGCGGCCTCCTGGGTCTTTTCCCGCAAGGCGTCATCAAATACCACCGCCAACCGTCGACGGGGTTTACCGTAATAGAGTGCTCCCTCCGGTACCGCCACACACAGCATCTCCTCAAGGCAAAGGGCTTGGGCACAGAGCTGGGCCTCGAAGCCCTCCTCGTGCCGCATTCTGCCGCGCTTGTAGTCCACCGGGTAAGGCCGCCACAGACCGCTAACACCAACCAACGGGATAGCGGCGGCCTTACCACCTGATATTGACCACGAATCCGCTTCATTCTCGATTACCCTGTGAAATTCCACCACATCTGCCTTGCCGAACAGACCGAGCTTGAACGAATGCAGCATGAGACCCCTGGTCAGGCGAAGGTCACCGCGTGACTCGGGAGGTAAATCGTCATCCACCTTTTGATGGAGGTGCGTACCTTCGATGGTGAAGAGATTGTCCTCCCAAAGACCTTCGATCTGCACCAAGGCTGCCCGCCGTTTGCAAAAAAGAAGATGCTGAATGAGCGAAAGCGGGAGCAGTTCTTCTTCTGTATATTTTTTCATCACGGGGTTAACAACAACAGTTCAACCCCAGGCGGCAGCCGATCCCGATGAACGACAATCTCGTAGTCCAAGAAGCTTCGGGGCGAGCTGGTCGATTTCCTGACGATATCGACAATGGCTCCCTTGTCCAGCAGCTTGTGAGCGGGAGCACAGCCGAGCATGGCCTGTTTAACGCGCTGATTCGGGTCGCTGTCGGTGCCGACATGCTTGAATACATACAGCCCACGGCAGGACATCATTCCCTTGCTGGCAGAACGGTCGTGGTCGTACATATTTAAGAGTGCTTCCCATAAATTATTCAGGTCACTGTCAGAAAATCCGGTCCCTTTAGCGAGATTGGCACTGATAAAGCCTTTGGCCACATAAAGACCATAGGGGATGAGTGCCTTACGGCCCATGGTGCGAAGCTTATCTTCTTCCTGCTCATTCTCCCATTTCTCGAACTGTGCAGAACCTACATTTGCTCCTTTGATTTCATTATCTGCCACCGCCATACGTGTGATCGAAGCATCAAGCGGTAAAATTGGATCAACCGAACGGGCAAAGGAAATCTGAACCGGTCCACGCACTTGCCCAGCATTCGGACCAGTACTCATCACAGCGCCAAAGGTTCGCACATCAAAAAAGGTTTCAGTCATCCAATTACGTGCATTATTGACTTTGTCTCTGGTTGCTTTCCACTTTTTGTCTTTAGTGTCAAACGGTGGCATCCCCCCAGTTTTTTCATGCGCCAAGGCAATTTTGGTGTTTAGGTTGGTGGCATGTTGGATAAAAATTGCATTGGGTGCTTCGTTGTCAAATCGTGTCTGCACATAGTTCCGAACCCTTCGTTTAAGCGCCACGTCAGAAACAAGCCCATGCATGTCCTCCGGGTCGATGCGGGGGCTGTTGCCAGCATCCGGGTCGCCATTCGGGTTGCCGTTTTCACAGTCGAAGAGGTAAAGAAATTCGTAGCGGTTCTGAATGCTCATTGGTTGTCTCCTTTGCTAATTTCGTTGATTTCATTATTATTTTTCCCCGCCCGGTTAGCGGCAATCTGCTGATAATAGCCAAGGGCGAACAGACTCTGTTTCTCCAAATCAAGGGTCGCCGGAATGCGGTCTTGAATCTGACTCATGATGGCGGCGATCTGGCCTTCGTACCAGAAGGCAAGGCCGCCTTCCAATTTATTCAAATGGTTCTTGGCGTTAGCGATAAGCCGCCCAATGGTAAGGCCAGGCATTTGGCTGGCCGCCACATAATAGCGTTGCACCACGCCAGCACCGACATCGCCTAGCGCGGACCGTTGTAGATCGGCCAGCATTGCCAGAAGGCGTCCGCATTGATATGCGGTTTCAGGATGTTCCTTATTCAGATAGGCTGTCATGTTGTGATTCCCTCCTTTACGAATGAAATATGCTTTAATCAGACCCATACGGGCATAAAGTAGCGAGAGATACAAGCCGGCACTTTCAGCTTCGTCCTGTTTTCCGAAAAGAACATGGTTCAGTTCATCACTCATGAAAAACGCCGGGAGAAGTGTTGCAAGTCGTGCGATTACATTGAAAGGAATTGCTCGTTTCTGAATGGCCGAATGAAGAAGATTGAGCCTGACAGGACCGATCGGTTTTACCCAATCTTCGTATTTTTGTTTTTGTTTTCGGGGCGGTAAGATACACGTAACTACCCGTTCAAGTTTTGGTTCTTGCGCCACCTGCTTACCAAAACGGGTTGTCATCTCAAAATCATCGAACCAAGCGGAAATATTGCCAACCAACTCCTCAAAACATCCCTCCATCCAATCGCGAACCATGACACGGCCCGATGCGCCTGAAATCGTCATGGCGAAGTAACGATTGTTGGCTAAATCAGGACGCTTACCAGAAAAAATTGATTCCAATAGGAGCCTAGCTCTCTGGCGGGCACTGGCCTCAGTAATCTCGGGAGGTTCAAACAAAAAATGGAGCAGATCATCCTCATCCTTACCTCCCAAGCTATCCTTGTACCAATAAACGACCAAGGCATTAGCCAATTTTCGGGAATGATTTTTTATCAAATGGTTGAGAGCATCGACATATTCACTCACCGTCTTTTCGCCCATGGCAGCATTGCTTGCCTGCTCCAAGCCAAAAGAACAAAAAGCCGCCTTGTCGAAGCCGACCATGACATCACCAGTCCCTAAACCACCAACGCCGGAAAGACCTGTAATTTTAGGCTGCGTGAGTAATGGCACCAACTTTTCGCCGCTCAAGAAACAGACCATTTCACCAGAAGAGATGCCCTCTACCGATTCAACAACTTTTTTACCCCGTTTAGGTTTCTCCTCTGCCTCGCTCTTTCCCTTGAGATCAGACTCACGCCATGTTCTCCACCAATCGAGCACCGCTGGCTGTTGCATAGGATCAGTTCCTGCAATGCGCCATCTCAGCCAATCAGTGGGTTTAGCTTTCTCCTTAACAAGCCGCTCACGAAGAAGATCAAGTTGCTCCCCATTGGCTAAAAAATTGGCCAATGGTAACAACAATGGCGTTTCGCTGGCTGCCAACCTAATCATTTCTACGAAAAAAGCGTGTTTCCTCTGTGCTTTGGCGATATTGTTTACATTTTCATTTGGTTTACACAATAAAACCACGGTTTGAAGCGTTTCAACAAGGAAATGCGCCCTCCCCCCGGCATTCATGTTATCCATTGCTGGACACTTTAACGTCTGCTCGCCCTTCTTCTCCTCCCCCAAGGGTAAAATATTCACGAACTGGCCCGCCGCAGAAATCTCCACAAGCCACCGAACTGTACGGGTTGTAAAACCAGGCTCGGAGCCGGAAATATTTTTCTTGGCATATTCAACAAGCTGATTCAGCATCAGACACCTCCCTTTTCCGGCTTCCGCACCTTGTCACTTTCAAAGTCAGGGACTTCCAGCACACCGTTGATCACCGTGGCTTCGAAGAGCGAAATAAACGGTTTGCCATCCTTGACCACTTCCCGCCGTAGGTCAAAAACATCATACAGCATCCAGCCGATATGCTGGTCAAAGGGGGCCGGAGGCCTTCGCGTCTCTTGCGGCTGGACATACTCGAAGAAGGCAGGAAACTCCCGGCACCCGAAGAAAGGCTGTTGAAAACACTGGCCATGCCTGGCTCTACGCTCGAACATCCTATTAAATTTATTGTAATATTCTGGCCCAGCGAATTGTGCCTTGGGAATAATTTTGGCTGTTAATCGGTAACGGACATCCTTCAGTGCCATGGTTTGTCTCTGGGTGCGGCCTGTTGTCTCATCATCGCTATCCGCCCACAGAGGTTCTGGGTATTCCGTTCCATTCATCCATTGACTTGCAGCACGCGGAACTTTACCTTTGACCTCATTCCGGCGCAGGGCGATATAACGCGGCATCTCCAACACCTCGATCCGCTCTATCTGCCAGTGGAAATAGGGCTTGATCCTGTGGGTGTCTCGTATCCCCTCCCAGTAGATGGCATCGAATATCCCCCGTGCGGCGGACGGCGTAATCACCGGATAGCTGAACCGTTCCACCTTCATTTCCGGCCTTGTGAAACAGGCCAGTTCTCCCCAAACTTCTATGGTATGGGTTCGTTTACTCACATTTTCCCTCCTTTGTCAGCCAATCAAAATTTGTTGAGACTGCGGCAACCGCAGCCCGAAAACATCGTCGTACAGTTCACCCGAGCGGTCTTCGAGGATGAACCATTCGTCCGACACCCCTTTGCCATAGCGCAACTTTGCTGGGATCAACACCTCCCAGGCGGGATGTCCCAGCCTGGGACGGAGGATGCTGACCGCCAATCCCTGTGCCCGTCGCATCCATTTACTGCTGATCCCATCCTCGTCCTGCTGCTGGAGCAACTCCTCAAATAGGGCACCATACGGGGCATAGGGTACCAACACCTGGATTGCCGCCTGATCAATCAAGCGGTATGCATTAGCCACGCGAACAAAATCAACAGCATCCATAGCTTCCGCAAGCTCCCGGTTTTGTGTTTCCGGTTTACTCACATCATAGAGCCGATGGTAATAGTCGCGGAACACTGCCGAATCGTTCAGATCAAGCCCGGCTCCACCCGTTTCGATGAGCATGGTCCTCATCACCTCCGCCGCCTGGAAGTAGGCGTGAGTCGGATAGCGTTTCCGAAAATCACCAGACACATCAGGCTCGAACACTCGCACCTGTCCCAGCCTCCGGTTGCCGCTGGTATCCGTCAATCGCCCTTCTCGGTTACAACGCCCAGCGGCCTGAGCTATGGCATCGAGTGGGGCCAAAGCGCGATAGACCACAGGGAAATCCACATCCACACCAGCCTCCACGCATTGGGTGGAGATCAAACGGCATGGCAGTCTGTCCTGCAACCGGCAACGAACTACGTCCAGCACTGCCCTGCGATGTAGGGCGCAGAGGTTGGTGGAAAGATGAAAAATGTCTTGATCGTTGTGCAACTCTGACAGGAGAGCAGCAGCATGATTTTTCAGGTTCACCACGCAGAGTACCTGCTCCTCATTGCGTATTTCATTCGCAAGCGTTTCCCATCCCTTTGTTTCATTTGAACGGGGCCAAACGACTTCGTAACGGCGAACAATACTGTAGAGGGAGGCATGATCCGACACTATCTCAACCGGCCTCCATCCCGTCGTCACTTTCTCGGCCACAGCTCTATCCAGGGCATCAAAAGCCGGTTGGGTGGCCGTGGCAAAAAGAATCGTTGTCCTGTAAGCGGCAGATAGATGCGATAAGGCCGCTAAGGTTGGGACAGCCAGTGACTGGGGTATGGTCTGCGCCTCGTCAAACATGATGATCGAATCCATTAGGTTATGCAGCTTGCGGCAAGCGGAAGGCCGGTTGGAAAAAAGCGATTCAAGCAACTGCACATTGGTAGTGACGATGATCGGCGCATCCCAATTTTCCGCCATCAACCGCCGGGCCTGCTCGGTAACGGCTTCCGCGTCGGTCTTGGTCTCCTCGCTGCCCAAGCCCGCCAGGCTGTGATGTTCAAGCACATAATTATCAGGGAACGAATGAAATACAGCCCTATAGATGGCCGCTGTCTGCTCAATGATAGACAGAAACGGCACGGCAAGAATAATCCGTTTCAAACCATGACAAGCCGCATGTCTTAGGGCAAAATTGAGCATGGCCAATGTCTTGCCGCTACCGGTCGGCGCGGTCAGGGTGAAGATTCCAGGGGGTTGCATCGCCGCTGTTGTCGTCATATCCCAAAGGGAGTTTCTGGCATCCAAGACATGCTGTTCGGCCTTGGTATTGCTACGGACTGTCGTCGCCATGAAATCAGCAAGAACTTTTAATGCCGCACCGACGTTCAACGACGGCCCTTTTCCACGGTAACGCTTACCATGCTCATCACCGTTAAAATGGGCCTCCGTGTCCAAAAAATCGGCATCCACAAGGCAGGAAAAAAGCATCCTGACATCCAGCATGTCGGGAATGGGTTTGCTGAAAATTTCTCGTGGATTGATAATAGTATATTCTGGTTTTATGAAACATAGACCATCAGTGGCGGCACGGGATTTAAGGTTATCAAGATTGGAATCGCTCAATTTCAAATTAAGTGGATGACACTGAGCAAGCTTATCAGGATTCAATTGACGAAAAGCATCTCTATTCCCCTGCTGCAATCCTATGTGGTGTCCTTGGATTGCCAATGCCGCTGCAACAGCCTGATACTCGCTCAAGGCCACCCAAGCACCGGAAGACCAGTGATCTAATCCTGTTACTTTACCTTGTAGTCGTGCCCGAAAAAGATCGGCATATTTGCCAAGGTCATGGAGAAGACCTGCAAGGGTTGCCTCGTCTCGCCATAACCTGTTCATGGAAAATCCATGAGCAAGGGTTGCTACACTTGTTAAATGCTTATGGGTTGGATGTAACTGGTCGAATTTATTGGCACTATGTGCAAACCAATCCATTATTCATCTCCTGCAAGAAAGTCATGGCCTCTCATCATTTCTGCTTGCGCCCCAGCGGTGGAGTGGTCAACCTCGCCGCGCTGCGCGTCCACATAACCGTCTTCATCAGGGTTTATCAAACCTTGTTTGGAACGCAAATATCCTTGAAATTTTGCGCTGGCTTTGCCAAAGTCGTGCAGCAAGCCCGCAATTTCCCCGATTTCAGGCAGACCAATCTTTGCAGCAAATTTTTCAGCCAGTTGTGAGGTTTCAAGAAGATGTGTGACAAGGGATTGCTCTTTACCGTCTTTTGTTAAATGAGCAATGAGGTAGGGAGGCTGTTCGGCCGTTGATTCTGTAGAACATGCCATATTTCATACTCCTCAAGAGGCGTAAAAACCTCAGGATACGATGACAGTCTTCAAAAAAAGCCGATAAGGACGATGCGGACTGTGTGACCGCATCGTCCTTTTTCATTTATACATTGCAGCAGAATTGATTACGCCTGCTTCATCACCCAGATGCCGCAGGGGCAGGTGTCCGCACAGAAACCGCAGGCAATGCACTTGGAATCATCGGAGACATACTCATAGCCGCCGTCGGGCAGGATTTTTCTGGAAATGGCCTTGGTGGGGCAGATGGTCTCGCACAAATGGCAATCCCGGCAGGAACCACAGCTCAGGCACCTGTCCGCCTCGTCCGTCACACTGGAACCACTGCCATGAGTGGGGCAATAATGGGCCGTGGTCAGGGCCTTTTTGTCGATGACCCGCTGTTTAAACGGCTGCCATTCCTTGCCGGTCAACAGGGCAATGATACATTCAGCTGTGCGTTTGCCAGCGCCCAGCGCATGGGTGATAAGACCTGGCTTTTCCACATCTCCGATGGCAAATATTCTGGAATCAGAGGTCCTGCCCGCCTCATCGGTCTTGATCCAGCCTCTGAAACGCTCCACTGTATCAGGTAAAAACGGCAAGGCCGGCACATCACCGATGGAGATCATGACCGTATCCGCGGGAATTACCTCTCCGTCCGCCAGGACCAGGCCCTCATCCGTCACCTCTTTGGTGGTGACAGGCCACCTGAAGACAGCACCCAACTTCTCAGCCGCCTCACGCTCCTTGCCAAAGGCCAAGGGCTTTTGAATGTCCACCAGGATCACCTGTTCGGCGCCATGTCTGTATGCCTCACAGGCCACATCACAACCCACATTGCCTGCGCCTATAATGACCACACGCCTTCCGATTTGCATGGGTTTGCCACTCTTGACGGATTTCAGGAAGTCCAGTGCGGTAATGACCCGTTCAGAGCCGGGAAATGGAATACGCCTGGGCTCATGGGCGCCGGCTGCCACTATGACATACTCATATTCCTTCAAAAACTGTTCAAAATCCTCTTGAGTGACCGCATGTCCCAGATGCAGGACTATATTGGGCATTCGCAGAAAACGCTCCAGTTCCTTTTGCCAGATGGCGATATTCAGGCGCTCCCATGGAATGACCTGTTCGATCTTGCCGCCCAGCTTCTCTTCCTTTTCGTAGATGTGGGCCTCGATGCCCTCCTGTGCCAGTTGCCATGCGGCATTCATGCCCGCAGGCCCACCGCCTATGATGGCGACCTTCTTGCCGATATTGGGTTTTGCAGGCGGCAACTTGGCATCCAGAACCGCTCTGCCCAGCATGGCTATGTCGATGCTCGCATCCACTCCCTGCCTGGAACACTGCTCCATACACAGATTGGGACAGATGGCGCCGCAGACAGAGGCTGGAAATGGCGTGTAACGCAGCGTCAACTCATAGGATTCCTCTATCTTTCCTTCCCGAATCAGGCGCAGACGCTCCACAGTGGGGATGTGTGTGGGACAATAGAAGGTGCAAGGTGCGGCATTGGCGCGGTTTGCCCAATAAGGGACACGACGCCTGAGCTCGCCTGTCACGATGAGCCCGATGGGGCTTCTGTCCAGGCCAGGGGCGATATCCCTCAGGGGATCCCCGCCAAAGGCAGCCTCCCACACCCTGGCCCTGAAGTCCTGCATGGGCATGGAACCCAGATTGGAGAGTGTCTTTTCCTGGGGAGTAAGGGCAATGAGCATACGCCACTCGTCCCTGTTGGAAAGGGTGGATAGGTGCTGCGGCTGGCCTATGGCCTCCAGGAACTCCGGCAAGCGTGAGATGAGCCACTGCCACTGTTCATCGTTGGGGACGGTATCCTTCACATCTCCTTTGGAGAAGCTGCCATCGGTCTTGCCGCGATAGAATATCCAGCCTCCCACCATGCCCACACATGGCCGGTAACCCATGACATTTTCTGCATTTTTTGGATTTATACCGCAGACCACGCCGATTCCGCCGCAGTTGAACTCTGCAAAGATGTCGCCCACTGAACCCAGCACCCAGAGCTCCGGCCTGGCATATTCAGGGTTCCATTTGCTCATGGTGAGCCCCCTGGCGCCAATGGAGCCGCCTATCATCACCCGGCCCTGGGCCATGGCATTGCAGACACCATCTCCGGCATCACCCTTTACTATGATGTCGGCCCCGATGTTTAGATAGCCCACATCATTGGAGGCAGCCCCTTCGCAGATGATGGTCACTCCAGGTCTGCCCATGCATCCTAATCTCTGCCCCACAGGGCCCTTCAAGACCATGCGATAGCCGGTCCCCTTTAAAAGGCGTCCGCCCACATTGTGCTGGCCGTATGTGTGCAATATGAGGTTTTGCGACCTTTCAGCCGCTTCCTGCACCAGTTTCTCGAACTCCTGAGAACTGATGCGCTGGCCGTTCTCATTCAATCCTTTTATTACAATCGTATTGTTTGTTTCAGACATGACAATCCTCTTTCTCTATTTCCATTTACGCCCCGATGGGACGACAGCCGTTCACTCCATTTCTCAACAGATATAGCGAATCTTGAGCCGTTCAGCCGCAGCAGCATCATTGATGCCTATGGCATCCGACATGCCGATGGGCAGGCTCTGAGAACGACCCAATGGCGCCATGATCTTCTTCATTTCCGTGCGAATGGATGTAAAGACCTCCACCACACGCTGGGCTACCTGATCCGGGTCCAGTCTTCTGTAGAGTTTGGGGTTCTGGCTGGTGATTCCCTTGGGACACAGGCCGATATTGCAGACATTACAGCGATTCCGCTCACTGCCCAGACATCCCGCTGCTGCCTGCATGATGTATTTGCCCATGTGAACGCCACTTGCACCCAGCAGAATGAGGGCCATGCCGTTTTGAGCGATATTGCCGTTTTTACCCATGCCGCCGGCAGCAAAGAGGGGAATCTCGTTTTCTCGCCCCTGCGCCACCAGGTCTAAATAACACTCACGGATATTGGAGGCGATGGGATGGCCCATGGAATCCATGCTGACGTTGTAGGCTGCACCTGTGCCGCCATCCATGCCGTCTATCAACATGCCACTGGCATAGGGATTTCTCACCAGGTTATTCAAAACCGCCTTGGCTGAGGTGGTGCCCGATATCTTTGGATAGACAGGCACGCGAAAACCCCAGGCCATGGACATGGTCTGAATCATCTTCATGACGCTTTCCTCGATGGAGTAGAGGGTCTGGTGCACAGGAGGAGACGGCAGATCCACGCCCTCTGGCACACCGCGCAGCCTGGCTATGAGCTTGCTCACCTTAAACCACATGAGCAGACCGCCGTCGCCCGGCTTGGCGCCCTGGCCGTATTTGATCTCGATGGCCGCTGGGTCACACTGCATCTCCGGAATGGCGCGAATGATCTCGTCCCACCCGAAATAACCTGAGGCGATCTGAAGTATGATGTATTTCAAGAACGGGCTTTTCAACACCCAGGGAGGGCATCCGCCTTCGCCTGTGGCCATGACCACGGGTATCTTCAGGACCTCGTTCAGATACGCCACACCCTGCAGAAGCCCAAGCCACATGTTGGGCGAAAGGGCGCCGAAGGACATGGAGCCGATGATGAAGGGGAATATCTCACGCGTGGGCGGTATCCACTCACCCTTGGCCCTTCTCTGCAGAAACTCCTCAGGGGGCAGGATACGGCCTAACATGGTATTCAGGAAGAACTCGTGTCTGCCTGCATCCAGGGCAGGGTCAGTGAGCATGGAGATGCGCGTAAAGATGATCTTGTCCAGCAGGCTGTCCCTGTCGTTTCTGCGGCCACCCCGTTTCCAGGCGTCTCCAGCCTGATTCATGTGGAATCTCAGGCGTGGGTCATTGGGGTTGGGCATGGGCCTGATGGCCTCGTTGGGGCAGACCATGGAGCACATGCCGCAACCAATACAGCGATGCGCCACATCGGTCTTTTGTTTGATGCCGTAAAGGGTGCGATAGTTGACGGACGGGTCGTTTTTGGCCTTGCCCAGCATACCCAGCCCGACTATGCGCTGACGCCTGTATGTGAGCTGAATGGCCTGCACAGGGCAGACCGCCGTACATTTTCCGCAGACCGCACACCTGTCCTCCCTGTGCTCGATGAGCCAGGGCAGGTCAGCGTATGTCAGATCGCTTGGGGAAGATGGAATGGATGAAACTGCGACCATATCTTGTAATCCTTTCTGTCAGAAGACACCACTACTGTGTGCTCACGCATGGGCTGAAAATCCAGGGCCGGGTCCCTGTCAGGCACCATGGCATCCACTCCACAGAGTTCTGATGCCATGGCCCATACACCCGGCCTGCCGCCGATGGCCCCTGGACGCATCTTTTTGTGATCCATCACCATAAAACAGGTCTCGTCGGGCAATGAACCAATCACGCAATTGGGGCCGTCGATGATGAGCCTTCGACAGACATTGCGCAGGCCCTTCAGGAACTCGCCTTGTGGATGATGGTCCAGTTCCTCTGTTTTTAAGGGCGTGATGACATGCTTATATGCCTCAAGTGGGAGCTTCAAGCGGTTTAAGGTATAATGTAAAATGTGAGTAAAGACCTCGCTGTCGCTTTGATAGCCCATATAGCCAGGGAAACGTCTGCCCATGAGCCAGTCCCGAATGGGCACAAAGGCGGTGTTTTCGCCGTTGGTCATGGTGGCGATGCCCTGAATAAAGAATGGGTGGCATGCGTAGAGATTGATTCCCCAGTTGGTGTTCTGCCTGCCCTGAGCCATTACCAGACGGGCCAGAATGCGATCATCCTGCAACCCCAGGGCAGCCCCTACCTCCAGAGGCCATCCCACCTCCTTTATCATGACCACATCAGGCCAGAATGAAAAGGCGGTTAGGTCGCCACCGTGTTTTTCGCCGTCGTGACGCAGGCTAAGACGGGTCATCATCAACTCGTATTCCTGTTCCTCTGGTGTGAGACGGGACCAGCTCTCAGGTCTTTTATACACACGCACCAGATACTTGTGCCTGTCCCTGGCCTCTATGCGAGACAGGTCCGTGACAAACTGGTGGTCGTACTTGAGCAGAAATCCCTTTTCTTCCATGAACTTGTTGAAGCGATGCAGGGCTTGTTCAGTGTGGGCTATACCTGAAAAGATGGGATCGGTGGAAGAATAATTGAAATCAGTGAATCTGACGCCACGCAACAGCAAACCGAGGCCGCTGCCGTCATAACCTTCTCTCATGGACTCCATGGCCTGAAGCACTCCATGGGGAGAAAAGGGAATGGAGGCGGTCTTAAGGGCTAAACGACACATGATTCCCTCCAAAAAAAGATTGCCCCCGGCAGGAATCGAACCTGCGACACCAGGATTAGGAATCCTGTGCTCTATCCCCTGAGCTACGAGGGCGCTGAAATTTTTCTATATAAACAACACGGTCAAGGCGGTGTCAAGCCAAAATAATAGTTTCTTATACGGTCTTTATCCAAAGATTGCGAGTGCGAGGCCCGTCAAATTCGCAAAAAAAGATGCGTTGCCAGATGCCCAGACACAAGCGACCCTTTCCCACAGGGGTGTACTGTCAATACTGGGGGCACAACAGATGACAGGTGAAGATTGCTCATGGATTGCTAAAACTGGTGGGCATTTGTCCGTCCTGAAAGACCCGGCAAGCCTGCACCAAAGACATACTCCCTGCATGATTCCCTGTCTATGTAGAGGCAGCCCTTCTGTTTCAGGGCGTTTTCCTTGAAGCTGGCCAGTACCGGCAGATTCTCGGCCAATTGCCAATCGCCTATGGCAATGAGCTGTTTTCTGGCCCTGGACACCGCCACATTCAGCCGCCTTGCATCCGCATAGAGCTCAGGCAGCTCTCCGTTGGGGATACACAGGGACAACAACATGACATCCCGCTCATCCCCTTGAAACCGGTCCACTGTATCCACCATGGCCCTGACTTCAAAAGGCCCACTGAGATGGACACCAAAATGCCTCTGAACGGCCTTGCGCAGCGCTGCAACCTGTGACCTGAATGGGGCTATGATCCCCAGCGGGGGCCTTTTACCCTCGACCTCCAGGCAGGCACCATTGAAATTCAATGCTGTTAAAACACCTATTACGGCGTTTACCTCGTGCAGGTTCTGCTTGACCGTAGCGCCGGACATGCAAGACGGCGACGGCACATCCATCAACACCAGGGGGCTGGTGCACAGACACTCCAGCAGATTATTCACACCGTGTAGCGCCATACCCCCATCGGGTACATGCAATGCGCCCCTGTCCACCGTGCATACAGGGGCCGATACCAGTCTTCCTTCATAAAATTCCCTTGAAATCAGGTCTGCAACCGGCTCAGGCATACGGAACTGCTCGGTCAGCATGAGCTTGTTCACCGCCGAATCGCTGTGTTTCAGCATGAGTTCAAAGAGCGTCTCTTTGAGCAGGCCGGCCCTGGGACTTTGCACTACTGGCGGAAGCTGCCTGTGATCCCCAACCAGGACAAAACGTCTGGCCAGCCTGACAGCCCCGATGGTCTGAGGAAGCAGAAGCTGCCCTGCCTCGTCCACTATGGCGACATCAAATAATTCCTCCGTGGCCAGGGCATCGTACCTGCCGGAAAACCAGGCATGGGTGGTGGCCACATAAACAGGGTTGCGGGCAGCCAGGTCCTTCAGGACCGCCATACGGCCGTTTACAGTGGCATGGCCTGATATCACCTGTTCCAGACAAGGGATTTGTCCATTGAGATTCGATATGAAACCCAGACAGTAGAACTCCAGATCAGGCGCCGCGGCCATGAGCTTGAGACAGACCTCTTCCACGGCTCGATGAGTGAAACAGGCCACCATGACCCGCTTACCCGCCTTGCGCAAGGCATGAATCATGCGGGCTATGGTGTATGTCTTTCCGGTGCCTGGAGGCCCCTGTACCAGCAGATGCCTTTCGTCTTCAAGCGACCTTTGAATGACCTGACGCTGAGAGGCCGACAGGTCGTCCTCGGCGCAGGACACCTCACCGCAGCAGACATCGGGCACATGCGATACACCACTAAAGGCCGGCTGGCATGGGCCGGCAGCATGGGTCTGGTGCAACAGTTTCAGCAGGTCCCTGAGCCCGGCATTCCTGAACAGCTCGATGAATCCAGCAAAATTCACCTCGAAAAGGGTCTCAGACGAGTGTATGTCTAAATATTCCGGCCTGAACCAGAGTTCGGTTACGGGCTGTGCAAGCGTCACCCCCACTCTGTCATGCTCCACATGCGAAAGCACACACTCCACACAATGAGGCCCCAATGGCCCCTCAGCATCGCTCAGCAGACACCTGTCGCCCTCTCTGAGTTCAGAATTGTTCTCGCAAAAAAGGATCAATTCACTGGTATCATCGCCTTTTTCACTGGCAAAGACCTGAAGGCACCGGCCCTGCTTCATGCGCTCCTGGGCATTCATGGCGAAATAACGGCCCTGGGTCCGCTTTATGAGGCTGTATTCCTCCAGCATGGCCTTCACATAGACATTGAACACCTTTGCATCCACGCCCTCACCGTGGCACAACTCCGCCAGAAATTCACATTCAAAGCGATTCGAACACCTGGCGCAGCGCCTTTCATCCCTTTGGAAATCGAGCCTGCCGGTCAGGTCTGCTGCTATGAGCTCGTTTCGCATGTTCATCAGATTGACCGTGTCTGCATAGGACATGGCTACCCTGCGTGTAAGAAATTCGGCCTTTTTATCCTCGCCTGAGTATATGATCACAGGCGCCAGTATCCGCTTTTCCGGAAACTTCATTTTAAGCATCAGGGAATAGGCCTGGGCCTGAAAGGCATGCCCCCTCTTTGCAAAGGCGCCCCAGCCCTTGCCTGTCTTGAGTTCCAGGGCCTGAAGACTGCCGTCCTCGTATTCCACCACCGCATCGATCTTGCCCTTCAAGCCCATCCTGTTGTCAATGAGATAGCGTTCTGTAAATATCTTGCTGATTTTTTTCAGTTTTTGTTTGCGATATAGATAGAGCCTGTTCAGATGTCCCCTGATATCACTTTCAAGTTCCTCAATATTCAAATCGAGAAATGCAAACTCCAGGGCATAACTGTTTAAGACATTCGACATCTTCTGCCTCAATGCCTCGTGATCCGTATGGTTTTTTAAGATATCCTCAAAAACGGCATGAATGACGGAACCCTTGATCAAAAACCTGTTGGTTTTGCGTATGGAAAAACGCTGGTTGAGATAGGTTCGTTTGCAATAATCCAGTTGTGTGAGTGTGGTGACATTGATGAGCCAATTGGGCTCCAACACAAAATATGCCTGTTTTGCCAAATCCAGAAGCAGTTCTTCGCCTTTCTGCATGGCATTTATCAGGGAGATCTCCACGGGCAGGTGATGGGAAAGCAACAGTGCGGCCTGAAGAGAGGGGGCAAAGACTTTAGCCGCGCTCACTTGAAACAACCGTCCATTCCAGCGAACGCGCATGGCGTAGCGATCCTGTTCCTGAAATATCTCTTCTAATGACCCCTGAATATACGGATGGAGGTGTCCGTCTGCGGCATGGCTCATCGACATGCTGAATATGATAGCACGAAAGGCCCAAGAAGAACAGGAGAAGGTCAGTTCCAGGGGGTGGTCATTAACTGCACCACATCCCGTCGTGACAAAACCTCTGTGCAGTCCCGCCACTCTCTATCCTGGGGACTCATGGTTGCCGTGTAGCGTAGATCAAAGCCAGTCGCCCTTTTCTGGGCGTTGATATATTCATCCAGTTTTTCTCCAAGGGACTCGATGTCCTCAATCCACTCGTCTTTGATAGTATCAGGCAGGGACCCAAATAAGTCATAGCGGTTACGCATACGCTCGGACAGCCTTTGGTATATCTTCTCATCAACCGTCTGTTCAAAGACCAGGTTGAGCATGTCAACGGTTTCTCGCCTTTGGCCAAAGCGCTTGATTCTGCCAAGGCGCTGTTCCAATCGCGTCGGATTCCACGGTAGGTCCACATTGATCAAAGTGCCGAGCGTCTGTAGATTGAGACCCTCACATGCAGCATCCGTCGCCACCATGATTCGAATCTGGTGCTCGGCGACCATGCGCTTTAGGGTCTCACGCTCCACAGCAACGCTGTCACTTCGTTGGTAGAGGCGGCTGCGTCCTGCACCCGCATAGAGGCCTATGGCCTCCTCGGAATATCGTGCGGCAAGTTCATCTGCAAGCCATTTGGCGGTGTCGTAGTACTGGCTGAAGATGATCACGCCAAGATTCAGCCACTTCTCCTTGTCAAGAAAGTGGATCACGGCCTCCATCTTGGGATCGCTACTTAGCCGCTGGAGACGGTCGATCAGATGCTCAAGAATCTTGCGTTCTTCGTCCGTTTCGACTTTCAGGTCTGTCTCGAACTCGTCCCCTTCCTCATGTAAGGCATCTCCTTGCAAAAGCCTTTGAGCTGTTGCAAGTCCTGCCTGAATGCTGGAACAGATGCGCTGTTCCAGCAGGTTCTTCATGAAGCCGCTGCCCCTGCCGCGTTTGGCCAGCGCCTTGCCAAAAGCGCGGGCCTCGCAATAAGCCTGGCGGAAGTCCTCCGAGGTGCGCAATGCCTTGCCTTCAAACAAGGCATCGAAGCCGCGCTGCTCCATGACCTTGTCGCGGTCGGGATGAACATCCACACCTACGGGGGTCAGCAAGGGTCTGCCATCCTTGTCCTTCGTTTCTTCGAGCTGCTGGCGCTTACGCAGTACCACATGGCGTACCAGAGGGTTTTCGCGCTGGAATAGCGTGGCACCTGCTATGCGACGCTCCAGTTCCTCCTCCAGAATCTCCCGCGTTTCTTCCGTCAGATCGGCCAGCGAACGATTGGTTTGCCACTCCCCGCTTTGCAATCCCAGGTCTTGCCGGATGGCCGAGAACAAGCGCCGGGCGCGAGGCTCACTGGTTGATTCCATGCGCGGAAGTGGCGACCGCAACAGTTCCCACGCATGGGTCAGCGATTCCACCTGAACGCGGCCTGCCAGGATGTCGAGCACGTCTTCTGGCCGGTGCCATGGCGCAAGGTCATGACCCAGCACGAAGCGTTCCGAGCCCTGATGCAGGATGCCCAGCAGATCCCACAGATCGACAGGGTTGGTCTGAATCGGCGTGGCCGTTCCCAGCAGCACGTGATCGGCCCGGGCGGCGATCTCGCGCATGAACGCCAGCAGTTCGTTCGGCGTTCCGGCTTCCTTGCCAAAGCCTTGGCGCGTGCGCGCCTTGTGCGCCTCGTCCAGAATGACCACGCCAAATCGCAAGCCCAGGAGATGCTGCTTCTCCGATGAATCGCGCATCATGAGGCCAGTGGAGATGATGCCGATGCGCAGCGGACAACATGCCACCTGCTCGCGGCCCGCCGGAGAAATGGCGCGCTCCTCCGCGTCCAGCCACACCTTGCGCACGGTATCCCACCGGGCGGTCGGGATGCCCAGCTTGTCCAGCATCTCGGTCTGCCATTGCTCAGTCAGAGTGGCGGGAGCGAAGATCACCACCGGACGGCGCGGACCGTTTTCCTTATCCGACAGCAGGCACAGCGTCAGCGCAGCGGTGGCGAGCGACAGCGTCTTGCCCAGGCCAACCTCGTCGGCGAGCAACAGCCGCACCACGCCGTAGAGTCGGTAGTGGCGCAAACACTCGGTCAAAAACCCTTGCTGCCAAGGCTGAAGTTGCTGCCCTTCGCGGTAGAGCGGCGACTCGATCAGGGCGGCGGGAGCAAGGTTCTCGTCCTCATCGATCTCATCGAAGACCACCTCGCGGCGATAGCCACGGCGATGCACCTCGCGAATGACCGCCTGGGGCAGCGGCTTGGCGGCGTTCCATAGGAATTCGAACTCCTCCTCGAGCCACGCAACACCCTCTGGTGACTCATCCTCCCACAGGATTTCGTAGTGGCGCTGCCAGCCGCTTCTTGTCTCGTTCATCGACCCGATGAAAGCCAGTCTGCGGCCATCGGCAAGCGTGATCACTCCGGCCTTGCCGTGGACGAAGCCACAGATGTCGTCGGGTGCGACCCGTACCGCCTGCCCATGCTTCTGGAGAAAGGCATCCAGACGCCGGTAGCGTTCGCGGTTTAAGAGCGCCTCGGCCTCTATCCCGCGCTCGTTCCAACGGCCCAGCATCTTGCTTTCGCGCAACTGTGCCACCTTCAGGTCGTCCGGGTGAATGTCCACATTGCAGACGATCTTGACTTCCGGAATCTCTTCCAGCACCTCGCCGGCCACCTCGAACAGCGAGCTAGTGAAGTAGCCGGCAATGCGCTTGTAGCTCCTGGCACCGACCAGATGCTGCATCAGGAAGCTGACATCGAGCCGGTGGGTGCGTGAGGAGAAGCGGCGAATGGCCATCCCGCCTCAATTCCTGGGCTTCACGCCGCCTTTGCGGCCCAAGCCGAAACCCACGCGGTAAAGATCGGGCATATCGATGCGCCCATCTTTCTTAACTTCGATCAGTCCAAGCTGCATCAAGTCCTCACGAATCCCATCCCAGCCTTGAATGGCATGTTGCGCCGGAAGCCGCTCTGAATATATACCCTGGGGTCCGTCTGGAAATTGCTGCTGCCAACGCTGCACGATATCCTCGTAAGCGCATGGCACATTCATTCCCTTCAAAACAGAGAGAACGTCCTTAATCCAAGGATAATCCTCCGCCACTTCCTGTACCCTGATTTCTGAGGCCTTCTGAATACCACGTTTGATGCTCTCGTAATGTAGTGCATAGTCGTGATCAGGATACCGCTCACTTGAATCCTCCGCTGCCTGACGAATAGCCGCAAGAAACGAGCGTGGGGAAGTCTGGCCGCGGGCATCTGCCAGATGTCCGACCGACCAGGTGTAAGGAACACCACGGCGCTTATCACGCCCCATCCAAGGACCAGCCAACTGCTCGAAAGCCTTGCGCTGCGCTTCGGAATCACGGGTCATTTCAGCAGCGACTCGCCAAATGCCTTCACGCTGCTCGTGGGCACAAATCTTGCGCATGATTTCTCCATGCTCGTTAGGGGCATTGATCAGGCGCTGCCAGAGCAACCCGTGCAGATCGTGCCTGGCCCAGGTCAACTCGGCCTTAGTCGCCATCAGTTTCGAGGCATCGGGAAAGTTGAATACCGTACGTTTCGCCTGGTCTTCGCGCAGAAATACCTTGCCGTAGAGTCCTCGGAAAGACTTGAGCCACAGTATCGCGCGCAGCAGCCCACGTACGATGACATCCATCCGATTCCAGTCGTTACTGGTGCGATCGAGTGCATCGAACACGATCAAGCCACGCCAGTTTCGCGGCTGCTGCATCAGAAGCGCTGCGTCTTCCGGTTGATCCTTCATCCAGGCAACGGTCTCCATCCAGCTTTGGCAGGGAATCCTCTGTCCAGACATCTCTGCGACCCAACGCAGTATCACAGCGCGCCACAAATCGTAGGGGTCTCCTTCTTTATCGAGAAAGTTTGCAAAGACATCGGCGTTTGGGTACATGGCCATGTTTTCTGAAGCCGCAAAACCGACCCGAACCACTACATCAGCAAGTTCCTGCGCATCCTTGCTAACCAAGGAACGCAGTGAATCCGACTGCAACACGCCCGTCCAGAATGACTTGCCCACGCCACGACCACCCACGACGATCTGCGCTTCCAGGCGTAGCGCCTTGAGGTGCGAAGGCGGCACATAGAGCTGTCCGGCGTTTGGCACCTCTCCGAAATTGCTGGTTTCCAATGGTGCGGCGAGAATGGCTTCCCGCAGGACGTATGTATTGATCATGGCAATTTCATTACTCAAAACCTACCTCCATCGATAACTTGGATGTACCCATCACCCCACTCCAAATAATACAAGAGGAAATCGATCAAATCGCCAAATACAAGCCGAATCTCATTCTCATCGATCTGCTCAAACCTTCCATACAGGGTGCGTAAGGCGGCAAAGCCACGATGCCAGCGCACCGCCAACGGTCGATGCGGCGCCGTTTCATCCGCCAAGTCGAAACTCCACCCCTCGGTATCCGCAGGTTCGATCTCGTCGTACAAGGTATCGAGGAAGAGATCATAGGCATGTTCACGCAAATCAGCCAAATAATCAGAAGGGGCGATTTCAGGCACCAAAGCAGCGACGATCTGCAATCTTTTGCGTATCTCCTGCGCAACGCCGGCGCGCAACCAATGCTGGAAGAGAATCCGGTAACCGCTCCAGGTCTGATTGCCATCCAGTGCGAATAACAACACCAGGTTCGCACATAGATCGGTCACGCAGGCAGAGGCTATCTCATCGATTCCGGCACGCGAGTCGATCAAGATCACATCCGGACGGAGACGCTCTTCCAACGCCTGCAAGAGGCGCTGCAAACGGCGAGACCATGAGTCACGCCTCCCTTCCGAATGGATTTTTGGCATCCATACTCTGCCCAGTTTAGCCACATATTCGCCCGCTTCTCTACCGTGGGCAGGCACGACGTAAATCTCTCCGTCCCGAGCTAATTCACTGGTGGCGTACATCTCCTCGAATACGCTCTGCCCGTTATCCACGAGGTCCTCGACCAGCCAATCGGTGATCCCATAGCGAGGCTGGCGCTCGAATGGGAGTAGATGAGTCGATAGCCCAGGAGATTCCAGGTCCAGATCGAGAACCAGCACCCGTTTGCCCAACTGCGCCAATTTCCATGCACAAGCCGCCACTGCGGTCGATCGCCCCACGCCTCCTTTGATGGAAAAGAAGACGACTCGCGGCGCACCCGTGCTTTCTGGCGCAATGCTTGCCCAGTTGCTCTCGGTCGCCAGGCGGTCCACCAACCACACGTTGTCATGGCCTTCGAGCCGGAAGGCTGCGGCGCCCTGGAAAGCCAGCTTTTTATCGGCTTCATAGAGAATGGCCAAGTCGGGCGGGTAGGCATGTGCACCGAGCCGCTCGGCGAAGCGCACCGCCAGTGTTTCCAGGGCGGTGCGAGAGGCGTCATCCTCCCGCGCAGTTTCCGGGGCGATCAACCGCACCCGACCATAAAGATCTCGGTTGATGAGCAACCAATCGATCCGTTTCACATCTGCTTGATGCGCGTCAAGCATTTCTCGAACTGTTGGCAGAATCTCGTCGAAAGTCATCATATTAACCCATCCAGCAGCGCCTTATGGACCAGGCCGCGCACCGAATTGGCACCTTTGCGATGCGCATCCACTCGCTCACGGTCAAAGTTGGATTGGTGGGCATAACGCTGCGCCACATCCCAATTGCCGAAAGGATTGGGCGCTGGCAACGCGTAGCCGGCACCCTGGTGATAGCCGCTGTAGCTCTCGAAGCGTGCCCAGATGCCGTTGGCGTGGACCCGATCCTCTTTTTCTTCAGGGCGATCATTTTGGGTGTCATATGGCATCCCAAAGGCCAGCATCAAGCGTTTCAATCCACACTCGGCCGCCATGCCATAAAGATGATCTGCATTAGCCCAGCGCTTCCTCCAAAAGAGCGTTTCGGCGTCTTGCCAATGGCGTTCGTGGGCATCCAAAAAATCGGATTTCATCTCTTTACTCCCCAAATCTCAAATTTTTAAGCCGCGCACCCACCACCTCGGCGGCATTTCGCACCTCGGGTTCCGGCGACTTGCGCTCGATAAAGGCCAGCAGGTCCACCAAAAGCGGCCGCACCTCCAGGAAGTCGGCCATCTCGTGCTTGAGCTGTTCGACGATGACCTGCGGCTCGGTGTCCTTCAGCAGTTGCTGCAAGGCGATGATCAGTCGCCCTAGTCGGGTGGCACCGATCTCCGTGGACTCGGTCAAATCGCGGGAGGAGAACTCGGTGACGCGCTTTAGGCGTGCGTGGTTGGGGCGCACATCGCCCATCACGCGGCTGTAGTCCTCCACACGGAAGGCTTTGGCGAAGTTCTGGTAGTTGTCCAGCTTGGTCGGGCCAGTCGTCTCCATGTCCAGCATCCGCAACATGAATCGTTCGATGCCGGTCAGCCGCCCCCAGGTGTCTGGGGCCAGGCCTTCAGGCACCAAGAGGCTCGAAGCCGTCTCTGCCGCCTGCTGGACGATCTCATCGACGACGGTCACCTCCCCGCGGGCACGCGGGCGCAGCGCGAAAGTCGTCACGTCCTCGCCACCGATGTGTGTGTAGGCCGTGAGCACCTTCAGTGCCGCCGCATAGCCCGCCATCTGCAGGTCGGCGTCGCTCCACACCGGCTCGCCGTAATGCGCCTTCACCGTATCGTTCAGGTGCATCATGGTCTCGATCTGCCGCGCCACCTCTTGACGCACCGCGGGCAACAGGCGCTGCTTGAAGCCAGGCCGCTCGCCGGGCGGGCGCTTCTTGAGCATCAGGATCACGGTGCCCTGGACGTAGCCGCCTTTCTTGAGTTCGGAGGTGGTCTCGGTGGCGATATACCAGGCGGCCACCACTTGCAGGCCTGCCGCCCAGAAGATGCCGATCAGGTCGCCCCAGACGCCGGTGTCCTGGTGGGTGAACATCACGCACTGTAGGCCGTTGTCGGGCATGTGCTCACGCATGGCCCGGTAGGCGGCCACCATGCCACGGCGGAAGTCTTCACCCGCGCCTTTGATCGCCAGCGCCCGGCGCGAATCCCACACCCATTCGTCGAACGGCTTGGGCGGGTTCTTGCGCAGCCAGGCAATGAAGAACTCAGTGATCTCGTGGTAGTTCACCGCGTCGGCGTAGGGGGGGTCGGTGATCCAAATCTCCGCATGATCGGTGAGTTGATCAGCTGGGACTGCGCTCAGTCTGAGTGATTGACGTACGGGCGAGCTCTTGGTGTCAAGTTGGATGTAATCAATGAGATCAATCAGCCCACGCGAACCCCAGTTAAAGAGCGTATTCAGCGCCTGATTATAAAACGCATTCTGAAGCCCTCCCTTCCGTCCATCGTTATGCCATGCACACAGCTTGGACTGCAAATTCAAGATGCCTAGGATAGCCAGCCAAGTGAAAGTAGTCCGCCCATGGTGCAAGATAGCTTGCAGCATGTGCAGTTGCCGCGCATTGAACAAGTGATGCCAATGCGTCCAGCCGCGCGTCCGGATCGGCTCGTCGGTCTTGTCACCCGGCTCGATGGCCATGTCCGGCACTAGACCCTCTTCCTGCCAGCGGGCGAGGTTCGCGGCCACGATCTCCTCTACCTTGCGCTCGCGCGCGAGGTCGCTTTCTGTGGGAGCGGCGAAGAAGGTCTCCTGACGGGCGGCGTTGAGCGTCTCCTTCTTGATCCACTGAATGCAGTACAGCCGCTCCTGGAAGATGTCGTCGGGACGTGGCTTGAAGTCGCCCTTTTCCCACCGGCGTAGGCGGTTGCCCGTCGTGCCATCGGGCAGCCGGTAGTCCCCGCGCAGGGTCTTGATGGGCGTGCGGTAGGTCTTGCCGTCGAGTTCATAGACCATATCGCCGTCCTGCACCGTGCCGCGCTCGGCGGCCTTGAGTTCTGCGTCACTCACGCCGCTTACGATCTCGATCACAAAGCGCTTGGCGGACGAATCGGGAACCAAGCGGGCGATCACATTGCGCGTCTTGGAAATGACCCAACTGGGGGCGAGCGGCACCATCCAACCCGTTTCAGGGCAGCGCGTCTCCAGGCAATAGAGATACGCCTTGGCGCGGTTGCCGTATTCGTCGTGCTCGATACCCAGCCGGGTGATTTCCGCATCCACCGCCTGAGCGACTTCACGTTGTGCCTTTTCAATTTCGGCCCGACGTTCGGGGCTGGCACCGATGACATTGAGCGCGCCCCAGGTCAACATGCAGGCCACGGGGTTCAAGTCCGAGGCATAGACATCGCAGCCCAGTCGCGCCGCCTCGAAGGGAATGGAGCCGCCGCCGCAGAAGGTATCGCCCACGCGCGGGCGACGGCCGTAGCGCAGGATGCCCAGTTGCTCGATGAGCTGCGGGAACGAATGCGCATCGATACCTAAGTGCGCATAGTGGCGGTTGACCTTGGGCCATACAGGCGCATAGAGCCAGTCCTGATCCACTTCTTCGGGACGCTTGCACAGGGCGGCCTTGGCTTCGTAGCTGGGCAGTGTCGCCAGCGCGCGGCGGTACAATTCGAGCTTGTCGTCGTTGCTCACGTCACGCCGCCAGCCGCGACCGCTGAAGTAGCGCTCGGGGTCGGCAATCGGGATCATCTCTTGCAGCTTGGCGGCCGAGAACGCATTGGCGGCAAGCGCGCGCCGCGCCAGCCCCTCGTCGTCGAAGGCCAGCAGCGCTTCGAACACCGCGAGATCGGCCTCGGGGTCATCGGTGGGGGGGAGCAGGCTGCCCAGCACGATGGCCCGCACCAGGATCAGGGGCTTGCGGCCTTTCCAAAAAGAGCCGAGCCCTGTAAGGGTCTGTCCTCGGCCTGCCTTGCGTTCGGTCTGCGCCTCGAAGGACACCTTCTGCGCCGGAAAGACCGTCTCGATCAGAGCGGGGGCGTCTTTCAGCGCCAGTGGGGAGAGGGTGGGTCTTGTTTGTGCGTGCATGGCGAGGGGTTTTTCAAGCGGTCGCTGCCTGCACCCAACCTTGGGCGGTCAGTCTGTCGGCAGCGATAGCAATCTGTCGAAGCGTGAACTGACGCTTGCGCGGGTGCCAGGCGTAGATGCGCTCGGCCACGTCATCGAGCTGGCTGCCGCCCTCGCGCGTCATGACCCAATGCACGGTCGAGAGCAGCTCGAGGCCATAGGGCGACTCAAAGCCCTCGATGAGGCGGGTGACACGCTCGAAGCGTTCACGGCTGTCGGCATGTTGGTCGAGGAAGGCGGATGCCTCCTGGATGGCGCCGGGAACCAGCGTCAGAGGCTTGTCTGGCGCATCGCCGCCGTCGGCGTAACCCGCGATCATGTGTCCCTCGACCGTGCGCAGCACATGGCGCAGGTTCTCGGCGTAGGGGCCATAAGGTGCCTTGACGTACTTCAGGCGCAGCGGCTCCCCTGCCTCCTGCATGAAGTACATCAGCTTGTGCACCTCGAGCAAGGTCACGAAGGGGTCGAGCAGGCCACTAAGGTAACGGTGAATCAACTCAACGAGGGCCGCGCGACCCGCGGTCATGGCCGGCACTTCACGCACATGGGTCATCTTGTCCGTGGTGGGTGCACCGTTGGGCTCGAACACGAGCACGTGCACGTCTGCCAGTTGCTCCAACGCTTGCTCGATGCGGGGGCGCACCTCGCGCCAGTCCAAGCCCCCCAAGCCACAGCCCAGCGGTGGGATGGCGATGGAGCGGATACCCTTTTCGCGAATGACCCGAACCAGATCGACCAAACCTGCTTCGATGTCCTTGATGCGGCTCTTGCCGCGCCAATGGCGCTTAGTCGGAAAGTTGATGATGAAGCGCGGTGGCGTGAGCTGCCCTGTTTCAAAGACAAACATAAGCCCAGGCTGCACGGCCTGGCGCTTACACGCAGCCTCATAGGCCTTGAAGTTCTCAGGGAAGGCGTTCTTGAACTGCAAGGCAATCCCGCGACCCATCATGCCGACGCAGTTGACGGTGTTGACCAGCGCGTCGGCCTCACACTTCAGAATGTCACCCGAGGTGAACTCGATCATAGCTGTGCTCCTCTCATTTCTCGGTAATACCAATCCTCGCAGATTTTGACCGTAGGTCGGTGTCCGTTTAGCGGAAGGGCCTTCACAACTTGTTGATAGATCGTGTAATTGAGCACGCCGATGCGCTCGATCAGGTGCCAGGGAAAGCTGTGCTCCAGCAGAAACTCGGCTTGCTTGCCTTCCTTGCACTGCTGCCAGTCCAGGGCTTGAACGGCCGCCCAGTCGATTTCGTCGAGGCATGCCAAATCGCAACGGTCCTCGAAGAAGTACGAACCGGCGTTCGAGAGGGTGAAGGCCCACCGCCTCTGTTGGGCTTGTGCCCAAGCAACGGTGGCATGCAGATCCGCTTCGAGATGCAGGATTGGGGCCTGCCCGCCGCGATACTCCAGATCCTGATGATTGCCCTGGTAGATCAGGTACAGCATCACCGAGCGCGGGCAGAAGTAAAACGGCACGCAGTCGCCTACGTGCAGATCGGGGTGGCTGTTCAGTGGCAGGGTCAAGCGCCGCTGCTTGATTCTGCTCATGCCGATGGTCGTACCCGCGAGCGCACGACGAATGACCTCCGCGTCGCACCAGAGGAAGCCGGCGGCCACGATGGAGGGCAGACGATCCACATGGACGATGTGATAAATTTTGGGCTTCTGGGGTACGGTGTTCATGGCACTTCGTCTCCGAACAGCCCTAATGAGACCTGGGCAACTTTCTGTTCCAGCTTGCCACGTCGGGCACGAAGAGCGAGCAACTCACTCTGCACCACATCGCCCAAGGCGTGCTGAAGGGCGGCACGCCACCCCTTGCCTCCATCCATCACCCCGCCGGTTGTCATGGCGGTCATGCCAAACAGCCACCAGCGTTCTTCTGGCCGCAGTGCGAGCCAATTCCGCACGGCAACAGGAATTCTGTCAGCATCCATCTGCTCCACAGCCCAGGCAAGGACACAGAGCTCCTTGCCGAGCAGGCGGTCCACCAGGTTTTCGCCGACTTTCCACGCGCTGGGCTTCAGGCCATGTGCGGTGAGGCGGGCGTTGAAGGCTCGCTGCACTTCGGCACGGATCGCTGTCCAGCGCGGCCTGTCGAGCAAGACGCGGTCGATCACCGCACTCTCCGCCGAGGCCGATTGCAGACCGAGGTACTCGCTGATCAAGACCTTGCCCGTGCTGCTCCTGGGGATAATCACCTTGAAGTGATGCGGGTCAGAGGTGGCCGGCACCCCGAAGCCCAGCGTATGCGGCATTTGTGAGCGCGGCTTCGGTGATTCGGTATTGGCTGCGGCCTTGGCTTGTGCCATCCTCAATCCTCCTGAATCACTTCGCCCGGCTTCAATTCGATTCCGGCAAGCGTGGCAAACTCCTTCAACGCGAAGCCAGTGTCGAAGTGAACACCGTTGATGACTATGGTGAGCGGTGCGTTAGGCTCTTTGAGCACCTCGCGCAGGCTGTTGACCACGCCTTCGATGATGGCGGCTGTAACCTCACGCTCTTGGAAGCGGACAGTCACGGTGTTCTCGCCTTCGCCGATTTCGACCCGCACTCCCTTGAAACGCGTGCCCGGCTGATCGCGGAAACGGTTGATGACGCCGAAGACGCGGTCAGTCGTGTCGAGAGCGACGCGTTTGCTTTGCAGACGCGCCGGCTTGCTATCTACGATCTGAACCATTTTGTCACCACTGGCAGGAATCTGAAAGTCCGCCGTCTTGTTAGCTTCGCCTGCACGAGCGAACACCAGCAGACGGCAGCTCGCCGACCCAATCTCGAACGGCCCGTCGTAGCGGGTGCCGTCCTTGGGGTTGGAACCGTCCAAGGTATAGAAGAGATCGGCGCGCGGCGTGACGGCCAGGGTGACACGGCGCTTGTCGGCGGCAGGTTCGACCTGATGACGGATCTTGAGGTCGGCCAGCCAGCGCACGGGGGGAGCGCTTTCATGTTGCCCAGTGGTGTCCTTGACCCAGAAGTACAGGGTGCCTTCAGTCGAACTGAAGTTGTCCAAGTCCTCGACCTTGTGATCCTTGTCGGACACGTCAGGCTTGGTCGACCAATAGACGACCGGGCTTTCACCTGCGTGGCGTGGTGTGAGGCTCAACACCGTCTCACCAGTGTCCGCCTTGACGTTGATGACGGACACGTTGACGGTGGCCTTGTCCTTGGGGAATGGCCCTTTCTCAATGTAGCCGTCTTCACCGAGACGCCAGCGCCCTTGCTTCAACGCCTCGGTCTTGAGGGTATCCAGACCGCTCGCGCCCGGCATCCAGGGCCAGATGGGTGAACACTTGGCGCGCGTGACGACGTCTTTCCACGGCGTGCGGCGGTTATCTGCGCCTTTGGGCCAGAGATACTCCTCGGCCATGGCAAAGTATTCGTTCAGGTTGTCTTTTGTCAGCTCGCGCACGAGCTTGTAATTCGCTATTGGGCTTGCGAGCAGACTCTCGATCTGAGCTTCGGCGGACTGATCGCCCTGGCCGAGCTTCAGCCCTTGATCGATGGTGACGCCGGCCAAAACGTCACGGTCATCGCCCGGGTCGTTCACCGGGAAGTAGAGCCGGTTGTAGGCCGCCGAGAGCGCTTTGTTGAAGCGCTGTTCGGCATCTTCCAGACGATCACGAGCCTCTTCGTAAAGGGTGTCTCCAGGGCGAAGCCGTTTGTGAATCTGCTCGATGGCATATAACTCGCGCAACCGTTCCTCGACAGCGTCGGCCAACAAGCTATCCTGGCCGGTCAGCACCAGTAGGTTGTTCTTTTCCGTCTGATAGTCAAAGAAGTTCTGGAGCTCACTGGGCGGAACCTTGCCATCTGGCTTGATGACGATGAGCGTCCGCGGGCCGGAGAGCTTCAATTCGTCGAGCTTGGGCAGAACCTGCACCTCCTGGTAGGCAATTTTGCGAACTGGCTCAAGGATGCCGGTGAGCCGATTGATCAGCGCCTGATCAATCTTGGGCTGAGGAATTTCCTTTGCGTTGCGCTCGATCTGACGCGAAAGATTCTCGGTTTCTTTGATGAAGAAGCGCTGCTCCTCCCGGTGCAGGTACCAGGCGGCCTCGCGCAGCCGCTGCAGGGCCTGGAGAAATTCGTCCGGCTTGCGCTGCGGGGCGGCCAGGAACTCGATGAGCTCGCTCTCGGAAAGGCCGATCCGCCCGCCAACCACGCGAGACAGACTCGAGGCAAGCAGTAGAGTCATCACCTGGCGTGCGGCGTCCGACCCCAGCTCGTCGTCGATGTGCTCGGCAATTGCATTGCCGTTGTCGGCGATGTCATGCGTCACCGCTGGCATCAATTTGGGTGCGATGCGCTCGATCTCATCCCTGACCTGATCATCATTGAGATTGAGATGCTGTGCGCCGATGAGGAAGACATCATCCGTTTCACGGTCCTCGACGCTTTTGAGGAGACGCGCGGTAAACTGCATCAGGCCGCGAGTTTGGCGAAAGCCTTCATTCTCCTTGAATAGCGCGACAAGGTGCTTGAACGAGGGGTGAAATGGATAGGTCTGGCGCACCTCTTCTGCGATTTGCTCGATGCTGCTGGCCACGATGTAGCCGCCGTCCTCCGCCTTCTTGATTTGCTGCGCGTACTCCTCCGCGATGTCGGAGATGACGCGCTCATCAGGCAGTTCGTCGATAAGGCGCTTCTTGAGGATTTCGTAGATTTCATTGCCGGCCAGTTGCACCGGCGTGATGGTCATGGCCTGACGCCGCGTCTCTTGTTGGAGATTGGAGATCGCCTCACGCAAGGCCTTGGTCGCCTGCGTGTAACTGCCAGATAGGTTGGCAATCACGATGGCACAACGCGGTAACTCCAGCGCTGCGCTCATGAGGCTGGAGAGGCTGTAGACCACCATCTTGGCCAGCGTGCCCTGACCGAACACTTGGGTGCTGGCGTTGTCCAGATAGGGCGGCAGCTCATCCAGCAAAATCAATGTCGGCTCATAACCAATGATTTCCTTCCACTTTCGCTGATCGACGGCCTTGGGACCGTTCGCCCAGTAGGGCTTGATGGCATCCTCGGCGCCAAGCTGACTTGCGATCTCCCCCCAGATGTAGTTGTCTGGGTTGTTGCGACCGTTGAAGGCGGCGATACGTGCCTGGTCAAATTCAATGCGAGACGTCAAGTCGGCGGGCAAGACGTCCTTACGCAGATGCGGATGACGCGCGAGCAGGCCAAGTGCGATCATCATATGGGTCTTACCACCGCCCATAGCCTGGGTGAGCTCGAAGACCGCCTGATCTGACTTACCCGACAGGCGCAGCAGCCCCTCACGGAAGAGCTGCTCCATGCCGTGCGTGACGTAGTTGCGCGAGAAGAACTCGCGACCGTCGCCCGCGTCATTGATGAGTTCTACCAGGTTCTCGATTCCCTGGCTCATCCGGTAGTCCCGAATGATTGGATTGAACCGGCAGGCCTGCTTGACCGTCTTAATCATGAGTGCCCCCCGCTGTTCCCTACATCAACAAAGAACAGTATTCCGATTTTACGCTGTTCGTAATACTCATAATAGTCGTGAATTTGGAGATTGAGCCTGTTTGAATTTACTGTTTTCACAACTGCTCAATTATCTTTATATAGCCATATATGATAGCTATTGCAATAATTAAAGCGCATTAGATAACAATATCTCTTCTAATGACCCCTGAATATACGGATGGAGGTGTCCGTCTGCGGCATGGCTCATCGACATGCTGAATATGATAGCACGAAAGGCCCAAGAAGAACAGGAGAAGGTCAGTCAAATTTTGGGTTTGAAAAATAACCATGGAATTCCCATTGACATTTCTCAAAAATAACTTAACATTTGCTCATAATCCCAAACAAGGAGACAGCAAATGCGAATCGCCGTCAGCGCAACAGGTCAGGGCATGGATTCCCTCGTGGATCCAAGGTTTGGCAGGGCAGATTATCTGCTCATCATAGAGACCGATACCCTGGAGGTGGTGAAGGTCATAGACAATCGTGCATCCCAGAATGCCGCTCATGGGGCAGGCATTAACGCCGCCAGCATGGTGGTGGATGCCGGAGTACAGGCCCTGCTTACGGGTCAGGTGGGGCCAAAGGCCTTTGCCATCCTGGACGCAGCAGGGGTCAAGGTGTTTTCCGAACAGACAGGAACAGTTAAGGAGGCTGTTATGCGCTTTAATCAAGGGAATTCGACATCGTCTTTGAGTCCAAATGCAAATGGTCATAGCAGTGAAGGCACGGGCCCTTCAACTAATAGTTTCGGCAATAGTTTTGGAGGCGCAGGCCGCGGTCGCGGACAAGGCGGCGGTGGACGGAGTATGGGCGGTGGATGCCGGAGTGGTGGCCGTGGCATGGGCGGTGGCGGCGGTCGCGGACAAGGCCGCTGTGCGGCAATGCTTGCGGGTATGGGCCAGGCGCTTCGATGCATGGGAAGAAATCTGAGTCTGCGCATCAGAAGAAGGCGGCGTGACCTCTCCTGCCCAAATGTTTCAGGGCGTCCCTTGGCAAGAAGGCCTGTGAGGGGCTGGGGGCTGTGAGAATCGCGATTGCAAGCGGCAAGGGAGGAACAGGCAAGACCACTGTGGCTGTGAGCCTTGGGCTTGCGGCCACAGGCAGGGTAGCCCTTCTAGATTGCGATGTGGAGGAGCCCAATTGCCACATCTTTCTAAAGCCACGCATAGAACGGTGCATACCCGTTACCATGCCTGTGCCTGAGGTGGACTTATCTCGCTGTGATTTTTGCAAAAAATGTCAGGAGATATGCCAATTCAAGGCCATAGCCATATTTGGCAGGCATCTCATGACCTTTTCAGAGATGTGTCATGGCTGCGGCGGATGTATGCTGGTCTGTCCACAAAAGGCCATCTCCGAGGCCAGGCGGGAGGTGGGCGTGGTGCAGGAGGGAAAGGCAGGCGAACTGCTCTTCGTAGAGGGCCGTCTGCGTGTGGGCGAGGCCATGTCGCCGCCCCTTATTCATGCAGTGCAGGCCCAGGCCCGTGAATTTGAACAGGCGGGCGGGCTTGTAATAGTGGATGCACCGCCTGGCACCTCCTGCCCTGTGATCGCCTCTGTGCGCAATGCGCATTATACGATTTTGGTGACCGAGCCCACGCCCTTTGGCCTGCACGACCTGAAATTGGCTGCAAGTGTGTTGCAAAGGCTGGGCCAGCCCTTTGGAGTGGTGCTCAATAGAGCCGACATGGGAAGCGATGAGACCGAGGTGTGGTGCAGAAGTAATGGCATTCCCATACTTATGAAAATACCCTTTGATCGCAGAATAGCCCAGGGATACTCCAGGGGTGAGCCGCTGTTGTACAGCCGCCCCGACCTTCGCGATGCCTTTGAGGCCCTTTTGGAGAGAGTCACACAATGAAAGAGATAGTTGTCATAAGCGGAAAGGGCGGCACAGGCAAGACCAGCATTACGGCCAGTTTGGCCATGTTACTGCCCCAAAAGGTGATAGCCGATTGCGATGTGGATGCAGCAGACCTGCACCTGCTCTTACAGCCTGATATACAGGAGCGTCATGACTTTTACGCCGGCATTCGGCCTGTAATCGACGAGGCCGCTTGCACGGGCTGCGGCACCTGTATGAGTGTATGCCGATTTAGTGCAGTGACAGTGGAGAATGTGGCGGTCATAGACGAATTCAACTGCGAGGGCTGCGGCGTATGCGCCTATTTTTGCCCAAGTAATGCCATTTCTCTGCAAGAAAACCTCTGCGGAGAGTGGTATATCTCACAGACTCAGTATGGCCCCATGGTGCATGCCGCCCTGGGCATAGGCGAAGAGAACTCCGGAAAACTGGTGACCCTGGTCAAGGAAAAGGCCAGACGGCTTGCTGAGGCACAAGGGGCCGAATTGATTCTGGTGGACGGCCCGCCAGGTATCGGCTGTCCGGTCATAGCCTCCATCTCCAATGCCAATAAAGTGCTCATCGTGACCGAGCCCACCCTTTCGGGCCTGCATGATTTAGAACGGGTTTTGGGCCTTGCTCAACACTTCAAGACGCCGAGCCTTGTCTGTATCAACAAATGGGACATAAATGCAGAGGTCAGTCACGAAATAGAGGCCAGATGCGCTCAAAAGGGTGTGCAAGTGGTGGGCAAAATCCCCTTTGATGAGGCCATGCCCAAGGGCCTTGTGGCAGGCCTGCCCGTGGTTGAGTATGATGCCCAAAGCCCTGCAGCAAGGGCCATTTATGCACTATGTGATGCAATAGATATGTGCTCATAATCAGCGTAAGGTAAAGCGAAATTAGGTGACTTTCATGGCGATAAGGTCAGGCTTACTGCTGCCAACAATACGGCTTTGCCATTGGGCCAGTGGTACAGGAGATGTGGATGTGAGCGTTTTTTTGTTCAAGCGTGCAAGGCGCGTTCTATGGATGCCTTCAATTCTTTTATTTTGACCGGCTTAGGGAAAAAATCGTGCACATCCGATCTCAGTGCCTCAATAGCGGTTTCGAGATTTGCGAAGGCGGTGATCATGATGACCTTTGTATCAGGATAAAGTTTTTTGACAGTTTTCAGGACATCCATGCCATCCAATCCCTTCATTTTGTAGTCTGTTACAATTATATCAAATTTTTTTTCCTTAAGCCGCTCCAGTGCCGGTTCTGCGCTGAGAAATGTCTCAACTTCATATCCCGACTGTTCAAGAGATAGTTTTGACATGTCGCAAACTATCTTTTCATCATCAATAACCATTATTTGTGACTTACTCATCTGTCTTGCTCCCTTCTATCTTAGTATAAATTGGTAATCTTATGGTAAATGTTGTACCTTTGCCAACCTCGCTTTTAACTGTTATATCGCCATTATGACTTTTAATTATACCATGACTTACTGACAAGCCAAGTCCAGTGCCTCCTTCACCTTTTGTGCTGAAAAATGGATCGAATATATGTTGAAGCAATTCAGGAGGTATCCCCTTTCCAGTGTCTGTAATAGTTATTTTAATATATTTTTTATTTTCATCCAAGTCTGAAACTATGATAAGTTTGCCATTCTTTGTCATTGCTTGCACTGCATTTGTTATTAAATTTACCAACACTTGCTGTATTTGATTTCTATCTATAAAGGTTAGTGGTAAATTCTCGTTGAGTTTGAGTTGTGTTTCGATGTTTGAAATATATAGCATATTCTGCATTAATTTGATAGCTTTTTGTATAACTGTGTTGATGTCAATCTGCTCCAGTTGTGGTTTTTTGGGTTTGGAGAAATCAAGGAAGTTTTTTACAATCTCTTTCATTCTGTCGGTTTCAGCTTCAACTTTACTCATAAAATTGATTCTGTCATCTTTGCTCAAATTATCGTAAAGTTCTATGTAGGTTTGGGCAAGCATCGATATATTATTAAGAGGATTTGTTAATTCATGTGCAACTCCAGCAGTCATTACACCTATTGACGCCAATTTTTTTGATTGTATAAGTTGTTCTTCTCTATTTTTTAATTCATTTGACATAAAATTTATGGCTTTGATGACAGAATTACATTCTTGATCACAGTCCACATTTTCTATTGTTTTAAAATTGCCTTCCGATATTGATAATGTTAATTTTTGTATCAATTTTAATGATAGCAATATTTTTTTGGATATCAGATGACTTATTACAATGCTTGAAAGAAAGATTATCCAAAATGAATATAACAATATTTTTTGGGACTTCATGATTAATTCATTGGTGTTAGTTCGTTCAAGCCGTGTTATTTGCTCTGAGAATTCTCTTAATTTTTTCCCTGCTTCTCTTATGCTTGTCTCCGTCTGGTTATTGTTAATCTTAGTTTCTTCTATTTCCGATATTAATGCTATTACATTGGTATAGTCATTAAGGTTTTTATTGAGTATTTTGAAGTTATCTTCGCCGACTGCTTTGATTATGTCATCTCTGACATTATCTATTGAATATCTTATTTCACGTATCTTGTTCAAGATATCATACAGATTCATTTTGTTTCGGTAGAGAAAATAGTTTTTTTCGGTCAGTCGTATCTCTAAAAAAGAGGCATTCAGGTCGTCCGCTATCTGTATAAATTTTAATTTTGTCAGTACGAGATTGAGGTTTTGAATGGCGAAGAAAATGACAATAATGAGCACTATAATGTTGAAAAAATTGGATAATATGATTCGGTGTTCTACTTTCATTACCGTTACAATTCTATTGAGCCGAAATTACACATCGTGCAACCTCGGACTGTTCCTTTCTGACAGGTAAATACCACAAAAGGCCGTCCATAATCATCAACAACCCTGCTCCAATGAGGGCCGCGTCGAAAAATGTGGATGCATTGAATCCGAAATATGTTATAAGACCAATTCCAAGACTTGTAAAGGATATCCCCGTTCTGATAAATGCAAGTCCTGTGCGAGCACGAGCATATATCGTTCGATAGCAGCCAGCGATTGTTCTCTGTGCTGCCAGGACGTTTCGCTCGCGAGCGAGATGTGTCCTCTCCCTGCTTGCTGGAGACGGATAGAGTATAGTGGAGTGCCCTGCAAGAAGATCACCGAGGCGGGCGAGCATGGTCTTTTTTATCGAAAGTTTTGTGCTCAATCCATCAATGAAATGATAATTTTCAAGAAAATGCAGAGTGGCGGCGGTTACTTCCACAAGCGTCTGGTTTTCAGGTGGTTTCATGTGGGTTTTTCTTATTTGTAGATAACCTAACAGGCCGAATAGCCCCAGTACTCCACCTGCGATCATGAGCATGATATAAAAATGGAAGTTCATTTTGGGAGAAGGGGCGTACATGAGGGTATTTGATATGGTTATAAGACCGAGTCCCCATCGCAGAAAAGCCAGATCTGTCCTTGCCTTTGCCATATCCGTTCGGTAACATGCAAGCCTTGTGCGCCAGTGAGCCATGGTATTTCGCCAATAAGCAAGTCCTGTCCTCTCGGTTCCTATGAGTTCGCCCGGAGCTGCATGCAAGAAGTCTTGAATAAACCATTGAATATCTTCGTTAAGTGCCACCCACAATTCATACTTTTCAGCCTTGAATAATGTAGATACCTCCGCCAGGATACCAGGATCGGTTGGAGCATTTGTTGCTATTACAATTGTATCTGTATCAATGTCTTTTATAACAGGAAACCATCTTAATATTTCAGACCTTTTTCCGTATAAGGCTTGCAATAACTCCGGTGATATCGGCATTTTTTCGTCATATTCAATAAAAGGACAATGGTAATAATTTGAGAGGGCTTGCAGCAGGATGTGACGGGGTACACCATATTCGTGAATCAGAATGGCTTCGATGTCAAGCCCGCGAGCCTGGGCTGCGGTGGCTGCGGCACGCAGATCATCCTCTCTAATCACCTCGTCTCTTACGAGTGAAAGGAATCGTTCTATAGCTTTTGGGGAGACCCCATCCTTCAAATGTTTCATTGCTGAAAGGTAGTTTTACTCCAAAATCTGGCGGGGGTGCCATAATCTGCCATGGTTATCTCCATCTCCCCAAAACAATATGGCAAAGTTTTTCTTATCCTTTCGGCAGGAAGATGCCAATAAAGTCCATCTGCGATGGCGATAAAACCAATCATCAGCAGAAAAAGATTAAAGATCGTCCATCCAAGGCTGTCTGTGCCGAAATAAACCATAAGTCCTGCACCAACTGATGCGATACTCATTCCGGTCCTGATGAAAGCAAGCCCGGTCCTTGAACGTGCCATAATAGTTCGTAATCTTGCCATGACCCCCCTTCTATCTGCAAGAAGCGTCCTTTCCAGTGCAAGACCTGTGGTTGCCCATATGCCGGGGGAATGAGATGGTTTGACAAAAGGAATGTAGGTAGGCTGTGTCAAATTACTTTCAGTTATATTGTCTTTTCTCAGTGCAGGCAGAGGAAAGACGAAGTCCCAAATAGTTGCTTTGCCACCGGCCGTTTTAAACGATTCAAGGGCAACCACTCCGGCCTTTCTGCCTGGAAAATACCAATAAAACCCTTCCATGATCATTATGGAACCAATGAATATCAAGGAAAAATCCAGAATAGTCCAGGGGCCGGCATGAAACTGTCTGAAAAGAGCTATCCCAAGGCCAATAAATGCTATTCCTGTCCTTGCGAAGGCAAGCCCTGTGCGCGCCCTTGCCATGATAGTTCTATAGCACGCAAGTATGGTGCGTTCCTCGGCCATATCAGTTCGGTCGCTGGCCAGGAACCTGCGTCTCATTACAGGTGAAAGGTTATTCCATTTAGCCCTAAGGTTGTCCGCATCCGGGACAGGAGCGGTGCGTTTAAAAACCGGCTCATCTTCTGTATTCGATACCTCAAGAAATGTCGTTCCCCACGTAGGTTCAGTGCCCGAACAGACAGGCATAGTCTTTCCGGTATTGCGGGCGCCCATGTGCCACTTTATGCCGTCTATCACCATTACGACTCCCGCAATGAGCAGAGGCAGTTCCAGAATCAACAGATAGCCAATGCCGAATATTCTGAAAAGTGTTAGACTAATTATAATGGATGCTATGCCTGTTCTGAGAAATGCAAGTCCTGTTCTCCCGCGCGCCAGTGATGCGCGGTAGCAGGAAAGATACGAGCGTCTGTTTGCAAGAAATGTCCTGACCTTCGCCAAAGGTGTCCTGCCAGCAGTCTGTGAAAAGCCGGGATTTACATCAAAGCTATTTTCTATGATGCGTATGAGATCAGAGGGCAGCGCTATAAGAATATCTAACTGTTCTACGCACATCGCCTGTTTTATCTCTTCAATAACAGAAGTACGTTCGGGGTTGTATATAACAATCTTTGCAGTATTCTCCTTAATTTCGATTGGAAGCCATAGCTCCTTTTTATGCCTTTCCATATTTAAATGAATAGCAATTAAGTATGATGCGGTAAGCTTCTCGTCATACTCAACAAATGGGTAACCATAATACTCTGCCAAAGCAAATAGTATCTCATGCTTCGGTATGCCATGGTCAAGCAGCAACTCCTCAGGATATATATTTAACCTATTTGCTTCTTCGATAATAAGGTTCAGTTTATCCTGAGTAATAAATTGTCTTTGAATAAGTCTTGCAAATTTTCGAGTAATCATTTGTCAACGGGTGCAATCAGTTTTTCTGTCGATCCCAGCTTCTGTATTGCACCGCCTCCGCCAGGTGCTTGATCTGAATCTCCCGGCTTGCTTCTATGTCTGCGATGGTGCGGGCTATCTTGATTATACGGTGATATGCCCGTGCACTCAGCCCCAGTTTGGCCGCCGCCTTCTCCAGAAACGCCTGTGAGGGGGCATCCAACACACAGTATTTGCGAATCTCGCGAGCCGACATCTGGGCGTTACAGTGTATGTGTATCCCTTGGAAACGCTTACCCTGTATCTCTCTGGCCTGCACCACGCGTTCTCTAATGGCTGCCGAAGGCTCCCCTCGTCTGGCCTGTGAGAGCTCCTGATAGGGCACGGCAGGCACCTCTATGTGCAGATCAATGCGATCCAGCAGGGGCCCTGAGATGCGGCTTCTGTATCTTGCAATCTGTTGAGGCTGACAGGTACAGGCATGTCTTGTGTCACCCAGGTGTCCGCAGGGACAGGGGTTTTGCGCACATACCAGCATGGTGCGGGCAGGGAAGGTGATGCTCACAATGGCGCGGGAAACTGTCACCTGACCGTCCTCCAGGGGCTGACGCAGGGCCTCCAGCGTATCCTTTCGAAACTCCGGCAGCTCGTCTAAAAACAGCACGCCGTTGTGGGCCAGGCTCACCTGACCTGGTTTCGGCACACTGCCTCCACCTATGAGCCCTGCCTCGGAAATGGTGTGGTGAGGTGCACAAAACGGCCGGGCAAAGATGAGAGGCTGGTCCTTGGGCAAAAGGCCGGCCACACTGTATATGCATGTGGTCTCCAACGCCTCTTCAAAGGTAAGTGGCGGCAAAATGGATGGCAGCCTGCGGGCAAGCATGGTCTTTCCAGAACCCGGAGGCCCTGTCATGAGCACATTGTGTCCTCCTGCCGCCGTGATCTCCATGGCGCGTTTGGCCTGTTCCTGCCCCACCACATCCTCGAAGTCTTCGATATGGAGCTGCTGCCCCTGAATCTCCCCGACGTGAGCCACGGCAGGCGAAATGGCAATGGAACCCAGCAGATATTCCACCAGTTGCGAGAGATGGTTTACAGGATATACGGTCATATCCCTGACCACCGCCGCCTCTCCTGCGTTTTCTTCCGGCGTAACCAGGGCCTTTACAGACCAGTTGCGGGCTGCCAGGGCTATGGGCAGTGTCCCGCGTGAGGGCTTGACGGAGCCGGTTAGAGAGAGTTCTCCCAACAGCAACAGGTCCTGAACGGCCTCCTGCGGCAAGATGCCTTGAGCGCATAGAATCGCCGCTGCTATGGGCAGGTCCAGGCCGGCCCCTTCCTTTTTCAGGTCGGCTGGGGCCAGATTCAGGGTGATACGCTGGGTTGGAAACGGATAGCCGCAGTTCTTGATGGCGGCCTTCACCCGCTCACGGCTCTCCTTCACCGCTGCCTCAGGCAGCCCCACGATATTAAAGGCCGGAAGCCCTGGAGAGACATCTATCTCCACAGTGACTGGAAAGGCCTGAATACCTATGACCACCGCTGTGCGAGTATAAGCCAGCATCTTATGTGCGAATCTGTCCTGCGCCGTATGCGATGAACTTGGTGGTGGTGAGCTCCTCCAGTCCCATGGGCCCGTAGGCATGAAGTTTGGAGGTGCTGATGCCGATCTCGGCGCCCAGTCCCAGCTCACCTCCGTCGTTGAAGCGGGTTGAGGCATTGATCAATACCAGGGAGGCATCCACTTCCCTCAAAAACCTCTGGGCGTTTTCATAGTTGCGAGTGACTATGGCCTCGGTGTGGTTGGAGCCGTATCGAGTGATGTAATCCATGGCCTCGTCCATGTCCTTTACCACCTTGATCACCAGTTTGAGCTCCAGAAACTCCGTGCCCCAGTCCGTGTCCTGGGCCGGCTGTATCCTCGGTGAGGCAGCGCAGGCCTTTGGGCACCCCAGCATGGTCACGCCTTCCCTAAAAAATGCCTCGGCCATGCGAGGCAGAAAGGTCTGAGCCGCGGCCTCATGCACCAAAAGCCCCTCCATGGCATTGCAGACACCGGGTCTCTGCACCTTTGCGTTGATACAGATCCTTTCGGCCATGTCAAAATCGGCTGATTCGTCCACAAATACATGACAGACGCCCTTATAGTGTTTGAGCACAGGGATGCGGGAGTTCCCGGCCACAAATCGAATAAGCCCCTCACCGCCTCTGGGGATCACAAGGTCAATGAGTTCATCCAGTTTCAAAAGGTGTGTAAGTGCCTCGCGCTCGGTGGTGGGCACCACCTGGACGGCGTCGGCTGAAGCGCCGTTTTTTGCCAGGGCCTTGTGCAGAATACCGGCCAGGGCCATGTTGGAGTGCAGGGCGTCTGATCCGCCCCGCAGGATCACGGAGTTTCCTGCCTTGAGGCACAGGGCCGCTGCATCGATGGTGACATTGGGCCTGGACTCGTAGATCATGAGTATGACGCCAAGGGGAATGCGAATACGCCCGACTTGAAGGTCGTTGGGCCTGCGCCACATGCGAGTCACCTCGCCCACGGGATCCGGCAGTTGAGCCACCTCCCTGAGCCCGTTTACCATGCTGTTTATGACCTTGTCCGAAAGGGTAAGCCTGTCTATAAAGGCGGTGCTCATGCCCTTTGCATGAGCCTTCTCCAGGTCCCTGGAGTTTTCCGCCTGAAGAAACTCCCTGGCAGCCAGTATGCCCTCTGCTGTGTCCAGCAATATCTGATTTTTGATTTTTGTGGGCAGATTTGCCGTTATTTTGGCCGATTTTCGGGCCTTTTGGCCGATCTCAAGGGTCAATCTCTCAAAATCGTTCATGTCTTCCTCCTTAAACGCAACTCATTCCAACACCACGAGATTGTCTCTGTGTATCACCTCGTCGCGTGAATTCTTCAACATACTACAAATCTTTTCGCTTCTACAACCGATCACCTTCTGCAGGTCGCCTGCACCATAATTGGTAATGCCTATGGCCACCTCTCTGCCCTCCAAATCCGTGCAGGACACACAGTTGCCTGCCTGAAACCTGCCTTCCAGGGCCTTTATGCCCACAGCAAGCAGGCTCTTGCCCCCTTGAGTAACGGCCTGCACAGCACCATCATCCAGTATCAGCCTGCCCTTTCTGGGCAGGGTAAAGGCGATCCATGGCTTTTTGCCGTGTATTCTGCGCCTTGCTGCGTGAAACAGGGTGCCTATGACCTCACCGCTCATCAAGCGCAGAAGCACATTGGGGATTCGGCCTCCCGCCACAATCATGGGAATGCCACAGGAGGTTGCCATTCGCGCCGCCAGCAGCTTGGACTTCATGCCTCCGCGGCCTGCGCGGCCCGGGCTGTCTCCGGCCATCTGCAAAATGGAGGCGTCTATGTGCTGAACTTCATGAATAAGCCGTGCATTGGGGTTCTCACGAGGGTCACTGTCATAAAGGCCGTCTATGTCGCTGAGGCACACGAGCAGTTCCGCATCCGTCAGATTCATGACCAATACTGAAAGCTGGTCGTTGTCCGTAAATTGCAGCTCCTCTGTGGCCACCGTGTCGTTTTCATTGATGATGGGTAAAACATCCCATTCCAGCAGGGTTTGAAGGGTATTTTTGACGTTGTTGTATCGCTCCCGTTCGATGAGGCCGTCCCTTGTGAGCAGGACCTGGGCCACCGGCATCTCATATCCGGAAAAGGCCGCGGCGTATGCCTGCATCAAAATCCCCTGACCCACTGCGGCCAGGGCCTGTTTGGCCCTTACAGTCTTGAGTCTGGCCTTTGAAGGAAGCCTGCCTCTGCCTGCTGCAACAGCGCCGGAAGAGACCAGGGTGATCTCCAGACCCTGACTGCGCAGTTGGGCGAGCTGGGTCACCAGGTGGTTCAGGCGATCGAGGGCCAGGCCGTTTTTGTCTGTAAGCACCGCGCTCCCAACCTTCACCACGAGCCTCTTGATGTGTCCAAGCCCCCGCTTGTGCGGGTTCAGTGCCTTTGCGGCGGTATCTAAATCGTTATCCATAGGCTTTCCCCAAGGGATCTCTACGAAATCAGAATGTTCGTAGAGATCCCTTAATGCAAGACGGTAATAGTTTCAAGGAACCTTTCAGATTGCCCCCCCATCCTGACCTGCATCAAGTGATTGAGTCGAATACTCGCTCAACAACCCCTGAACCGTCTTCAGTAATTCTGCAATATTTTCATGAGTGGCTGCGGAGATGCAGACTACATTTGCAGCGGACGAGCTGACCTGGGGCANTTTTTTTATGGCGCCGAGCCTTTCCTGAAGCTCTTCCTTCGAGGGGATNTCCATCTTGTTCAGGGCGATCAAAAATGGTTTTTCAGTAAGGGGTGAGCTGCACCGGTGGAATCGCTCCAGCTCATTCCAGACAGTTAGAAAGGCCTTGCAAGGGTCTTCATCGGAGACATCCACGACAAACAACAGCACCTTCGTGCGTTCTATGTGCCGCAGAAATTCAATACCCATGCCTGTGCCTGTATGCGCCCCTTCAATGAGGCCTGGAATATCGGCGATTACAAAGGAACGGTCATCTCCAAGGTCAACCACGCCCAGTTGAGGAACGAGGGTGGTGAAGGGATAGTTTGCTATCTTCGGCCTGGCTGATGTGACCACTGAAAGAAGTGTGGATTTCCCCGCATTGGGCAGGCCCACCAGCCCCACATCCGCAAGGAGCTTCAACTCCAGCACTATGTGTCTTTCTTCACCGGGCAGGCCCGGCTGTGCGTAGCGAGGGGCCTGGCGTGTGGCGCTTACAAAATGGGAGTTGCCCAACCCGCCCTTGCCGCCCCTGGCTGCGACCCACTCCTCCCCTGGCTGAGTAAGATCCGCAAGTACGGCCCCTGTGTCCTTGTCCTTGACCTCGGTGCCGGGTGGAACGGGTATGACCAGATCCTTTCCGCTTTTGCCGTGCCTGTTGGCACCCATTCCAGGGGCACCGTTTACCGCCCGGTAAATACGTCTTTTGCGAAAGGATGAGAGTGTGTTGAGATTGGGATTTACTTTCAGAACGACATTCCCGCCGTCTCCGCCATCTCCGCCGTCAGGGCCACCCTTGGGAACGAATTTTTCATGCCGGAAGCTGACGCAGCCCCTGCCGCCGTCTCCAGCCATTACATGTATCTCGACTTCATCTACAAAGTTCATGAATTGCCTTTTAGAGTGGATTAACCATCTTTTAATGTTGGTTGTTGAATTGATGCAGCCAGAAGGCTGTGGTGTCTGGAATAGCTGAAATAAACGATCATCCCTATGATCAGCCAGAGGAGAAAGCGCAGCCAGGTTATGGGAGGCAGGCTTATCATCAGATAGATGCAGAAGGCCATGCCAAGCAGAGGGATCAGGGGGCTGCATGGTGTCTTGAACGGCCTGGGCAGGTCCGGTTGTTTGTAGCGAAGCACTATGACTCCGGCACAGACCAGCACAAAGGCAGCCAGGGTGCCGATATTGACCAATTCCGTCACATGCGAAATGGGTGTAAAGCCTGCTATGGCAGCCATGATAAAGCCGCTGGTGAGAATGATACGCACAGGGGTGCGAGTGGTCTCATTGACCTGGGCAAATACGGGAGGAAGTAGCCCATCGCGTGACATGGCCAGAAAGATGCGTGTCAGCGCATAATACAGCACAAGCATTACTGTGGTGAGCCCTGCAATGGCGCCTGCGGCTATTACAGCCGAGGCCCAGCGGTGACCGATGCGCAGCATTGCATCAGCTACAGGGGATGGGACATTGAGGGTCGCATAGGGCACTATGCCGGTCAGCATTCCAGATACCACGATATAGACGATGGTGCAGACGGCCAACGAGGCCACTATGCCGATGGGCAGGTCCCTTTGGGGGTTTACCGCCTCTTCCGCTGCGGTGGAGACCGCATCAAAGCCTATGTATGCAAAGAAGATGATGGCCACTCCATGCCAGCCGAACGGCATGAAAGGTGTCCAGTTTTCAAGTTTGAAGCTGCCCGCCGCCACTATGATAAAAAGCAGGATGGCCAGTATCTTTACCGCCACCATGACGGCGTTGAAGCGCACGCTCATCTGCACGCCTATGGAGAGAAGGGCCGAGAGAAAAAGGATTATCAAGACAGCCGGCAGGTTCACCAAACCTCCCTCGGCAGGTGACATAGTCAGGAGCTGGGGCAGACCGAATCCAAGTGCTGTCAGGGCATTATTCACATACCCAGACCAACCAATGGCCACGGTAGGCGTGGCGACACCATATTCCAGAATTAGATCCCAACCAATGATCCAGGCTACTATCTCGCCCAGCCCTGCATAGGCATAGCCATAGGCACTTCCACATCCGCCTATGGCCGCAGCCAGTTCAGCATAGGAAAGGGCGGTAAATGCACAGGCAAAACCCGAAAGCACAAAGGAAAGCATGATAGCAGGCCCTGCCTTTGTGGCAGCGGCGACACCTGTCAGGACGAAAATGCCTGCACCGATGATGGCGCCGATGCCCATCAGAGTCAGGTCTGTGGCGCTCAAGCAGCGTTTCAGTCTGGAGCAACCATGCCCTCTAACCGTTTTTTTGCGCAACAATTCCACTCTTCTCCCCCTCCGTTCCGTTAACTCAGGGCCGCCAGCGCCTTTTTGAGCCGTTTGACGCCCTCCTTCAGGGTATCAAGGCTGGCTGCATAGGAAAAACGTATAAATCTATCGTCACCAAAGGCGATTCCCGGCACTGCAGCGATTCTTGCCTCGTCCAGCAGATAATCGGCCATGGCCAGGGAGCCGTCGATCTCTCTGCCATTGTTGGGGGTCTTCTTGCCGTAATATGCCGAAAAATCAGGGAATACATAAAATGCACCCTTTGGCTCCACACAAGAGAGAGCGGGGATGGAAGGCAGTTCCTGCATCAGATAGTCCTTGCGTTCTGCAAAGGCCTTCAGCATGTTCCTGACACAGTCCTGCGGGCCTGCGATGGCTGCCGCAGCGGCCTTTTGGGCTATGGAGGTGGGATTCGAGGTGTTCTGGCTTTGAATCTTGGTGGCGGCCTTGACCACTGCCTCAGGCCCGGCCAGGTATCCGATGCGCCAGCCTGTCATGGCATAGGTTTTGGATACGCCGTTTATTACCAGTGTGCGATCCTTTGCCTCAGGAAACAGGGACGCGGCGTTTTCACAACCCTTGCCGTCGAAGCGAATGGCGTCATAGATATCGTCAGAGATGATATAAAAGCCGTGTTTGACCGCCAACTCAGCGATATCTTTCAGGTTTTCAGATGAATATACCGAACCTGTGGGATTTGAAGGGCTGTTCAGGATGATGGCCTTTGTGCGGCTGGTCAGGAGCTCGGCGATGGCCGCAGGCTCTATGGCGAAGCCATTGGATGGCTCTGTCTGAAGATACCGCACCACTCCACCTGCCAGTTCCACCATGGGAGGATATGAGACCCAATAGGGTACCGGCAGGATCACCTCGTCGCCTGGGTCTATGATGGCCTGCATACAGTTGTAGAGCGCCAGTTTGCCGCCTGTAGAGACCATGACCGCATTCTCAGAATAGGTGAGCCCGTAATCCCGTTCCATCTTTTCGATAATGGCCTTTTTCAGGTCAGGGATGCCGCCCACCGCCGTATATTTGGTGAAACCATCTTTTATGGCCTTGATTGCGGCCTCTTTGATGTGATCAGGGGTGTCGAAGTCCGGCTCTCCCACCGACAGATTGATGATGTCGGCGCCCTGGGCCTTGAGGGCCTTGGCCTTGGCGTCTATGGCCAGGGTGGGGGATGGCTTCAGATTTCTTACGCGTTCCGAAAGAGGCGGCTGCCAGTTTGCCTGATTATTCATAGATGAGTGCATGATGTCTGTGTCCTTTCATTTTAGGGAGTCTTGCAAAATTGCCCTTTCGCTCACAACTGCGTTGCTCTTCCCTGCCTGTTATCGAACGAAAATTCTAATTTTTCAAGGCTCCCTTTATTTTTTAAAATCTTCCGCATGTAGTTGTTGCTGGAATGCGAGCCAGGCATCCAGGGTTGTCCGTTCGTAGATGACCTGTTCCAGGAACAAACCCTGCGCCGGAGCCGTTGGGGCTGAAACCGACCTGTCTCTGGCCAGCAAGGCTGTTTTGACATGTTCAAAGTGCATTCGACCCATGCCTATGACTGCCAGCAACCCTACGATATTCCTAACCATATAACGAAGAAACCCGTTTGCGGCAATGGTAAATGTATAGAAATGTGTATCGGACAAAGGAAAATAAAAAGGAGGGCTGAGGGAAATTGGCTGATGCTGAATGGAAAGACTGTAAACAGTGCGCTCCGTTGTGGTAACCGAACTCCCGCTGGCCTGAAAGGTCTTGAAGTCATGTGTGCCCAGCAGGAACGCAGCCCCCTTTCGCATGGCCTCTAAATCCAGTTTTTGCAGTGAGTTGGTTCTCAATACCCAGGCATGTCTTCTCCAGAGAGGCAGAGGATTGTGGGCCAACACGAGATGATATGTATAAATTTTGCACAGGGCATGCTTTCGCGCATGGAAATCCAGCGGAACATCCTCGGCGCTCAGGACCGCCATATACTCGGGCAGCAGGGCGTTCAGGCCGTTTTTGATACCTGTAAGTGGGATTGTGGTGTTTTGAGTGTGGAAATTGGCCACCTGACCCAGGGCATGCACGCCTGCGTCGGTCCTGCCCGATGCTGTGACATAAATTTTTTCCTGAAACAGGGTGGCGAGGGCCTGCTCCAGAACCCCCTGTAAAGTCACTTCATGAGGCCTCTGCCGCTGCCAGCCATGGCAGCAGGAACCGTCATATGAAATCAGGAGTTTTATGTTGCGCATGAGTCCGGCCAGCGCAAAAAGATGGGGAATGGAATGATGGGATTACGGATACAGCGGGGCCTGCAGCAGGCCCTCGGTTTCTGGAAATCCGCACATGAGATTCATGTTCTGAATGGCTTGACCTGATGCCCCCTTTACCAGGTTGTCTATGGCGGATATCAAAATCAGCCTGCGGGTGCGTATGTCCACCTTGCAGCCTATGTCACAGTAGTTACTGCCCCTCACGCGCAGGACATTGGGAAATGTGCCTTTTGGCAAGATGCGGACAAAGGGTTTGTCTGCGTAAAAACCCCTCAGGGCGGCCAGAATGTCTTCTGTGGAGGTGTTCTGGTCTGTCAGATCTGCATAGATGGTGGTGAGGATGCCGCGAGAAACAGGCAGCAGATGCGGTGTGAAGTTGATGGTTACCTGCGCCCCCGCTGCGATGGACAACTCCTGTTCTATTTCGGGTGTATGGCGGTGCTGGCCCACTTTATAGGCGCAAAAGCCCTCGTTTACCTCGCAAAACAGCGTTGTCATGGAGGGGCTGCGGCCTGCTCCGCTGGTCCCTGATTTGGAATCCACTATGATACCATGGTGTTGAATCATGCGCTGTTTCAAAAGCGGCGCAAGAGGCAGAATGGCGCTTGTTGGATAACAGCCAGGATTTGCTGTAAGCCTGGCGTTGCTGATCTGCCGGGCATATAATTCAGGCAGGCCATAGACGGCTGCCGCAAGATATTGAGGGGCTTTGTGTGCTGAATACCAGGCTTCATAGACAGCTTGGTCATGAATGCGGAAATCAGCGGAGAGGTCGATCACCTTCAGCCCTGCCTGCAAGAGGTCAGGTACAACGGCCATGGCCGCTTCATGGGGGACCGCGGTGAAGACCAGCTCAGAACGTTTCGCTATGGAGGTTATATCTGGTTCCTCGAAGTTGAGCCCTGAAAACAGGCCTGTCAGGGATGGAAAGAGGCTTTCCACCGAAAGACCCGCCTCCTTGCGGGATGTTACGGCAACGACCTGCACCTGCCCATGCCGGCGTAGAACCCTAAGCAGTTCGAGCCCTGTGTATCCAGAGCCTCCTATGATAGCTACTTTCAGCATGTTCTTCACTCAAAGAAAAGCGGTTTCCTCGCCCAGCTGCACAAAGGGGGCAAAGAAACCGCTTCAAGCCTGATAATGAATTAACGTTTGGAGTACTGGAAGCGCTTTCTGGCTGCGGCAAGGCCGTATTTCTTGCGTTCCTTGGCCCTGGGATCCCTTGTGAGGAAACCAGCCTTTTTTAGAGGGACCCTGTGTTCAGGATCGGCCAGCAGGAGCGCCCTGGCTATGCCGTGACGGATCGCCTCAGCCTGGGCTGAGATCCCGCCACCAGTTACCGTAGCCTTTATATCGAATTTCCCTTGCGTATTGGTTATGAGCAATGGTTTGGTGATGGTGGTTTCAGCCAGATCAGAGGAAAAATATTCCTTGCAGCCCTTGTTGTTGACCTGTATGGAGCCTGAGCCCGGCAAAAGCCAGACACGGGCTACTGCTGTTTTCCTTCTGCCTGTAGCGTAATGTGTATCTTTAGCCATATCGAATCCCTTCTATTTTTAATGGGAACCTTAAAAAATCGCCCTTTCGCTCACGACTGCGCTTAATTTTTCAAAATTCCCTAATATTTTGATTTTATTGGGCAAACTGTAATTTTTCAGGAAGTTGGGATGCATGTGGATGCTCGGAGCCCGCATATACCTTCAGCTTTTTGAACTGCAGACCGCCCAGGGTGTTTTTGGGCAGCATGCGCTTTACGGCAAGCTTTATCACATCCTCAGGCCGTTTGGCCAGCATCTCTGAGGCCTTTTTGATCTTAAGACCGCCGGTGAAACCGGTGTAGGTCTTATACGGCTTTTCTGTGGCCTTGTTTCCCGTCAGACGCACCTGGCTGGCATTGATAACAATGATAAAATCCCCTGTGTCTAAGTGCGGAGTGAAGATGGGTTTGTGTTTGCCACGCAAACGAGTGGCGATTTGAGTGGCAAGTCTGCCCAGGGTCTCGCCCTTGGCATCCACTACATACCATTTGTGTTCTATCTCGTTCACCTTTGGAAGCGGCGTTTTCATGAAAGTATTCTCCATTTAAGGCTGTTCTTGATGATTTTTCTAAAGGAAGCCTTGAAAAATTGCCCTTTCGCTCACAACTGCGTTTAATTTTTCAAAACTTCCTAAAGAAGTTAAATTCATAAAGGAAAAGTCCATATTTGTCAAGGCGCTGGCGGATTTTTTTTCGGTAACCAGCAGCGGTTATTGTTTTTGTGCATATTATAAATGCGTTTTGCTATTTTTGTGGTTTATTTAAACAGATACCTGATGCTCCTTTATAATTTCATCAAATATACAGGAGGTTGAGGTAAAAAATCTACAGGGAGGAATACCACATGGTGACCGACATCTCTTCCGATGAACTCAAGGATTATCTAAAAAACCGCAAGGAACAAGAGTATCTGCTCATAGATGTGAGGGAGCCGAAAGAATACGCTGTGTCGCATATTCCAGGGGCACTGCTCATCCCTTTGAAAGATGTGGAGGCAAAAATAGTCGGCCTGGATGCCGATAAAGAGGTGATCTTTTATTGCAGGAGCGGCAGGCGTTCGCGCATCGCCGCCGAGTTCGTTGACGGCATGGGTGCTGCGTTCAAAAAGATATTCAATCTGGCAGGCGGCATTTTGGCCTGGCAGGGCAAGTCACTGTCAGGTTTCCCGCATGTCATGACCATTGACATCTCCCAAGGCCCTGAAAAGGTGCTGATGGATGCCATAGGTTTTGAAAAGGCTGCCGAACGTTTCTATGAGACGGCGGCCCGCGTGTTTCCGCAGTCGTTGGTCTCTGATATGGCCTTACACCTGGCCAGATTTGAAATAAGTCATGCAAAGGTGATTTATGGCCTGCTCAAACACCTGAATCCTGCCGCACCGCCTTTTGAAACACTGTATGAGACCGCATCCGACAATTTTTTGGAGGGCGGTCTGATGCTGGAGGAGGCGATAGAGCGCCTGAAGACCATGGAGGGTGAGCCGATTCTGAATCTTGGTGAAATCGCTATTGAGATAGAGTGGATGGCCTATGAGCTTTACAAAAATTATGCAGCCATTACAAAGGACGTGGAGATGGCACGGGTGTTTTTGCAATTAGCAGACCAGGAAAAGGGACATGCGCGTATCATAGCCCATTATTTTTAGATGGGTGCCTACCCTTTTGTTGAATGGCTGTGCCCGCGTATTTGCACAGAGGCATATTGCAATACAGTTTCTTTTTAATGGGTATCTTCTCAAGAAACCCTGAAACGGATTAAAGACGACCACATGTGAAAAATCTTGCATTTTTTATGGAAATATGCAGGAGTTGGTGCTATCATGCTGAAAAATTCCAAAGGAGGGATTTTAAGATGAAAAAGTATATCTTCGTGGTTTTGATGGCTGGCTTGTTGATTGGCTGCAGTAATCCAGCGGACCAGAAACAGCCCTCTACAACACAGGAGACCGCCAAACCAGCAGCCCCACCGGCTGCGGCTTCAGCCCCGGCCGCTGCTCCTGAAACCAAGGCAGCAGTGCCTGCCGCCGAGACCAAGCCTGCCGAGACAGCTCCTGCCCCCCAGGCAGAGGCTGCCAAGCCTGCTGCTGAATCTCAGGCCCCTGCCGCTGCCGAAAATGCAGCGAAAGAGACGCAGCCCGCACCTGCCGCCGAGACCAAGCCTGCCGAGACAGCTCCTGCCCCCCAGGCAGAGGCTGCCAAGCCTGCTGCTGAGCCTCAGGCCCCTGCCCCTGCCGCACCCCATACATCGGATGTGACGAGCGACAAGCCCGTTGCCGGAGCAGGTGTAAGCGAGACTGTAAAGGCACCAGCCGGCAAGGAAACCCCTAAAACCGGTCAATAATGACAAAGACTGTCTGTAAACGTTGCGGGGCCTGCTGCATCAAGGGCGGCCCCGTCCTTCATCAAGAGGACATTTCACTGCTCTCTTCCAGTCTTTTATCGCCGGATGTCCTGGTCACCATTCGCAAGGGCGAACCTGTCTATCACCCCACAGAGGACAGGCTTGTAGAGTTGCCGATGGATATAATCAAAATCAGGACAAAGACTCAAGAGACCGCCTGTATCTTTTTCAATGTGGGGGAAATGTCTTGTGATATATATCGCGACAGGCCGTTGGAGTGCAGGGCATTTAGATGTTGGGATACCAAAGAGGCGGAGGGGCTGTTTTTGACGGATGTCCTTGCCAGAGAGGATATATTCCCATCCGGTTCTTCCTTTATAGAGGTTATAAAGGCCTATGACCAGCGATTCCCTCCCAAAGAGATCTTTTCAATGATCTTCGAGGCCAGGGACCTCTTGGATTCCGCCAAAGAGATATTGTCTGCGTTGCAGGATATAGCTGAAAAAGATGAAGCGTTCAGGGTGAGGGTGCGAGAGACCTTTGGAATCAAAGAGGATGCCATTGATTTCTTTCTCGGCAGGTCGGTATCCGCCCTGCAACGGCAATACAGCGCGCCCATCAAGGGCTGAACCGCATATTTTGGCGGCCTATTGGCCGGATATGACATATTTCAACAAGATCAATTCACTCGTAGCCTGTTGCAGCCGTTCTGCCAGACTTTTCAGGATGGTGAGGCAGAATGTGGGGGTAAGGGTTATTCTGCGCAGAAATTCTTCCTTTGTAAGGCTCAGCACAGTCGATTCTTTTGTAGCCTGAGCGGAGGCTGTGCGCCTGGAGCCTTCCGTAAGCAGTCCCATTTCTCCAAAGACCTCTCCCTTGCCCAGGGTGGCTATGGTGATGCGGCGGCCTTCCATGGTCTTAAATACCTCCACCTCTCCTTCAAGTATATAGAACATATCATTGGCGTCATCGCCTTCCAGAAAGATTAGCTGGTCTTTGGCAATCATCAATTGGCTACTATCTGTTCTACTCCCCTGTTGCACGGTCATTTCCTCCTGTCAAAAAGCCCTGTTGCATGGTTGTAGGGTAACACAGGCCTATGCGCCTGCCAATATATACTCTACATACCTGTGTGTCCAACCAATGTCTTATGGGTTCCTTGAAAAATAAACCATTACCGTTTTACATTAAAGGGAGCCCCTATAAAATTAGAATTTCCGTTCGCCCATGCTCCCTGCCTGTACGTTGCACGCAGACAGGCAGGGAGCATTTCCCCCCGGCGGGCAACGCAATCATGAGCGAAAAGGCAATTTTTCGAGGTTCCCTTATATAAACAAAAAAGCCCTGTTGCAGTATATCGCAACAGGGCTTTTGCTTAACAGCATTTTATGAAAGCAGTATTACTCTGCCTTTTCTTCTTCAAAGGCCTCTTCCACGCCCTTTCCAAAGCCAGGCACGCCATACATAACAGTAGAGCCCGAGGAGAAAAATTCCAGCTTGCCTTCTCTTACGAGTTCGTTGGCCGCATTCTTCACCTCACGTGGAGATGCATCTGGACAGGCGGCATACATGTCCTTGATATACATCTTGGACTTGAACGCCGCTTTTTTTGTGCAAAATTCCACGAGCAACCTTTTGAGTTCTTCTTTATCGACTGCCATTTTAATATTCCTCCTGTGAGGCTATTTGGTTAAAGGTTATCGGTATGTACACTCCACTTGAACTGTGTGGTGGTGTGATATGTGTCATAGGCCAGACGATAATCGTCGATGGACTTGTCGGTGAACGGAATGTTGCACTTCTCAAAGAAGCGTTCCCAGCCGATTCTGGCGGCCCAGTCACCCAGACGCTCATACTTGTTGGCATTAGAGGCATAGACCTCCAAGATATTTCTGATGGTCTTTACGGTTGACTGCCAACGGGGCGGTTCACTGGGGATATATGGGATTACGAGCTTGGAAAACTGAGGGGTGCTGATTCGGTTGGAGATCTTGCCGCCAACCAGAATGGCTACGCCGTCACCTTGACCGTCTGCCAATGGCATGGCGGGACACATGGTATAGCAGTTACCACAGAACATACAACGCTCTTCATTGACGCGCACGGTCTTTTTCTTCTCACCGTTGATCTCCACAGTAGCCGGCTTGATGGCTCCCAAAGGACAGGCAGCAACGGCCAAGGGCAGCTCACACACGCCGGTGATACGCTCATCCTCGACCAGGGGTGGCTTTCTGTGAACACCAAGTATGGCTATGTCGGAGCAGTGCACCGCGCCGCACATATTCAGACAGCAGGCCAGGGCGATACGCACCTGGGCGGGGAGCTTGTGGCTGCCGAAGTATTCAAACAGGTCGTCCATCACGGACTTTACGACGCTGGAGGCATCAATGGCCGGTGTATGGCAGTGCACCCAACCCTGGGTATGCACGATATTGGTTACGGATGCGCCTGTGCCGCCCACCGGGAACTTGTAGGAACCGCCCTGGAACTTACGGCCCTTCAGGTCATCCAGCAGGGCGCGCAGTTTGGCCTCTGTCTCTACATGGAATTCGATGTTGTTGCGGGTGGTCCAACGCACACAGCCGTCACAGTATTTATCGGCGATCTCGGCAACCTCACGAATGAGATTCGTGGTGATAAGACGGGCGGAGGCGCAGCGCACGGCAAACACGGTATCGCCGCTTTCAGCGGTATATTTGATTACACCGGGCTGCACGATCTCATGATATTTCCACTGGCCATAGTTCTTCTTGAGAACCGGTGGCAAGAACTGGAAGAAGTGGGCAGGACCGATGTCTGTGATGCGGTTCTGCATGGGCTTGGCAGGGTCATAGAGCTTCTCGGCCAATGTCTTGTCATAGGGCTTGCTCAACAGCTCAGAGATATCGAAGCCCGGGTTGTCGCCATAGAGTTCCTTCTGTTTTTCGAAATATTCGTTCATAGTTGTCTGTCTCCTTGTTTGCGTAAACTATGCAGCGTGTCTCTTGCGGAATTCGGCTGCATCACGTTTCCAGCCGCCTTCGACCTCATCGGCGCTCCAGAATACATATGGGTTGGAGCGTGGCTCTTTGACCATCTGTGGAATGGCCTTGAGACCGGTGCGGCGGAGCAGTTCCTGAATGCTCTGACGCTGCAACAGCTCTCCGAAACGCTCACGGTTCTTACCCTCTTCCATCCACCAATCCCAGATGGAACCAACGAAGTCCTTGAATTCATCATAGGGGGGTTCCATCTTGATGAAGGGAATGACCAGTGTGGATATCTGGGCGCCGTCCAGAATGGGGGCCTTGGCGCCCATCAGGATGGTGGCACCTGTGTCCACGCCTGGACGCAGCGCTACCGGCATGACGTTGATGCAGTGCATGCAGCGGGTGCACTCACGATTGTCGATCTTCAGGGTCTTGCCCTCCATCCACATACACTTGGTGGGACAGAGGTCGATGACCTCTTTCTGAATGTCGAATTTACCCCAGTCCCTATCGGAATGTGCGCCTGCATTGGGCTTGAGCTCTCCGGCCATATATGCAGCCACTGCGGCCTGATCTATACGGATTTCGTCGCGCCATGTGCCGATGATGGAGCAGTCGGAACGGGCGATGGCGGCCACACAGTCATTGGGGCAGCCGGATGACTTGAACTTGAACTTGTATGGGAAGGCCGGCCTGTGCAGTTCATCCTGGAAGGTCTGAGTCAGGTCATAAATGATGCCCTGGGTGTCTATACATGCCCATTCACAGCGGGATTTGCCCATGCAGCACTCAGGTGTACGAAGGTTGGAGCCTGAACCGCCCAGGTCAACGCTCATCTGATGCGTGAAATCGAAAAAAATGGGTTCAAGCTGGTCTGACTTGGTTCCGAGCATGACCAGGTCGCCTGTGGAGCCATGCAGGTTGGTCATACCGCTGCCCCTGTGATCCCATATATCACACATCTTGCGCAGGAAGGCGCTGGAGTAAAACTTGCCGTTGGGCTGATTTATGCGCACTGTGTGGAAGTGGGCGATGCTCGGGAACTGCTCGGGCGCATCGGAATAACGGCCGATGACGCCGCCGCCGTAACCGAAGACACCCACGATACCACCGTGTTTCCAGTGGGTCTCTTTGTGTTTGAAAGAGAGTTCGAGCTGACCGAGCAGGTCGAGGCACTCCTGTTTACCAGCGAGACCTTGCTGCTCGATGTCATCGACGAAGCTGGGCCATGACCCTTTCTTTAACTCGTCGCACATTGGTGTGGCATGTTTCTTGACTTCTGCCATTGCTTTTTCCTCCGACTTGAGATTTTTGATAAAAATCTTTGTATTGCCTTGGGCCATTAGATTGGCCAAAAGATGAAACTTCTGCAAAAAAATGAATCGCCATTCGGAAATTTCTTATACTATCTTTGTGTTTTTTTTGTCAAGCTAAAAATATGGTCTCTCTACCAAAATCTATCTTTTCACCAATTTCCACGTCCCCAAATTCCGCGATTGAAGTTACTTAATAGTAATAATTCCTTTTGAGAAATAACGAGGTCAAAATCGTTCCCAAGCTCCAGCCTGAAAACCAGGGGAATAATGGAATCTGGGTTTTCTTTTAGCCTTTTTTTTGTGTGCTTTTTGTGATAACAAAAGAAGCACTACATCAATGGAAAAAGGAGCTGCCCTTGGAAACCGCCTGCTGTGACCTCCATACTCACACTACCGCCTCAGATGGGTCATATTCACCGCAAGAGCTGGTAAAAATGGCCGCTGCTGCTGGTCTAAAGGCCATAGCCGTCACGGATCACGATACAATGCAGGGTATTTCAGAGGCCATGGAGGCAGGCAAGGAATACGACGTAGAGGTGATTGCCGGCATGGAACTGAGCGTACTCTACCGCCAGGGAGACATGCACATACTTGGCTACTACATCTCTCCATCCCCCCTTTTAACTGAAGTATTACAAGAGGTCCAACAGGCCCGGGCCAGAAGAAACCCCCTCATTCTGGAAAAACTGGCATATCTTGGCTGCAAGATCAACATGGACGAATTGGCGGACATGGCCCAGGGAGGTCAGATCGGCAGGCCTCATATCGCCCAGGCCATGGTGAACCACGGTTTTGTCTCGGACACACGCACCGCCTTTGCCATGTATCTCAAAAAAGGCGGGCCTGCCTATGCCCCAAAGTCCATTCTTTCGCCCAAACGGGCCATAGAGGCCATTCACTCCGCAGGCGGGCTGGCGGTTTTGGCCCATCCCTTCAGCCTGCATTGCAATCACCAGGCGGCGCTGGAGGAGATCGTTGCGGAACTGAAGACATGGGGCATAGACGGAATGGAGTGTTATTACAGTGAACACGACCCATCATTTACTGAGATGTGTCTGAGGGTTGCAGACAGGTATGATTTAGTTGCCACAGGCGGCAGCGACTTTCATGGCAGGCCCAAGCCCAATATCCAACTGGGGAAAGGCAAGGGCAACCTGTGTGTCCCCTATGAATGTGTGATTCTATTAAGGGATAGGCTACAGAAGTGATGCATTGCCTCTTCCTTTTATGCCTTTTTTTCGGGCTTTTGATAAGCTCTATTGGTCAGGCCCAGGAAGGGGCTGAGAGCCGCTGCCCTGAGACGGGAGACACTCTCGTCACAGCCTCCATAGGGGATGCCTCCAACCTCATTCCCATGCTTTCAGCAGATGCCACATCCCATGAGATCGCTGGCCTGATCTACAACGGCCTTGTGAAATACGACAAAAACCTGGAACTCATAGGGGACTTAGCTGAATCATGGGAGGTCTCTTCAAACGGCCTGGAGATCACATTTCACCTCAAAAAGGGAGTGAAATGGACCGATGGCACGGAATTTACCTCTGCAGATGTGCTCTTTGGCTTTCAGACCATTACCAACCCCAAGACGCCCACGGCCTATGCCGGAGACTTTTTAGAGGTGGAGGAGGCCACTGCCCCTGACCCATATACCTTCAAGGTGCGTTACAAACGGCCCTTTGCCCCTGCCCTCAGTTCCTGGGGGAACCTGGTGGTCTTGCCCAAACACCTCCTGGAGGGCAAGGACATCACTCAAAGCCCCCTGGCGCGAAACCCTGTGGGATTGGGCCCATACAAACTCAAGGAGTGGAAGACACAGGAACGCATAGAACTGGTGGCCAACTCTGACTATTTTGAGGGCCGGCCCTGCCTGGATCGCTATCTCATGCGCATCATTCCAGATGCCGCCACCACCTTTATGGAACTGAAGGCAGGCGGGGTGGATTGGACAGGTCTTTCTCCTCTTCAGTTTGACAGACAGACCGATAGCCGCTATTTTCAGCAAAATTTCAAAAAATACAGTTACTTGGCCTTTGCATATACATATATGGGCTTCAATCTGGACAATTCTCTGTTTTCAGACAAAAAAATACGACAGGCCATCGCCCATGCCATCGACAAGGACGAGCTGGTTCGGGGTGCACTTTCAGGCCACGGAGTAGCGGCCACAGGGCCCTACAAACCCGATGCCTGGTTTTATAACCCCAATGTCAAACGATACGATTTTAATTCGCAAAAGGCAGAGGCCATGCTGAAAGAGGCAGGTTGGGTGCGCTCTGAAAAGGATGGCTGGCTTTACAAAGACGGCAGAAGGTTTGCCTTTACTGTGCTCATCAATCAGGGCAACAGCCTGAGGGAAAAGACGGCACAGATCATTCAATACAGACTCAAACAGGTGGGCATAGACATGCAGATCCGTTCAGTGGAATGGACCGCCCTCATAAATGACTTCATAGACAAGAGGCGCTTCGAGGCGGTTATCATGGGCTGGACAACAGGCCAGGATCCGGATATCTATGACATCTGGCACTCATCCAAGACCGGTAAAAAGGAACTGAACTTCATAGGATATAAAAATGAAGAGGTGGACAGGCTGCTGGTAGAGGGCCGTATGACCTTTGACAAGGCCAAACGAAAGGCCATCTATGACCGCATACAGGAGATTTTGGCCGAGGATCAGCCTTATGTCTTTTTATATGTGCCAATGAGCCTCTCCATAATTCACAAGAGATTTAGAGGCATAGAGCCGGCGCCTGCAGGCATCAGCTATAATTTCATTCGCTGGTGGACACCAGCCTCTGAACGAAAATACATAACTCCATAGAGGCGTTAAAAAACCCTTGAATGTGTTAGGAGGTGATGTTATGGAATGCCAGAAGGAAAGGAATTTGAAGGATTGCACCTGTTCGTATGCATCCTGTAACAAAAAGGGGATCTGCTGCGAGTGTCTGCGGTATCACCTGAAATCCAGGCAGCTTCCAGGCTGTTGTTTTTCGGCAGAGGCTGAAAGGACCTACGACAGGAGCTTTGAACACTTTGCAAGGCTGGTAATGGCCAGGCAGGTGTAGCAGGCAGGGCATGATTTATAGACCCCGCCATTTTGATACATGAGGCAACACATGGAAAACACCATAGACCTCTCTCGACGCAAGGAAGAACTGCGCAATCACATCAAAGATGTCTTCCCTGAGTCCAATCTCGACTATTGTCTCACATGCGGCATGTGTGTGAGCGGTTGCCCTGCAGCCGACATCGAGGGTTTGGACCCCCGCAAGCTTTTGCGCATGTTCGTGCTGGGCCAGGAGGAAGAGCTCCTCTCCACTCGATGGATATACACCTGTACAGTGTGCGGCAGGTGCAAACATGCCTGCCCCATGGGCATAGATGTGGGCAGAATCGTCTATGTCCTTCGAGGAATGAGGCCCAAGGACCAGCGGCCAGCCAATCTGCAGCGCTCCTGTGAGCTGCAAAAGGCCGGAAACAGCACCGGCATCCCCAACGAAGACTTTGTATGGGTGGTGGGGGATGTACTGGAAGAGACTCGGCAAAACGAGCCTGAGTGGGCAGGGCTTCAGGCCCCCATCGACAAGGCCGGAGCAGAGTACTACCTCAACCAAAACGCCAAGGAACCCACTGTGGAGCCTGAAGAGATGGTGCCCCTCTGGAAGATTCTGCATCGAGTGGGCATAGACTGGACATATTCCTCCAAATGGTGGGATGGGGCCAACTATTGCCTCTTTCCAGGCGACCCAAAGGACTGGGAAGAGACCTTGCGAAAACAGGTGGAGGTCGTCGATGCCCTTGGCTGCCGATATTACATCAACACCGAGTGAGGCCACATGTTCTATGCGGTCCTGGAAGGACTGCGCCGCTTCAAGATACCCCACAACTTTGAGTTTGTGAGCATCATCAGCCTCTATGCCCGCTGGATCAGAGAAGGCAGGCTCAATGTGAGTTCGGCATGGAATACCGAGGGACTTAAGTTCACTGTTCAGGACCCATGTAAGTTAGTGAGACAGGGCATTGGAGATGAGGTCGCCGAGGACCTGCGGTTTGTCATAAGGCAGGTGGCCGGAGAAGAGAACTTTATAGATGTCTGGCCCAACAAATCCAACAACTACTGCTGCGGCGGAGGCGGAGGTGCGCTTCAATCCGGTTTTGTGCAGAACCGCAGGGCCTGCGGCAAGGCCAAGTTTCAACAGCTTCAGGCCACAGGCGCCGATGTGGTCATCACGCCATGCCATAACTGTCATACCCAGGTCAAGGATATCTGTGACCATTACAATGGCAAATGGCAGACCACACACCTGTGGAACTGGATAGTAAAGGCGATGATATGAGGAATGCTATGAATAACACCAAGGGTTCCGTGCTGGTCATAGGAGGTGGCATCACCGGCGTACAGACCGCCTTAGACCTGGCTGACAGTGGTTTTTATGTATATCTGGTGGAACGCACCGCTGCCATCGGCGGCGTCATGTCCCAATTGGACAAGACCTTTCCCACCAATGACTGTTCCGCCTGCATTCTGTCTCCCAAACTGGTGGAATGCGGCAGACACCTCAACATTCAACTCCTGACCCTGTCTGAGCTGGTTTCCCTGAAGGGTGAGCCAGGCAACTTCAGGGCGGTTATTCGAGAAAACCCCAGATATGTAGACGCCAACAAGTGTATTGCATGCGGCATGTGTGCTGAAAAATGCCCCAAGGTCGTGCCCAATGAATTCAATAACGGCCTGGGCACTCGAAAGGCCGCCTATCTCAAATTTCCTCAGGCAGTTCCGCTCAAGTATGCCATAGATGCCAAACACTGCATCTGGCTGAACAAGCCAGGCCGGTGCGGGGCCTGTGCCAAGGCCTGTCCGGCTGGGGCCATCAACTTCGACGATAAGCCAAAAGAGCATATATTGGAGGTGGGTGCCGTTGCCCTGGCCCTGGGATTTGAGACCTATGACCCTTCTCTCCTGGACTTCACCGGCTATGGCAGGCTCAAGAATGTGGTCACCAGCCTGGAGTTTGAAAGGCTTTTAAGCCCATCAGGGCCGTGTTTGGGGCACATGGAGCGGCCATCTGACCATGCCATACCCAAACGCATCGCTTGGCTGCAATGTGTGGGCTCCAGGGACATCAACCGGGCATGTAATGCCTATTGTTCGTCGGTCTGCTGTATGTATGCCATCAAACAGGCGGTCATCGCCAAGGAACATGCCGCAGGCCACCTGGATGCCACCATCTTTTATATGGACATGCGCACCCATGGCAAGGATTTTGAAAAATATTATGAGCGGGCCAAGGCAAGCGGCATTAGTTTCATACGCTCGCGAGTCCATAGCGTCTGGCCCGCAGGCCAGGCCGTTCACACTCAAAAGGGCTTTGAATACGGCCATGACCTGCTTGTGCGATACAGCGATGAGGATGGCCACTTGCACGAAGAGACCTTTGACCTGGTGGTCTTGTCCGTGGGCATGCAACTTTCCGCATCCGCAAGGGGACTGCTGTCAAAACTGGATATTCCCCTGAATTCACATGGTTTTGTGCCGTTTTCCTCCTTTTCGCCCAACTCTACTTCAAAACCCGGCATCTTTATTTGCGGACCTGTCTCAGACCCAAAGGACATTCCACAATCCGTCACTGAGGCCAGTTCAGTGGCGGCAGAGATCAGTGCACTCCTCTCCTCCAGCCGTTGGCAGACCACAAAGACCAAGGAATTCCCTCCAGAACGGGACATCACGGCAGAACCGCCCCGCATCGGCGTGTTTGTCTGCCATTGCGGCATCAACATAGCAAGCGTGGTGAATGTAAAGGAGGTGGCCGAATATGCCCGCACATTGCCAGGGGTGGTATTCGTTCAGGACAACCTCTTCACCTGTTCCCAGGACACCATCGTAAACATGGTGGCCACCATCAGGCGTGAGGGGCTGAATCGAGTGGTGGTGGCCTCCTGCACGCCCAGGACACATGAACCCCTGTTTCAAGAGACCCTGCGGGAGGCAGGCCTGAACCCCTATCTCTTTGAGATGGCCAACATTCGAGACCAGGACTCCTGGGTCCATCAAAACGAACCTGAAAAGGCTACTCAAAAGGCCAAGGACCTGGTGCGCATGGCAATAGCCAAGGTAAGAGGAGACCAACCCCTTTCCGCCAATGTAGTCCCTGTGCACAAGAGGGCCCTGGTCATAGGTGGCGGCGTCACAGGCATGGTAGCTGCCCTTTCCTTGGCAGACCAGGGCTTTCCCGTGGACCTGGTGGAAAAGGCCGAGGGCTTGGGCGGCAATGCCAGAAGGTTATACCGCACCTGGCAGGGAGAAGAGGTGGCCGAAATGCTTCAAAGCCTCATTGACCGCACCACAAACCATGCAAACATCACTCTGCATTCATCCACCACCCTTGAAAGGACCAGCGGCTCGGTGGGGCGCTTCAAGACCACCCTTTCCAANGGAAAAGAGATAGAGCACGGAGTGGCCATTTTGGCAGTGGGTGGGCAGCCNTGGAGGCCCAGCGGAGAGTGGCAGTATCTCTATGGCGAGGAGGAACGGGTCAAGACACTGCTGGAGGTGGATGAGCTCTGCATGGCGGATGAGAATGTAAAGGCGACTGGCCGGTCGCCCCTACTCTCACAGCTCAACCATGTGGTCTTTATTCACTGCGTGGGCTCCCGCATTCCAGAAAGGCCCTATTGCAGCCGAGTCTGCTGCACACATGCCATAGATCAGGCCTTAAAGCTCAAGGAACTGAATCCACGAATGAATATCTATATGCTATATCGGGACATTCGCACCTACGGCCAGAGGGAGATCCTGTATCAGGAGGCCAGGGCCAAGGGCATCGTATTCATTCGCTATGACCTGAACAACAGGCCCACACTGACCAAGGACGGGGACACACTGTGCATAGGGGCCATGGATCATGTGTTGAAACGGCCTCTGGTCATACACCCCGACATGGTGGTGTTGGCCTCTGCAGTGGAGCCTCGAAGGGATGCCGGCGAGCTGTCCAAGTTTTTCAAGTGTTCCATCAATGCCGAGGGCTTTTTGATGGAGGCCCATGCCAAACTGCGTCCTGTGGACTTCGCCACGGATGGCGTATTTCTGGCAGGGCTCTGTCATTATCCCAAGCCCCTGGAAGAAAGCATAGCCCAGGCCAAGGCAGCGGCTGTCAGGGCGGTAAGGGTGTTGGCCCAGGATGTGGTGCCTGCGGAAAGCGCCGTAGCCGTGGTCAATCCGGCCAAGTGCGTGACCTGTGGTGTATGCGCCAAGATATGCCCATATTCCGCCATCTCAAAGGACCCTGTGTTACAAAAGGCCTCGGTGGATGCCAGCCTTTGCAAGGGCTGCGGGGCATGTGTGGCATCCTGCCGTTCAGATGCCATTACGCTCAAGAATATGGGCAATGAACAGATTATGGCCGCCATAGAGGCAGCCATGTGTAATTGTGGAGGATAGAATGGACTGGGAGCCGAAGATAGTGGCCTTTTTATGCAACTGGTGTAGTTATGCAGGCGCTGACTTGGCAGGCGTCAGCAGGTTTCAATATCCGCCCAACATTCGCATTATTCGAGTGCCTTGTTCAGGCCGTGTGAGCGCCAACATGATACTTTCAGCCCTGCGAAGCGGTGCAGATGGAGTGCTGGTCTCAGGCTGCCATCCAGGCGACTGCCATTACATCAGCGGCAATCTCCATGCCCGAAGAAGGTTTTCGGTCTTGAAGAACTTCCTGGAGTTCCTGGGCATAGAGCCCGGCAGACTCAATTTTTCCTGGGTTTCGGCCTCGGAAGGGGAACAGTTCGCTACTGTGGTAAGGGAGGTCACTGAACGGGTCAAGGCCCTTGGCCCTGCAACCCGTCTGGTAAAGAGGATAGAGGCATAATATGACCGTCAAACATGCAGAACTCACACAAGAGATTCAAAGGCAGGCCAAAGAGCTGTTGGCCTCAGGGGAGGTGGCAGCCTTTTTGGGCTTTTCGGCAGGCAGCCTTCCCATGACCACCAGACCCTTTGTGGCCCGCACACCCCAAGAGGCGGAGAGGCTTGTCTGGAACAGCTTTTGTACCGTCAATTTAGCCAATTATCTGCCTGCACTTTTAAAGTCCCTGGAACCGCCACGAAGCCCCAAAGACCCGCCGCCCACTGGGCCGCTTCCCAAGGTGGGAGTGCTGGCCACCGGCTGTTGGTCCCGCAATATAGTTGTACAGATTCAAGAAAATCAAGTAGATAGGAGCAGGCTTGTCATTTTGGGGGTGCCCAGCCGGGGCATGGTGGATCGAAAAAAGGTCCTGGCCGCCCTACAGGGCAAAGAGGTGCTGGAGGCACAAGAAGATGACCACTCCTTGAGGCTGAAAGGTAAGTGGGGGGAAACCGAGCTCTCCCGCTGGGCCGTGGTGCGGGATAACTGTCAGAGCTGCCGCCATCCAAACCCCGTTCTCTTTGACAGGCTGCTGGATGCGGCCTCTGAAAGACAGGCACAGGCCCCATTCAGCCAAATAGAGGCCATTGAGGCCATGTCCAGCGATGAGCGCTGGCAGTGGTTTCAACAGGCATTTGCCTCGTGTATTCGCTGTTATGCCTGCAGAAACGCCTGTCCGCTCTGTTACTGCTCCACCTGTTTTGTGGACGACAACCGCCCGCAATGGGTAGGCAAGGCCTTGAACGCCCCTGATGTCCTGACCTTTCACATCCTGCGGGCATTTCACTGCGCAGGCAGGTGCACGGACTGCGGGGCATGCGAAAGTGTGTGTCCCATGGGCATCAAGGTCAGACTGCTCACACAAAAACTCTCAAAGGATATCCTGACCCTGTTTGGGGCCGAGGCCGGCATGGACGTCTCTGTGCCGCCGCCTTTTACCACCTATGCCCCATCTGACCAGAATCCCTTTGAGTGCGATACCTGTTCATCAAAAGGTAAAAAAGAGTGATGCCCATGAAGATTCGCATAAATGACCATCAATTGATTCAATGGATTCAAGGCCTTATCACTAAATTTCAGGTATTTTATCCGCTACAGGATGCCAACTCAGGTGTGGTTCACATTCAAAAGGCAACGGGCTCATTAAATTCCGATGCCATTTTAAAGCCTGTGAGCGGCGTGCCCAAGACTTCCATCAAGACCTTTTTTATGCCGCAACCCGAGGTCATTGCACGCTTTTCCATAGCAGCGCAAGATGCCGAGGCCTTTGTATTAAAGGAACCAGGCACTGCGTTACAGACTCAAGTCTTGCTGAATATCAGGCCATGTGACGCCCGCAGTGTGGCCTTGAACTCCATGCCCTATGCCGAGGACCCGTATTTTCAAAAAATGCTGAAGCGGACCGTCATCATCGGCAGGCCCTGTGATGAGACCTGTTCCACCTGTTTCTGCGAGCTGGTGGGCGGCTCCCCCCATGGCACAGAGGGCATGGACCTGGTGATTTTGAAGACAGAAGACGGGCTCGCACTGGAGGTCCTGACACAAAAGGGCGCAGATTTTCTGAAGCAAAACCCGTGTGCTGAGTCTGCGGGCCTGCAACCCACTCCGCAACAGCAAGGAGGCCAAGAACTCCCTATAGTAGCCCGTGAGATGCAAAAAAAGGACCTTTTGGCCCTCTACAACGCCTCTTTTTGGCCTCAGATAGCCGAGGCCTGCATCAACTGCGGGGCATGTACTTTTTTGTGCCCCACCTGTTATTGTTTCGACATTCAAGACGAGGTAGCCGGGACCAAGGGCGTGCGCCTGCGCTACTGGGACTCCTGCATGTTTCCACTCTTCACCCTGCATGCCTCAGGGCACAACCCAAGGGGCCAGAAGGTGCAGAGGGTCAGAAACCGTTTTATGCACAAATTCAAATACTTCCCTGACCGCTTCGGCCCGGTCTCCTGTGTGGGGTGCGGCAGGTGCGTAAAAGACTGCCCTGTCAACATCGATATTCGTGAGGTAATCTCCCTCATGCAAGCTGTTTAAAAAGGGGTCAATCCATGTTCGATCAGAAGAATCCATATCTGCCTTACAGCGTAATCATAGATGATATTGTCGTGGAAACAGAGGATAAGAGCCTCAAGACCTTCAAGCTGGTCATTGAGGATGAAGGAATAAGACAGAACTGGAACCACACGCCAGGGCAATTTGCCATGCTCTCCGTGCCTGGCAAGGGCGAAGCGGCCATAGGCATAGCCTCATCCCCCACGGAAAAGGGCTATCTGCTCTTTACAGTAAGCCGCATCGGCTCCCTGACCACTGCACTGCATCAATTGCCCAAGGGCGCACGCATCGGAGTGAGGGGCCCTCTTGGAAACGGATTCCCTGTGAATTCTGAGTTTAAGGGCAAAAATATAGTAGTAATTGCAGGAGGTTATGCCTTTACCACCCTGCGGGCCACCATCGTCTATCTGCTGGCCCATCGCCAGGACTATGGCAAAATCACCCTCATCTATGGGGCAAGGACGCCTGGAATGCTGCTCTACCGGAACGAACTCAAGGACTGGGAGCAGAGTGGGCTGGTGGAGTGCCACATCACAGTGGATCGCGAGGCCCCAGGCTGGAACGGCATCGTGGGGTTTGTGCCTGCTGTTACGGAAAGGGTGGCGCCTGCCCCTGAAAACAGCGTAGCCGTGGTGTGCGGCCCGCCCATCATGATCAAATTCACCATGCCTGCCCTGGAGAAGACAGGCTGGAAGGACGAGCAGATATATCTGTCCCTGGAAAACCGCATGAAATGCGGACTGGGCGTGTGCGGCCATTGTAATGTGGGCCCGGTCTATGTGTGCAAGGATGGCCCGGTGTTTACCAGGGCACGGGTCAAAGGCCTGCCTGTGGAGTTTTAGTCGCACTCCAACAGAAAAGAATTCATTGCGACGGCCTTCACAAAATTCCTGTTGACAAACTGCGTCGAGGTGGTTAAAAGATATTCCAAATGAATAGCCATTCATTTAATAAAAATCGAGGGAGGAATTCCATGAAGAAAAAGACATTGTCTGTTTTGGTGGCCATGGCCTTTGGTGTAATGGGCGCTGGTGCAGTGATCGCCGCTGGTACAGGTCCTGACACCGTTACCATCAAAGGGCCGGCCGGTAAGAAGGAAGTAGTTTTCAACCACAAGGCCCATCAGGCCAAGGCAGAGTGTGCCAAGTGTCACCACAGCAAGACCGCTGACGGCAAGAAGGGGCCATATGAGGCCGGCAAGGAGGCCAAGTGCTCCACCTGCCATGAGCTCGGCAAGCCCAGCGACAACATGCATAAGAATTGCAAGGGTTGCCATACAGAAAAGGGCGGTCCCACCAAGTGTGACGGTTGCCACAAATAATTTCATTTTCACCTAAGCCAATAAAAGGCGTTTCGTCCCATGTGGATGGAACGCCTTTTTATTTCCCATGTCCTTAAAATCCCTATTGTTTATGCTTCCGCTGGGTTTTGCCTCGGGGTTGCCTGTCGCCTTGACCGGCGCCACCCTGCAGGCATGGCTTACTGTGGACGGCGTGGACATGACGGTTATCGGTCTCTTTTCCTTAGCCGCCCTGCCATATACCCTAAAATTCCTCTGGTCCCCCCTGCTGGATACCTTTTCTTTATATGGGTTGGGCAGACGGAAGGGCTGGATACTTCTGTCTCAGACCGGTGTGGTGTTGTTTCTGCTGTTGACTGCCTGTCTGTCTCCGTCAAGGCATCTGTGGTTTATGTTAATTGCCGCCATTTTTGTCGCCTGTCTTTCGGCCACCCAGGACATGGCCATCGATGCCCATCGCACGGAGATACTTCGCGAGGATGAAAGGGGATTGGGCGCCTCTCTGACCATTACAGGCTATCGCCTTGCCATGCTGGTGTCAGGCGGACTGGCCCTGATAATGGGAGAGCATATAGGATGGCCGTGGATGTATGCTGTAATGGCAGGTATCATGGCCGGATGCGCTGTCATTACCTTTTTTGCCCCTGAGCCAGTCCCTATTCCAGCCCGTTCCGGAGGACTGCTGAGCGCCATCGCCGGGCCCGTCAGGGAATTGATGTCGCGCAGATATGCCGTTTGGCTTTTGGGGCTTATTCTCCTCTATAAATTGGGGGATGCCTTTGCAGGCGCCATGACCACGCCGTTTTTGATCAGGGCTATGGGTTTCACTCCAACGGAGGTAGGGCTGGTCAACAAGACCATCGGGCTGATAAGCGCTGTTATAGGAGGCATAACCGGCGGTGCCATCATGTTGCGTCTCGATACGTACAGGGCGCTTTTCTGGTTCGGGCTGTTGCAGGCTGTATCCAATCTCGGGTTTTGCGCCATGGCGATTCTGGGACGGAATATGTATCTTTTCATCGGTTCTGTTTTTCTGGAAAATTTTACGGGTGGTATGGGGACAGCGGCATTTGTGACCCTTGTGATGTCCTTATGCCACAAGGAATGGACTGCAACGCAGTACGCCCTGCTTTCCGGCATTGCGGCCATGGGCAGGGTCCTGGTAGGGGCCCCTTCCGGCTGGCTCGTGACTCAGGTGGGTTGGCCATGGTTCTTCTTCATCACCTTTCTGGTGGCCGTGCCAGGCCTGGCTATTCTGGTTTTTTTGAAGAAAACCACTCGATATTTTTGCTGAAATGGCTGATGACATTAAAACATCGTATCTGACAGGCCGGACATCGCCGGTATCCAATGGGTTGCTAAGCGTTCTGAACGCCACAGCCGGTGATGTGATTTGGCTTGATACGGGTCTGATTACGCCGGAAGAATGCAAATCATATCTCTTTACAGGGCCGCTGGACGTGCTCCGGTGCGACAGCCTTGAGGAGCTGCCCGGTTTTTTCAGGGGTATTGAACAGGCATTGAAACAAGGTTTCTGGCTGGCCGGCTGGTTCTGTTATGAATGGGGTTATCTGCTCAATAAACGGATGCTTTCGCTTCTGGACCTGCATAGGCCGCAGCTCCCCCTTGCGCTTTTGCTCATGTTCAGAGAGCCTTACATCTTGTCTCATGGGAACAAGGGCGTTCCACCCCTGGAGACGGTCTATTCAAATCAGCCAATGCCTCATTGTGCAGCCCAGGAAATGCTGCTGGATGTGACGCATGAGCGGTATCTCTCGGCAATTGCACAAATCAAGGGATATATCGGCGCAGGCGACACATATCAGGTGAACTACACCCTGCGCAACCGTTTTAAGGTGCCTGAGGATTGCAACCCCTTATCCCTGTATCTTCAGCTCAGGGAGAGTCAGCCAGTGCCTTACGGTGCATTCATGCGAATCGGCACCACTCATGTACTTTCCTGTTCTCCAGAGCTTTTTTTTCGAAGAGATGGGGAACTGCTGGTCACCAGGCCCATGAAGGGAACGGCAGGACGCGGCAGGACGGTTCAGGAGGACAAGGAGCGCGCTGAACGTCTTCATGTGGATATAAAAAACCGCGCCGAAAATATCATGATCGTGGACCTGCTTCGAAACGACCTGGGCCGCATTGCCGCCATCGGGAGTGTGGAAGCACCGGAGTTATTTCGTGTGGAACGGTATTCAACCCTGTTCCAGATGACCTCCACGGTGCAGGCGCAAATCGCTGATAACTGTTCCTATGAGCAAATCTTGCGTTCACTCTTTCCATCCGGTTCTGTCACAGGCGCACCGAAATTGCGCACCATGGAGATTATAGCGGAACTCGAGAATTCCGCTCGAGGCATCTACACCGGCGCCATCGGCTTTATATCTCCGCTGCAGACCGCCTGTTTCAATGTGGCTATTCGCACACTGGTCATGAATGAAGGCCGGGCGGAGCTGGGCATAGGAAGCGGAGTGACCATCGGCTCGGACCCCCATTCGGAATATGAGGAGTGCCGGCTCAAGGCCGATTTTCTTTTCAAGCACCGGCAGCTGCCTGATTTTGAACTGATAGAGACCATGCTGTGGAATCCACAAGGGATGCAGGAACCCGGCCGGCCACTGGCCCGCTATCTGTTACTGGGGCGTCATCTGAGACGAATGGCTGACTCGGCCCATTATTTTGATTTCATCTGGAACGAAGAAGAGGTGTTGCAGCGCCTCGCCGGGCTTTCACAACAATTGACTGCCCGCTGCCTGCCTGTACGGGTGCGCATGTCCCTGTCCCGTTCGGGAAGAATCACCATCAAATGGCAGGATTGGCCTCTTGCGCCCAATAGCCACGAACTCGCGCCTGTGTCCATTGCGGGCGTCTTCACATCGAGTCAGGATGTGTTTTTGTATCACAAGACCACGCACAGGCCGGTCTATGATGCCGAATATGCAAAGGCTGCGGCCAGAAGACATTTCGATTGCATATTTTTGAACGAGCGGAACGAGGTCACTGAAGGCGCCATTACCAATGTCTTTATCAAACGGCAAGGCTCAACCGTGCTGTTTACACCGCCTGTCTCCTGCGGTCTGTTGAACGGCACGCTGCGTCAGGAACTGCTGGAGACAGGAAAGGCTGCAGAGGATGTGTTGTACCTGCACGACCTGCGCACTGCCGAGGCCGTATTTGTAGGCAATTCGGTCAGGGGGTTGAAGCAAGTGCAGCTCACGCCATTTGAGGATGCAAAGGCCGCTGAAAATCAATTTTGAGGTGTGGCCTGCAATTCCATGTAGCCTCCCGGCGACAATGCAATGACATCGCTTTCCAGCCCAAGCCTTTTCAGCTCTTCTTTCAGATTGTCCGGTGTGCCCTTGAGCACAGGAAATGAGGCATAGTGCATGGGAATGACCTTTTTTACATTTAGGAACCGCACTGCATGGGCGGCCTCTTTGGGGCCCATTACATAATGACCACCGATGGGTAACATGGCCAGATCAGGCCTATAAAGTTCACTAATCAAGGCCATATCCCCGAAAAGCGCTGTATCGCCGGCATGATATATACTGAGGCCGTCTTCTGTGCGGATTACAAAGCCTGCGGGGCAACCGGCATAGTGGTGCTCACCGGCCTCGAAAAAGGAAGAGCTGTGAATGGCCTGAGTCATGGTGATGGTGACGGTTTTTGTTGTGTATGTGCCCCCGATGTTCATGCCGGTGACATTTGGAAGCCCTTTGCCCAGCAGATATTGTTGCAATTCATGAATGACCACCACCTCTGTGCCGGGGTTACGGGCCATGGCGATGCAATTCCCCAGATGGTCGCCGTGTCCGTGAGTAACCAATATGATATCACAGGCAAGGCCGGAGTGAATGCCCTCTGGGGCCAGCGGATTTTCGAGCCATGGATCTATCCAGATACCGATTCCGTTGGCGGTGAGGATGTGAAACGCCGAATGCCCGAAATAGGTGATTTTTGCAGTAGCCATGGTTATAACTCCTTGAAAACAGGTGATATCTTATTTAATGTACAGAGATAAGACGGCTGAAAGTCTAAGCATGAGAATATGCGGTTTTCCAGAGAGCGGGCCTTTTGCAGCGTGATATCTATGCGGATGCGCTGTTCCTCTGTTTTTCCGTAGCGCTCCAGCAGGTCAAGGAACCGCTCGGAAAGACCCACGATCTCCGTATGCCGGACACGTTTGTCAGCATAATTCACTATGTGTACCTCGGTCAAGACGGCTGTCCGCTCCATGGCCTCGTCAATTGCCACGTGTCTTTCAGCTATTTCAGCTATCCTGTCATAACCATAGCCCCTCAAAAGAACCGATGCTGCCTTGGCATGGTCTCCACCGCTTAGAATGGACTGCATCTTGGCTATGTCGTGCAGGAGGCCACCCGCTACCACGAGGGCCGCATTCAGGTCATGCCCTTTTTCTTTCAGACCGACGGCTATGCGCAGGCCGACCTGGGCAACGCGCATACTGTGCTGAACGATATGGTGAGGGACCTCATGTCGGTCCAACAGTTCCATACATCGAGCTATTGTCGGCAGGCACAACCTTTGATCCATATCCATCTTGACAATCTGAAGTTATAACTTATTGTTAATTCTTAAAGATACTTTTCACAAGGAGTAACACACAACATGCCTATTTATGAATTCATCTGCGAAAAATGCAAGACCATCTTTGAAACCCTGGTGCTTTCCTCTCAGCAGAAAAAGGATGTGACATGCCCGCAATGTAAAACGGACCAAGTCAAGAAGATGCCTTCCGGTTTCAGTTGCAACTGTGGAAGCGACGGTCTCAAGGCCGGTTTCAGTTCCAGTTGCGGCAGCAGCCCAACAAGACGATTCGGCTGAGGTTAAGCCCTGGCCGGCAGGCTGCCGGTGCATGTCTAAAAAATGGACAGCGTTTTCAAGAATGCTGTCCATTTTTCATTTTCCGGAAAAAACTTTCGGAAGCCTTTAAAAATTGCCCTTTCGTCACTCTTTGACCAGGGCATTTCTTCTCTGCGTCCAGCCTTCCTTTATCAGGATATACGGATCCAATGCCTCCTTCTTGATATTCTCATACTCCCCTATATGCAGGGACGTGTGGTTCACCATGGACACCCCATGCTCCGCTGCGTTGGTCTCCCAGTTCAGGTAATAGGTCAGCGGATCGGTGAAGGTATCCGCAACCAGTCCCACACCGTCTCTCAGGGAGGATGGACCGAAGATGGGCAACACCAGATAAAAACCTTGACCGGCGCCATAATGCCCCAGGGTCTGACCGAAATCCTCGTCTTTTTGTTGTATCCCCCAGTACTCCTTGGCCGGATCGAAAAGGCCGCCCACGCCGTATAGGGTGTTTATGCAGAATCGGGAAAATTCATTGCCTGCATCCCTGAATTTGAACTGTAAGGTCGAGTTGAGGAATCTCACAGGAAAACCAAGGTTTCTAAAGAAGTTGGATACGGATATCCTGGCCGGTTCGGGCAGGATGAACGAATAGCCCTGGGCCACAGGCTTCAGCAGATAGAAGTAGAGTTTGTCGTTGAATTGAAACATGAAGCGGTTGACCGGTTCTATGGGGTCGGCCAGAGACTTCTCTGTGTAATCCTCCTCAAAGGAAAGTTCTTCCTTGTCGGCGGCAATCCCGGCGACAGGGGCCGCAGTCTGAAGCAGCATGCAACAGATTGATATTGCTATTAATTTTAGGCTGTTCTTAAGGGAAATCATATTTTGCCCCCTTTGATATATGTTGTAGTCAAGATGCAATTGAAGATCAAAATACAGACGCCATTCTTTCATTTACCGCCCTGAGTCTCAAGGCCACTTCCTTTAATACCGACTTCAACAGTCTGAGACACACTGCGGGCTGCTCCTTTGACATGACCTCGAAATTCTCCTTTGTGAGTAATGCCAACTGCGTTCTCTCGAGGGCGGTTGCAGTGGCGGAACGCACAGGATTTTCGTATTCAAACAGCACTATCTCTCCCACAAAGGTGCCTGCTCCAAGTATGGAAAGCACAATGTGTTTATCCACAAATTCCGTTTTTTTCTTGATCTCCAGGGCGCCTTCCAGGATAAAGGCCATATAATCCGCAGGGTCGTCCTCTCGAAAGAGCACTTCCCCGCGCTCCAGCGTCCTCTCCTTCAGAAAGGGGCACAAAAGCCCACCTTTATCCTCTTCTATGAGAAAAAAACGCTTGAGTATGCGCTTGAGAGCCTCACACTGATGAGTGGCTGTATCCACTGGAACGCCCTTGTTATCCCTTGTTGTTTGTTGCGGCAGGCGGTGAAAGCTGCAACTCTTCTATCTTGTGTTTCATCTGGCTTATCAGACCCTTAAAACCATCCTTTTGAAGTATCTGCGCATAAGTATTGCGATAGGTGCTGATAAGACTCACTTCTTCTATTATGACATCATAAACCATCCAATCTTTGCCATTGTTATAAAGTTTGTAGTTGACTGGAATGTCATTATTCTTGCTTTTGATGGTGGTATCCACCTTGGCAAGATTGTCCTGTACTGTTTCGTTGCCGATTACTACAGATTCATCACCTGCATAGGTGTCAATCTTGTTTGAATAGGATTCCTCCAGCAACTGCATAAAGAGGTCCGTAAAAAGGGCCTTGTCGGCATCGGAGAGTTCGCGCCACTTGGGGCCTATGACACGTTTGGACATCTCCGTAAAATCGAACCGTTGCCGGACGGCCTCCCTGACCTTGGCACGTTTGGCATGTTTGTCGAGCCCTTTTTCATTCAGCGCCGCAAGCACTGAGTCGATCATGGTCTTTATCAGGACCTTGGGGGAGCCGGAGGCAGCGGCCATGGCTGGCCCAATGGCATACCCGGCTGCATGCGACAAGATAAAGGCACACAATATCAAAAAAACGATGGTATGGAGTCTGACTGTTTTCATAACCGCCTCACTTCTTTTCAAAGATATATTTGCTGATCAGCCCTTCAAGGTCAAGGGCGCTTTCAGTCTCTGTTATGGCCTCACCGTTTGCAAGATAGGTGCTGGCCCCTCCTTGACTTATGTTGATGTATTTATCTCCGATGATACCAGCGGTTTTTATACTTGCAATGGCGTCGGAAGATATTTTTACATCGTTGTTTAGGGCAAGATAGACATCGGCTTCATATTTTTTGGTATCCAATGTAATCTTTTTGACACTTCCGATCTTCACACCCGCCATCTCGACATTGGCGCCTTCTTTCAGGCCTGATATGGAGGAAAACAGGGCGTGTATTTCGTATGAATTCTGATGAAATATGTCAATTTTGCCCAGTTTGATCGCCAGATATGCAAAACATAGAATACCTGCCACCAGAAAAAGACCAACTATGGTTTCGAGCTTGAAGCTATTTTCAGACGCGCTCATGTCTTTATCTCTCCGCTTGCATATATATTACCCATGGTATCTTCCACAAACCTCCTGATATAGGGATTGGATGAGAGCTGAAATTCCTCCGGCGGGACACAGCCCTGTATTTTGCCTTCTGCGATCAATGCGATATAGTCCGCCAGTTTGAATATCTTAGGGGCGTCGTGGCTGACAATTACCACAGTCAGGCGCAGTTTATTCTGCATGGCCTCAAAGAGCCGGTAAATCTCCTTGCTCATCTTCACATCCAGACCAGTAGTGGGTTCGTCTAAAAATATAACCTTCGGCTCCAGAATCAATGCCCTGGCCAACCCCACGCGTTTTTTCATGCCGCCGCTTAGCTGGGCAGGGTACTTCTCTTCGACCCCTTCCAAGTCCACGAGATCAAGTTTTTCCCTTACCCTGCGATGGATTTCACCGGAAGACAGCTTCGTGCGCTCCAGCAGGGGGAGGGCGATATTTTCATAGACAGTCAGGGAATCGAACAGGGCGGCCCCCTGAAACAACACCCCGAAGTTCTGTCTGGTCTCGTTCAGTTCCCTGCGGTTCATTTTCAGCAGGTCTTTGCCGTAGATCAAAACCTCTCCCTCATCTGGTCTAAGCAGACCCAGCATGTGTTTTATGAGCACGGATTTCCCCTGACCGCTCGCACCCACAATGACAGTGGTGCAACCCTCCCGAATGGCCAAATCCACTCCGCGCAGCACCTGCTGCCTTCCGAAGGTCTTGTTGAGCCCTCTGAGCTCTATGGCAATGCCATTTGCGCCGTTTGTCATAGCATAATGGATGTGATGAGATAATCGGCCACTAAAATGGTCACCGAAGACATCACCACCGCCTGAGTGGTGGCCCTGCTGACACCCTCAGATCCGAACCCAACCTTATACATATACAGGAAGAAGCCCCGTGATGAGCAGATCCACACCATCAGCAGGGCAAAGACCAGGGATTTCACGATGCCCATATAGACATCAGCCCATACGACACTTTTGTAAAGCCCCTGAAAATAAGCGCCTTCGTTGACGCCCAGAAGCTTCACTCCCACCAATGCACCGCCGAATATGCCGACCACGTCAAAGATGCTGGTCAAAAGCGGAATGCAGAGGATGGCCGCTGTAAACTTGGGGGACATGATGTATTTATGGGGGTCTATGGCCATGCACTCCAGGGCATCGATCTGATCGGAATTACGCATGATGCCAATCTCAGCGCAGATGGCGGAGCCGGCCCTGCCTGTAACCATCAGGGCCGTGAGTACGGGCCCCAGCTCTCTGATGAGGCTCAGGCCCACTGCTGAACCAAGAGCGCCTTCGGCCCCGAACTGCCTCAGACTGTAATAGCCCTGTAAGCCCAGCACCATGCCTGTAAATGCACCGGTAAAGAAGATCACGAATACAGAAGAGGCGCCTATGAAGAGCATCTGATGCAAAATGGCCTTGAATTTATAGGGAGGGGCTATGGAGGCCAGCAGACAGTTGAAGAGGAAGATGGTCTCCTGCCCCCGTCTGTCCAGATTTTCTATGGTCCAGCCGCCGATTCTGTTGAGAAGGGATATTACCATATGGGTTATTTTATCTTTATTCCGTTTCCGCTTCAGCCATTTCTTTCAGTGTGATTTCCGCTGCCTCTACGGTCCATTCCATGTCGTCCATGCCGTGTGCCAAGGAGAGGAAGGCGGCTTCGAACTGAGATGGCGCCAGATATACACCGGCCTCCAGCATATTTCTGAAGAATCTGCCATACATCTCAGTGTCTGCCTTTTTGACCTCTTCAAAGTTATAGACAGGACCGGTTACGCCGAAGAAACAGGTAAACATAGAGCCGATGGCCTGTATGTGACAAGGGATTTCAAGCCCCGCCGCCACTTCCGTAAGTGCCTCTGTCAGGAGCGATGTCTTGTTGCCCAGAAGCTCGTATATGCCTGGTCTGCTCAGGACCTCCAGTGTGGCAAGCCCCGCCGCCGTGGCCAAGGGATTACCGGAGAGAGTGCCAGCCTGATACACAGGCCCGGCAGGCGCCACATACTGCATGATCTCGGCCCTGCCGCCATAGGCACCCACGGGCAGACCGCCGCCTATGATCTTGCCCAGACATGTGAGGTCGGGCATTACATCATAAAACTCCTGGGCGCCTCCAGGCGCCAGACGGAACCCTGTGATCACCTCGTCGAAGATGAGCACTATGCCGTTTTGTGCGGTCCAGTCCCGCAAGGTGGGCAAAAAGTCAGGAAGCGGCAGAACCACTCCCATGTTGGCCGGCACTGGCTCCACAATAACGGCTGCGACCTGGTCGCCTTCCAATTCCAGGACCTTTTTCAGGGTCTCCAGGTCATTAAAGGGCAGAGAGATGGTGTTGCCCACCACCTCTTCCGGCACGCCAGGGCTGCCCGGAATGCCAAGGGTTACCACTCCCGAGCCTGCCTTCACCAAAAATGCGTCCGCATGGCCGTGATAGCACCCGTCAAACTTGATGATCTTCTTGCGATTTGTATAGGCACGGGCCAGGCGTATGGCGCTCATGGTGGCCTCCGTACCGGAATTCACCAGCCTCACCTGCTCTATGGACGGCACCATGTCGATGATCTTTCTGGCCAGTTCCACCTCGCGCCAGGTGGGGGCCCCGTAGCTCGTGCCGTTTTTCAATGCCTCTTCTATGGCGGCGGTTACCGCTGAATTACCGTGACCAAGGATCATCGGGCCCCAGGAACACACGTAATCAATGTAGCGATTGCCGTCCACATCGTATATGATGCTGCCCTCAGCCCTATCTATGAATACAGGATTGCAGCCCACGGATTTGCAGGCCCTTACAGGGCTGTTGACGCCTCCTGGAATGACGTTCTGCGCTGCGTCGAAATAGCGGGCGGAGAGAAAATATGGTTCCATAGGGCCTCCGAAAGAATTTATTGCAAATTGATTAATAGTAACCATAGGTTACTATTTTAGCTTCTAAAAATAACCCCATATTGCGTCAATAGCAATAGAATTTCCCAAAATCCGAATTTGAATCTTACAAAGAAATAATGAGAGGGGGGCGGCAGCTGGAAGCATTTGTTCCATGCGGCACATAACCGCCCTTAAAAATCAAACACGGAGTTATTACGCTTATGACAGATTCAAGCACGGAATTCGGGAAATTCAGCAAGAATCCATGGACTTTCTTTGTAAAGATGCTTAAATTAGTCGGCTACGATCAGCACTAATCAACATCGTATAAAAATTTTAAATCAACTAACAAAATGGACAATACCAGCTTTATATTTCTGGATGCCGAAGGCAAGCGTTGGTCTCGCATCAAACTCTTTACGGTCATCACATCCCTTGTAGCAGCAGTGGCTGTGCTGATCTTTTTCAGGACCCTCTTCATCAAACCTGCCATATACCTACCCCAATCCATTCTTCAGATGAAGGACCGGATTCGGGCGGAACAAAAGAAAAATCCCCATGACAATCTCTATGCAAGCAAAAGGACCTGGCAGGGCTTTATTGCAGCTAATCAGCGGACAAAAGACCAAACGCCGCCGCCTTACAACAAGGCCCTGTCACAAAAAAACAATGGCAAAGGGGTGGTGATGGGTTTTTATGTGGGCTGGGACCACAACAGCCTTGCCTCCCTCAAACGCAACGCAGGCCGCCTGACCCATGTGTGCCCTGAATGGCTTTCCGTAGTGGATTCCACAGGCCGGCTCAAGGAAGAGGAATGGGACGAAAATTTCTTGAAGGTCATACGCGATTCCCGCCTGGCCCTGATGCCCCTTTTGAACAACTTGAAGGGAGAGGCCTGGCAGCCTGAGGCCGTGGAAGGGCTGGCAATGGCCGATGCCAAGACTCAGGCCGATTTCTTTGCAAGGATTCTGCAAAGGCTGGAATCAGTGGGGGCCTCCGGCCTGGTGGTGGACTGGGGACAGCTGGATGCCGCCAGAAAGAATGAGATCACCCTATTGCTGAAGGGCCTGGCAGGGGCGCTGCATGGCAAGGATATGGAGCTCTGGCTGTGCGTACCCATGGGTCTGGAGCTAAAGGCCTACGACTTGGACGCCCTTGCAGAGGTAACCGACCGTTTCATAGCCATGTTGCAGGACGAGAACGCAGAATACGACGAACCAGGCCCAATTGCCTCGCCTCAGTGGCTGGAGGGCTGGGCAGAGACCATTTCTTCCTATGGCAGACCTGAGCAGTGGATAATCGGGCTTGGAGTCTATGGCTATGACTGGCCTGTCAGTGAAGCCACCACACCCTTGCGCAATGCGGCCAACAAGGCCCAACTCATCACCTTCAAGGATGCCATGGCCAGGGCATTAAAGACCGACATACACACCCTGGAGACAGGGCCGCCCTTTTATCAACCCCATTTCTCCTATGAAGACAACGGCATATCCCACGAGGTATGGTTTTCCGATGCCATATCCTTTCTGTATCAGGCCAGGCTTGTAAACAGCAAGCTCAAAAACAGTGGCATAGCCATTACCTTCTTAGGGGCCGAAGACCCTGCCATCTGGCAGGCCCTGCCTCTGTTAAACGAAGAGGAACTCAGCCCAGACCAACTGGCAGGCATGCAGACCATACCCACAGCAGACCTAGTGGCAAATGTGGGCAAGGGCGAGTTTTTGACTGTGGAATGGGAACAGATGGACGGTGAACGGGAGATTTACATCAAAGATGGCCAGCCCAGAGCCACCTATAAGACACTTCCCAAGTACCTGACCCTCTACCATCAGGCCCCTGTTGCCTCAAACCAGGTGGCCATCACCTTTGACGACGGCCCTGACTCCAAGTGGACGCCTCTTATTCTGGATGTCCTCAAGCAATATAATGTAAAGGCCGCCTTTTTTGTCCTGGGCACCAAGGTGGAGGACAACCCCAGGCTCTTGAGGCGTATTCTGGAAGAGGGACATGAGATCGGCATACATTCCTACACCCACCCCGATATGTACATCGCCTCTGAAGACCGTATTGTCCTGGAGTTAAATGCCTCACAGCGGCTCATCGAGGCCGTTACAGGCCATTCCACCATTTTGTTTAGGCCGCCCTACAGCGACTGTATGCCCCATACCGCTAACGAGCTGAAACCCTTTAAGATCGCACAGGACATGGGCTATCTCACCGTAGCCTATACCATAGACACAGAGGACTGGGCCAAGCCAGGTGTGGAAAACATATTGAAGCGTGTGCGTCAGCAAAGGGGTGAGGGAAACATAGTGCTCATGCACGATGCCGGCGGAAACAGGGAACAGACAGTGCAGGCGCTGCCCATGGTCATCGAATACCTGCGCAAACGGGGGGATGTCATCGTTCCATTGAGTGAGATGTTGGACATCCCGAGGCCGCAACTCATGCCTGAGATACCCCAACAACAACTGGGCATTCCAAACCTCATCAGCTCGGCAGGTTTTTTCACATACCGTTGGCTGGATGAACTGCTTTGGGCATTCATAGTACTTTCAACCCTGCTGGTGGTCCTGCGCATAGGCACCATCCTGTTCTTCTCGCAAAGATACAAGGCCCATACAAGGCTCAACGACATGGAACAGCTGCCTCCTGTGACTGTGCTGCTGCCTGCCTACAACGAGGAAAAGGTCATAGCCAATACCATAAATGCCCTTTTGGCCTCTGATTACAAAGGCGGCCTGGAGATTCTGGTGGTAAATGACGGCTCTAAGGACAAGACCGCCGAGGTGGTGGAAGAATTGGCAAGACAGCACTCATGCATTCGGCTTATCAACCAAAAGAATCAGGGCAAATCCATGGCCATAAAACGGGGATTAGAGGAGGCCGGGCATGAGCTGGTGGTCATGCTGGATGCTGATACCATCTTTGAACCCCAGACCATCTTTCACCTCATCGCACCGCTTTTAAGGGATGAAACCATTGGGGCCGTGGCAGGTCATGCCAAGGTGGGCAATCAAAACAATCTGATCACCAGGTGTCAGGCCCTGGAATACATGTGCAGCTTCAATCTGGATCGACGGGCATACGATGTCTTAAACTGCATAACAGTGGTGCCTGGCGCGGTGTGCGCTGTGCGCAAGGCCGCTGTGCAAAGGGCAGGCGGCATCAGCATGGATACCCTGGCGGAGGATACGGACCTCACCCTGGCCTTGCACAAGGCGGGCTATAAAGTAAAATATGTCTCCTCGGCTGTGGCCTGGACAGAGGCCCCTGAGACCGTAAAGGCATTGATGAAACAGCGCATTCGATGGGTCTATGGCACACTTCAGTGCCTTTGGAAGCACAGGGACATGCTGTTTGACATGCGATATAAGGCACTCGGCTGGTTCGGCCTGCCCAGCATCTGGTTCTATCATGTCTTTTTGGCTGCCATAGGGCCGTTTTTGGACCTGATGTTTTTCAAATCCCTGTTTGGGACAGCCAATAGCGCCATCTATTTCTATTTTGCAACATTTACTCTGCTGGAGATAGCACTGGTGGTAATGGCAATACAAAAGGAAAAGGAACCCATCTCGCGGCTGTGGATCCTGCTGCCCATGCGATTTACATATAGATACATTCTGGCCCTGGTGGTCTGGCGTTCCATTATCAGGGCATTGAAAGGGGTCTGGTTGGGCTGGGGCAAGTTAGAACGCACGGCATCCGTCATGCCAAGGGCCGCGGGTATGCAGACTTAGGCGCATTGCATGTGCCAAACGGGTGCATGGACAATGCTGCAAAATGGGGACACAATTAATATGAGGAATATTATTGCATCTTTTTTTGTTTTTTTGCTTGTAATTACCTGCTGTTTTGCCTGTAATTCATCGCAGAACGAAAGGATCAAACCAGCCCCGGCAAATGGGGCATTGAGTTCACCGCCGGCATCAGCGGTCTATTCCCCGGGCAAACGGCTCGTCTTTCCTGAAAAAGGCGCATATACCGGTGCATATGTGGATTTTGGGGAGTGCGAGGCCCAAGTAACCCTGGAGGCCATAGAGGACTTCGAACACCTGGTGGGCAAACATCAGGCCATCATCGCCTCTTCCAGCTACTGGGGGGAACAGACCTTTCCTCGCAAAAATCTGGAGATCATTCAGAATTATGGGGCAGTGCCTTTGCTCTTCTGGTCACCGTGGGACAGGCCCTATGACGAAGAAAGACAGCCTGACCGCTTCAGCCTCACCAGCATCCTGGCCGGCAAGTGGGATGCCTACATAGATCAATGGGCGGATGAGGCCAAGGCCTATGGCAGGCCCATTTTGGTGGTGTTTGGTGTGGAGATGAACGGGCATTGGTTTCCCTGGTCAGGCGTGCACTATGGTGCAAACCAACCCGTAACCATTTCCACTCCCCAGGGCGAAAAGACCGTCTTCAAGGGGCCAGAGACATACAAACAGGCCTATCGCTATGTAGTGAATCGAGTAAGGGCCCGCGGGGCAACCAATATCCTGTGGGGCTTTCATGTCAATAACGGTTCAAGCCCCCCTGAACCCTGGAACTCCTTTGCCAACTATTATCCTGGTGATGAGTATGTGGATTGGCTGGGCCTGAGCGTCTATGGCCAACAGTTTCCAGGCCAGGGTTGGCTCAAGTTTCACGACATGATGGACAGGGCATACCATGAGATATGCGCCATTCATTCAACCAAACCCCTTCTAATCGGCGAATGGGGTATTGGTGAATTCCCTGAATCAGGGGATAAGGCGGCCTGGATAGAGGAGGCCATGACCGCATTTAGAACCAAGTATCCACGTGTCAAGGCCGCTGTCTTCTGGCATGAACGCTGGGAAAATCATGACGGAAGCACCAGTAATCTGCGGGTCAATTCGTCTCCCAGGGCCCTGGAGGCGTATAAAAAGGCCGTAGCTGATTCGTATTGGCTGGCCTGGCCGGAATATAAATGACCAAAGACATCACTCGCCGCCTCACAACCCTGCTTCGGCCCTATTTCCCTCGAGTCCTGGCCTCAGTCCTCTGCGGTCTGGTGCTCTCCGCAATAAACGGCGCCCTGGCCTGGATGGTCAAGCCTGCCATGGACTATGTGTTCGTGGACCGGCGGTACGATTATATCTGGCTGCTGCCCATCGGCGTGCTGTTGCTCTATCTCCTGCGGGGTGGAGCGGATATGATACAGACATATCTCATGCAGACCGCCGGATACAAGATGATTCGAGACATGAGGGATGCGTTTTTCAGGACCATTTTGTATCTGCCGGTCTCCACCGTGACGCGCACCTCTTCAGGCGATATGGTCTCCAGGCTCGTAAACGACATCACACTCCTGAGCCGCATAGTTTCCGACAGCTTCAAGACCTTTCTCGGTCAGATACCATCCCTTGTGGTGCTGCTGGGTGTTGCCCTGTACCGCAGATGGGACCTGGCCATGTTGAGCTTCATTTTGCTGCCTTTTATAGCCCTGGCCACCAAAAAATTGGGCAGATTCCTGCGTCAAAAACGCAGAGACGCCCAGGTCACCATGTCCAGTATCACTCACAGAATGGCCGAATCCGTAAGTGGTATAAAGGTTGTGAAGATATTCGGCATGGAGCAGGCCAAGATCACACAGTTTCAGCAGGAAAATCAGGCGTCCTATCGTCAGAACGCCAGACTGGTGCGTTTGAATGAGTGGTCTAAATACACCAACGAGGCCATTTCAGGCGTGGCCGTGGCCATCATCTTGGGTTACGGCAGTCATTTGGTGGTAAAGGGTGACATGACCTCGGGTGATTTTTTCTCGCTTCTCACCGCCATCGTCATGGCCTTTGCGCCCATGAAGAAGCTGGGACAGGCCTATGCCGTGTTTCAGGAATCCCTTGGCGTGCTGGAGCGGCTGGATGACTTTTTCGACCAGCGGCCCGAACCGGCCTCAGGCAGGCCTGTGCATGGTCTCAAATATGGCATAGAGTTTCAGGATGTGTCCTTCCGTTACTCGCCGGACACACCGGACATTTTGCAGCACATCAGTTTTTTTATTCCCAAGGGCTCCATATTCGCTATCGTAGGCCCAAGCGGGGCAGGGAAAAGCACGATTGCGGACCTGATTCCACGGTTTTATGCAGTCACTTCCGGCAGAATACTCTGGGACGGCGAGGATATTCAGGAATTGAATGTCGCCGACCTGCGCAGACAGATCGGCATAGTAAGCCAGGATGTGATGCTGTTTAGTGACACCATTCGAGAGAATATCGCCGCAGGCAGGCCGAATGCCTCACAAGAAGAGATCGAACAGGCCGCCAAACTGGCCAATGCCCATGACTTCATATTGGAGACCCCCAACGGCTACGACACGGTCTTGGGTGAACGTGGGTTGAACCTCTCAGGTGGACAGCGCCAACGCATCGCCATCGCTCGGGCACTGCTCAAAAATCCCCCACTTCTCATACTGGATGAGGCCACCAGCGCCTTGGATACGGTCTCGGAGCAGGCGGTGCAGGATGCCTTGGACAAGGCCATGGCAGGCCGCACCACCATTGTCATCGCCCACAGACTCACCACCATTCAGAACGCTGACCTCATTGCCGTGATAGACAGGGGGCGCATCTCCGCTATAGGCTCCCATGCACAGCTTCTGGCCGAGAACATGCTTTACAGGGAGCTCTATCAGGTAATGGGCCGTGAATGAGGATTATAGACGGATTCTCATCGTTCGGCCCAGCGCCATGGGCGATATACTCATGGCATCCTGTCTGCTCTCAGGCCTAAAACATTTTTATCCCAGGTCTCAAATAGACTGGGTAGTGGAGCCCCGTTTTTTTCAGGTCATTGAACATCATCCAGCCTTAAATCGGGCCATTTTTTGGAACAAGGCGGAGTGGAGCAAGCAATTTAAGGGGCTACAGCTCGCAGCCCTTTGGAAAGAGACGGCTGCACTGCGGCATCTCCTGCGTTTCGGGCCAAATAATGGGGCAAAAGGCCCATATTATGACCTGGTTTTGGATGCCCAGGGGCTGTTGCGCAGTCGAATCTTGAGCTGGTTGACCGGAGCCCAAAGGCGTATCGGCCTTACCTCCCGTGAGCCAGGCGGTTTTCTCATGACCGAACTGGTCAATCCACCCCATGACACCTTCATGGCCTCAGAATACCTGTATCTCCTGGCACATCTTACGGCCACAGACCCTCACCATCTGCAAAAGGCCATCAGCCCCGCTGTTCATGTGTCCCAAACCAGCACAAGGACAGCAAAGGACTTACTTGCTCGCCATTCCATAGAAAACTATGTGGTCATTTTGCCCTTTACCACCAGGCCGCAAAAACACTGGATTCAGCAAGGCTGGGGGCAATTGGCCGAGGGCCTGCATAACTTGGGGTATCGCACACTAATGTTGGGTGGTCCCATGGACCAAGAAAAGGCGCAGGTAATCGCCGCTTCATCAAGGCAAATCCTGAATCTCACGGCTGCTGTGCCGCTTTCCACTGCCCTTGCCCTGATTCAAGGGGCATCCTTGGCCATTGGAGTTGACACAGGTCTGACTCATGCAGCGGTGATTGCCAATATACCCACAGTGGCCATCTTCGGCTCAACAAGGCCATATCTTTCTGCCTGGAATGCACGCCTTCGAGTCATTTACCACGACCTGGCCTGTGCACCCTGCAAGCGCTCACCCACCTGTAATGGAGGATTTCACTGCATGAATTCCATATCGGTGCAAGAGGTCTTGAGTGCGGCATTGGAGGTGTTGCAGGCAGGAACTCGGCCCCTAAAAAGCCCAAAATAAAAAACCCCGCTCTTTCGAGCGGGGCCGGAGAATTAATGAGAATAGCAGAGGTTGGATTAGACCTTTATGACCTTGACCTTGGTGTCATAAAACACCGATGAACCGCCCACTAAATCTGAAAGGCCCACGTTTTTGGTGACCGGATCCACCCGCATGACACCATTCCCATGTAATGGGGTTGTCCGTCGGGCATCGGCCTTGACCAGCCTTCCATCCACATCCACGTCTCCTGCACCGCTGGCCCAATGGCCAAAACCGAGAGGAAAGGCCACGACACCAGGCCGAATACCCTCGCTTACATATGCCTTCCCTTCAATGGGGATCTTTCTTCCGCCTTTCACATCCAACACACCCTCAGGATTGCTGGCAGAGGCAAGCCTGACCTTATCGCCATGACGGATACCCAATTTGGCTGCATCTGCGCTGTTTATGAGCACATAGCCCTCAGGCAATATGGAAAGCAGCCAGTAATTGGTAATGGTTCGGCACTTGGTCATGGTCATGGTCTTAAAGGTGATGAGATTGAATGGATATCCCTCATCCTTGATCTCCTGATCCAGGTAATCCCTGCCTGGCGGAATAAAGGTGGGCAGACCGATCATGTGTTTCCCTGTCATGGTGTTGATGGACTTGGCGGTCTTCTCCTGGAACAGATTGATGAGACGGCCGTAGGGATGGGCCACCTTGTCGCCCTTGTATGCCTTGGCAAAGTCCTCATAACGACCGCCACGATTTAGCACATAGACCGCCTTGCGCCACATACTTTCATCGTTTTTAAGCGCCTCTTTCCACTTTGCAGGGTCAAACACGCTCTTGGGCAGGTGTTTTCTGGCCTCCAAAAAGATTCGCAACTCTTCATCACTGGCCTCAGGAACAGAATCAGAGCCGTCTTCCTTATGACCAAATGCGATATCCGCCACCTGTTTCAGGTAGAAGTGCTCAGGTCTTGTAAAGGGCAAGCCTTCTGCAAAACCATTTGGTCCAAAACCAGGGAGCTTCAGACGCTCAGCAATGGCCAGATAGACCGCCTCAAAACACATGGGGATCTCCTCCCCAAAGACCTTGACCGTGGGCCAGCCGGGGAGACTTACAGCAGGCTGGCGCACATTCTCCACCTGCCAGGGCACAGACGGATGCGAGCCATGGAACTCCCAACGCTCCAGATAAGAAAGGTCAGGGAAGATATAATCTGCATAACTGGAGGTCTCACCTATGAGGATATCGGATGCTATGTACAGAGGCACCTTCTTGGTATCAGACAATATGTCTATGACCGTCTGGGATGCAGGCAGGCTGTACACAGCTCCGCACATGTAAGTCATCAATACCTTGATGGGATAGGGATATGCGTCTCCAATGGATGCCCAGTCCTCTTGATATACATCGCTTGCCAGCGGATACCACGGCCGTTTGGTGGGGTATTTGCCGTCAAAAAGGCTGGTCTTTTCATAACCCGCCTTTGTGCGCAGCATATCCACGCCAAATGCCTTGAAATGGTGCTCGCCAAACATCTTTGCCACAGGATATGGCTGCCCCTTTTTCCCGCCCTTTCTGTCATAGGTGCTGGCCTTTATATAGCCTCCGGCATAGTCGTAGTTGCCGATGAGCAGGTTCAAGACATTGAAGGCATTGTTATTATAAAATCCATTGGTGTGCTGGGACGGACCTCTGTGTATGTCTGCCACCGCCTTTCTGCCATGGGAGGTGAACTCCTTGGCCACCACAACTATGTCCTCGGCAGAGACCCCTGAGATCTGCGCCCACTCCTCAATGGAGTACTTAAATGCCTCATCCTTCAAAAGCTGTAGTGAGGACTTGACAGACTTGTCAGCTATGGTGGTATCCACAAGGAGTTCGCCTACGGCAGGGGCTGCCTTTTCATCCACTGGATCAAAGGCAACCGGCTTACCATCCACCAGAATCACAGGGACATCCCCTGGATATTTATGACCTGCCTTGTCCACATAGCGAGTCACAGGCTTGCCGTCAGGCCCCTGTTCATTTACCGGAGTCACCAAACCGATCTCGCTTGCTCGCAAAAATTTGGTTGGATTGCCCTTGTCATCCAATTTCACCAACCAGGCAGCATTGGAATAATTGGGTTCCTCCGCTGCCTTGGCTGCAGCCTGGTTGGCAATGGCCAGGTAGCCCTTGTTATATCGCTCGTTTTCAAAGATCCAACGCATCATGCCCATGGCAAAGGCCGCATCCATGCCTGGTTTTATGGGAACCCACTTCCAGGCCTTGGCTGCCAACTTGGAACAACGTGGGTCTATCACCACAAATTTTCGGCCGTCAACTGTAGCCTGAGTGGCCTTGGGCACCCGCTGCGGCGGACCATAATTGGCATCATAGAGGTTATTGCCCACATAGATCACAAACTTGCTGTTGCCCGTATCCGCCTGCCAATAGAACTTGTCACCGCTGTCAAACTCGCCTTTTTCAGGATTCCATTTGGATGACATGGACTTGCCTGTAAAATAAAGAGAGCCCTGACAGACCGTGGTATGGCCGTTCATGTTGATGGAACCAAAGGCCTCCTGCACAAAACGATGCACCAAGTCCTCTCTGCCCCCCTTCATACGGCCCCAAACAAACATAAACTGGTTATTTTTCGGCCCCAGGTCCGGATGTTCAGGGTCAATGAGGGTGTGGAGGTGGTCCTTGAAATCCTCTTTGAACTTGGCAAGCAGCTCCTTTTTCTTGTCCTTGTCCTTTTCATCCCAGTATTTCTTGATGGCCTCTGCCATCTTGGCGGCCACTTCCGTGTCTGTAAGGGCACGAACTGACTTCAACCCCTCCACACGACCTTCGCCGAAGAGATCACCGCCGTTTACTATCTCATCGATGGCCTTATCAAATGAAATGGTAACCCACTTGCCCTCCCCGCGTTTGGTGCCGGGCTTTCTCTTCAGCACACTGACAATGCGATATGGGTCATAGAGTGTCTGAATGCCAGCCTGTCCCTTGGGGCAGATACCGCCTTCCAGCGTGGCCATCTCCTTGATGGGTGTCTTGTAAGCAGGATGGGGCCAAAGGGTCCAGGGGCTGTAGGGATTACCTTCTATCTTGGCTGCAATGCCGTCCAATATCTTTACACGAATGGCGCAGCCCGTATTGCACTGAAGACAAACTGTATGTATCTGCTTTGTAGGATCAGCCTCAAACAGGCTGGAATCACCGGCTGCCAATGCCTTTTCTATGGCGTGACACACATGAGGCATGTCACTCAAAAACGCTGCACCTGTACCCACAGCAGAGACCTTGAGAAAATCCCTTCGAGTCATGGAATTAAACTTAATCATATGTTGTTATGCCTCCTTTTGAGATTTACACTGGCACAAGGGATGCAGGTAGTCCGCACCTATCAAAAGCCCTAATATCACGATACCGATAAGCCCTAAAAAGACCGCCCATTCTGTCATGCTTGGGGTATATGCCAGGGTATATCCCCTGCCATGGAAGGCGGATGACAGACCTTCCAACAGGTCTATCTGTTGAGCAGGGACCAAAATGAAGTAACGGCTCACCAAATTCCCCAGGAGCACACACAGGCCCATAACGCCCACCAGTGCCGGATTGGCTGCGGTCCTGGACTGGGACAAGACCACCAATGGAATCAAAAGACCGACGGCCACCTGCACAAGCCAAAAGAGCACTGCATGCTCCTGCATAACCATACGGATGGGCTCTGCAACAGAAGGCATATTGCCTGTAAGCCCCTCACTGTAATAGGCCCAGAGCATATAGAGATTGACAAAAAGCAACCCCGCCGTAGCCTTGGTGAGCACAGGAAAGGACCTGGCAGCCTTGTCTGATGCACCGAACAGACCAAAGATGACCATCAACATGGCAGCGCCTGTGGTCAAGGCAAAGATCAAAAACTGCACAGGTAACAGCCCGGCATGCCAGTACATACGGCCTGCATTTACGCCCATGAGCTTACCAGGTGCACCTGCCACAAACAGGGCTACGATGAGTCCCAGAATCAGAATCACCTTTGCAGGTTTAGAACCACTGCAACTCTGATACAGGGCTATGAGAGTGAATATGCCAAAGAGGGTATATGCCCATACATCTTCTGCCACGCCGGAATGGAAATTGACCTGTATGTAGGCCTTCCAGATGCGCTCCATATGGCCCAAATCAAAACCGATTGCCATAAGACCTGCCACCAAGGTCACCAGTGCAGCCCAAAGGGCTGTCTTGCCCATGCCCTTAAAGGTCTCTAAACCAAAGAGCAGGTCCAGGCTGCCCCAAAGGAAACAACCCACTGCAATGCCGCCCAAAAAGAAATAGGCAGCCACCCACAGCCCCCAGACCACAAAAGAGCCATAGGCCGCATGGGCCTCCCCATAGACCAGACGGTCAAAAAAACCATACAGACCGATGAGCAAGGCTATTACACCAACTGTATATGCGATACTTTTGTTCATAAAGGCCTCCTAATAGATGTAATAGACGCGAGGCCGCGTCCCCAATTCTTTTTTGAGCTGTACTACATCGGCGCGAGCAATGAGCTCATGGACCAAGGACCCTTTGTCATTGGCATCGCCAAAATACGTAGCCCTGCCGATACAAGTTGTAGTGCAGGCAGGCAGGATTCCAGCCTCCAAACGATGCAGGCAGAAATGGCACTTACGCACATTGCCAACAGGAGAGGCATGGCCATTTCGTTCGCGCCTTTTACCGTATTCTATGTTAACCTTGTTTTCATAGGCATTTGCCTTCTCCTGACTCAACAGAAACTCCATACCCTTTGGAGTACCTTCCAGGTAGTTATGGCCGAAATCAAAGGTACGGGCACCATACGGACATGCCGCAATACAGGCTCGGCAACCGATACACTGGTCATAATCCACCACTACGATGCCGTCGCTGTTTTTATAAGTGGCATGTACAGGGCAGACCTCTGTACAGGGAGGCTCATCACACTGCATGCATGGCCTGGGCAGAAATTCCATGCTTACCTTTGGATAGACCCCTACCTCTTTGATGGTGACAGGCCTATAAACCACTCCTGGCGGCAATTTATTTTCCGAGATACATGCCACTGTGCAGGCATGACAGCCTATACACCTACGCAGATCAATCACCATCACCCAACGCCTCTCCGCCTGGCTTCTCTTTAAGGCGGCCTGCAATTCCTTGTGCATCCTGACCAGGACATCCTGTGGGGCCGGAGCCTGTTTGGGGGCACTGACCGGCGCCGCCTGTGCCGGCGCCTGTTGTGTCTCTGCAGCAAATGCTGAATTGACCATCTCTCTTCTCCTTTCAAGAATTCAAAACAGGGCGGTCCTGAATTGAGACCGCCGCATCCCTCCTCTCGGAGGCAACAATAATAAAAAACACCACATATCCCTGTATCCATTGTCTGGCTCAACGGATACAGTCTGTTTTTAACATTTGAAGGAAAAATGACCAGCGGAGAAAATTAGACAATTTCGTAGGAAATGATAGAAAAAATCCTGAAGGATGTAAGAATTTCTCTTACACGGTGAAAAGGATCAAGACAGCACGCCGATCTTCATCACAAAGGCCACCAGCTCTGAACGCCTTGAGATGCCCAACTTCAAAAAGCCGCGATAGCGATAGGTGGCCACGGTCTTTTCACTTAAATTACATGCATCTGCTATCTCACGGCTACTAAACCCCTTGGCCAATTGAATCATTACATCCTGTTCCCTTGGACTTAGGGTATTCCACAGGGCCAGGGCCTTTTCCTGTGGATTAACGGAGGCTGACTTATTGCCGACCATATATTTGAGCATATCGGGCTGTATGTAGATACCGCCGCCATAAACCGTTCTAATGGCATAGAGAAGGTCTTGATCCATAGCCCGTTTCAAAAGAAAACCACTGGCCCCTAACTCCATGCCTTTTTTGAGATATTGCTGGTCCTCATGCATGGTAAGCAGGATTATATGGCTTGAAGGCAGCCTTTCCTTCAAAAGGGGCAAGAGCTCCATGCCACTCATATCAGGAAGGGAGATGTCCAATAAAATACAATCAGGTGTTGTTGCTGGAATGACCTTCAAGGCCTCTTGAGCGGTCTGCGCCTCTGCCACTACTCGCATATCCTCTTGAGCAGAGATGAGCATTTTCAGACCTGCCAAAAGCAGGGCATGGTCATCCACCAAGGCAATTTTGATGATAGGCATTTAATTGACCCCTTCAGGCTCACTCATGTTTTTCAAGGCAGTCTTGCATCTTCTGCAAAAACCTGTCGAATGGGAATGACAAAACTCACCATGGTACCCTGCCCAGGCTCTGACTCCACCGACAGACTGCCGCCCAACAATTGTGCCCTCTCTTTCATACCATAGATACCGAATCTGTGAGTAGCAGCCAGAGAGCTCACATCAAAACCCCTGCCATTGTCCTCCACCACCCCGCGTATCTCATTTTCTATCCGCTCAATTATCACTGTAACATTGGATGCGGCTGCATGCCGCACCACATTCAACATGGCCTCCTGCACAATACGATAAAGGGCTATCTCCACATAAAAAGGCAGATGAATGCCATCAAACCCATCGAGATAGAGGTCTATTTTCATGCCATAGCCCTCTTCAAAACGCCTTACATAGCTTTCGATGGCCGCACTGACACCCATATCATCCAGTACCAATGGCCTTAACTCCATAGCCATGTTGCGAATGGAATTCAATTCCTGTGTAAGGGCCTGACGAAGCCGTCCGATGCTGGCATTTATGGCGGCTTGGTCCTGGGCCTGTTCCAGAATACGCAACTCCAACATCAAAAAGGCCAGAGACTGAGCGGTTTGATCGTGAAGCTCACAGGCAATGCGCTTTCGCTCCTCTTCCTGGGCCAGAATCACCTTTTGCAAAAAACCACTGCGCATGGCATCCGCATCTTGCCTAACCCTTTCAGCCATCTCTAACTGTGCAGCCATCTCATTGAAGGCAGCCGCCAATTGGCCTATCTCATCGTCGGTTATTCGTGTCACCCTCGCTGAAAAATCCCTTGTCTTTAACATGCGTGTAAAGTTCACCAACTCCTTTAACGGCCTGGTTAAAAGCCAGGTCAAAAGCCCTGAAAAGAGGATGCCCAGACCTGCAACCACTATAGTGGTCAGCATCAAGGCGTTCAAAAGGGATAATCTGGCAGTCTCTGATCTCTTTTCCGAGACGCCTGCCCGTAACAGCCCTCCCTCACCCTTTAAAATGGGGATAACGGCATCCCACACCTGTCCCTCATTGGTTTTAATGGCAAGGGACTCTAAAGCCGGCGATATGCCATGCTCCACCTTCAGCAGATCCAACGGGAAACCACCTTCAAAGGAATGGGCAATCACCTCTCCATGGTTATCCAGCACAAAGGCATAACGGAGATCCGGCAGGTTCTTGACCGCGTTTTTCAGAAGCTGTGTCAACCCCAAGAGATCATTTAACAAGACATATTCCTGTGCCCTTACAGCCAACTCACTGGCCAAGGCGATACTCATATCATGGCACTGACGCTCAGCCTCCTGTTTCATCACCTCATTCACCTGAAAGATGGACCATCCCCCCACCAAAAAGGCAGTCCCAGCCACCATCCCCATGATCTTTATGCGGATGGGTACAGCATCGGCATGGGCCCAAAAAATACTGAGCCACGCCTTTAGGTTGTTCCACCACTCGGTCATAGAGGCCTATCCATTGGGCGCCGACTTATAGTTCAAGGGATTGGGCTCCAAAAAACGCTCCACTCCAATGGCAGTCAAGACCTTTTTGCCATCTTGATTCTCATGCATATGCAAAAATATATCCTGCAAGGCCTTAAAGACACTGGGGTCAGTCTCCGCCGGCACCACCACAGGCGGCATACCGAATTCCTGAGATGTATGAATCACCTTCAATCGCTTGACCAACTCAGGCCTTTTTTGAATGGCATGTGTATAAACTATCTCATCCACTGATGCACCATCAGCCAGACCATTCGCCACCGCCTCGATGGCCCTGTCATGACTATAGGTAAAAAAGGTGCGTTTGAAAAACACATCCGCCCGCTCACCCAGCCCATCCAAGATGGTCATGGGATACAGGTAACCCGTATTTGACATGGGATCCGTAAAGGCGAACACCTTATCCCTGAGCTGAGAAAACTCCTGCACCGAAGAAGAGGCAGGTACGATGACAACTGCCCGATAGGTATCCTTGCCATTTATTTGAGGGGTCACCAGGAGCTTCATTTTCTGTCTGTCTGTCTCCTTGAAATAGGCACCGGTACAGATGAAGGCCAGGTCCACTTGACTTGAAACTACCATCTCGTTTACCTCGCCATAGGTCTTTTTTTGAATGAGTTTTACGGGTCTGCCTGTGACCGCTTCGAGATATCTCAAAAGCGGAGAATAGGACTCCACTGTCCCTTCAGGGGACAGTATCGCCGCTACGGCCACTCGAAGGGGCGGCCCGGAATCCATCTGTTTTTTGGAAGGGATAGGTGAAAGCTTGTCCAATCTAATGACATCGGCCGCCTCTTGAGGGCCGTTTGCATTGCCTCCTTCCTTTCTCGACAGGTCATTGCAGGCGACCGCCAATAAACAACACAAAAGGGCCATCAGACACAGCCGAATCCCCTCATAACCTCTATAGTTCCTGGCCATAATGCTTCCTAAAATAAAAAGATGGCTGACGAAAGGTGTTTCAAAATAAAAACATGGGCCTTGTATTAAAGGGCGCAACCAATTATAACTTATGGAAACTCATCTTATTTATGACAACAGCATCAGATTTGCAAGGGCGATGGGACCACAGGGAGGGAAAAATATGGAGAAAGATGCGTTGTATGATTTTTTAAAATCCATACCGGCATTTTCCATGCTATCAGATTCGGTATTATCCATCATAAAACAGAATCTACAAAAAAAACAGTATAACAAGGGTGAAATCATATATTCTGAGGGAGACACCATAGATAGCATCTTTCTTTTAGAGATAGGTTTGGTGGAGGCATACAAACTAAACGAGGCAGGAGACAAGGTCACCATCTGGTTCATATATCCCAATGAAATCTTCTGTGTCCCCACTCTTATCACAGGAGCGGCACACCTCTATGCCGAGGCCGTAGAGGATTCCCTCTGTTATACCCTGAGCAAGCCCGTGTTTGAAAAACTCGCCAAAGAATATGCGGAGTTTCCCTATGCCTTGCTGAGATGCCTTTCCCGCAGGGTCATAGAGTACACAGACAAGGTCACACATCTGACCATCAAATCCCCATTGGAACACATAGCCAAGATCATCCTCTATAACAGCACCACAGACAAGGACGGGGATCTGATCTGCAACCTGAACCAGGAACAACTTGCAACCACCTCAGGCCAGAGCAAACGAACAGTGGCACGGGTCATCAGCCAGCTAAAAGAAGATGGTGCCCTGGCCATGAAGAAAAAACGCATACATGTCTTAAAACCATTCCATCTGAGGGCTATCCTCTCTGGTGAGGGCTGCAAGACCTGCTGATTACCTTCGCGATACCACCTCAATCCTCTGACTTAGGCGGTGCCCATTTCAACTTAAACCAGCCCTCTCCTGCATCCTTTTTCTCTGCAGGCTTGGCTGGCTTGACCTCGGAGACAGGCTGCCCACTGGCGGCAGGGACTGCTGCTGGCTGGGCCTGACCAGGGGTCTGATTAAGGGCCTGATTGGGAGACGGGGCTGCCACAGGAGACATTCTCTGGCCCTCTATGCGAAAACCCTCTATTGCATCGGTCTTCCCATCCAGGGAGACGCCCTGCACCACACCCTCATATTTGACCTTGATGATATTACCTGACTTGAGCTGAATCAAAAGTTCTTCAGCAGAAACCGTCTGCGCACACAATAAAAGGCAGGCAGACAGGACAAAGACCTTTTTTTTGGGCATATTTCCCCCTTAACGCCAAATTTTTGCCTATGGGCTAGGTTCATCTTTAGCCTCAAACAAAGGAAACCGTGGGCGTTTCAGTCTGGCATCTGAAGGCCCACGGCGTTCCAGCTCGAAGGCTACATGAAAAGAATATCAGATTTGAACCATAAACATCAATGTAAATGTGTTATAACCATCGTAGAGTTTGGAACCAGGCGTGGTCTGATCCAGGTAATCACCCAGCTTGGTCTTCTTGTCGAAGTCCGTCCTGTAGTATTCAAAGGTAAACCTGACGCTATCATCCCCCCGGACAAAATAATTGGCGCCTATACCGTATTGTTTAACCGTCTGGTTATCAACACCGAGAAAACTGGCCACATCCCACTTCTCATAACGGGCAAACGGCTGTACCAGGCCCTTGGAGCCCACTGTGTATGGCAGGATATAACCTGCCTTCACATAACCGCCTTCCCTTTGGCCGATAGCGCCGCCCACAATGGTGTTCAGGTCTGCAATGGCACGGGCTGTCTTATAGGCGTCGTCGAAATCCACCTTCAGCCACAGACCGGTAGCAGTCAGGGTGCCCATGTCTGCCATTGGGTACTCAAAGAAGACATCTGCTGTGTAGGCCTTGTAATCCACCTTATCGTCATTTAAGACCGTGGCCAACAGGAAGTCAGGTGTGCCGGGTGCCCCCTTGGGTTTGGTGTTCTTATAGGCCGCATCAGGCTCGTATGCCACAGCACCACCCAGGGTCAGGATAGGCCCCTTTTTGCCCAGATAAGTCCCTTTATAACCCATAGCAGTGGGCCCGCTTTCCGGTTTCAGGAAGGAATAGTGCAGTCTAAACACATAATCAAAATTGCTGTCAGGTTCGGGAGAAGAGTTAAAGGTCTTATCTACAAAGGGGTTATAAAACCGTGATGAACCCTCGCGACCCTCCATAATAGCCGCAAAGTATTTCAAATGGTTGTCCACGAAGTTACCTGATGCCACTATACCCATATCACGGCTGTTTTTGGTGGCGTCCGTGCCGTACGGTGAGTACACAAAGGCTGAACGCTCATGTGTAAGGGGGTTGAAGCACTCATCCAGATTGGCCCTGGTCAGGGGTATCTTGGTAAGACCCACCTTGATATTGAAGGCATCGTCCAAAAGCCCTATGAGATAGCCATCCGTCAGACGGATCTGTGAATTGTTCTTTTCATTGGACTTGGCCAGTTCATATCCACCACCGCCTAAATTACGGGTTGCACTGGTACCGCCGCAGGTCTGAAACTTGGCGCCCCAGGTATCATTCAGCATACCTGTAAACACGATACGAGCCCTGCGCAGATAGAGGTCCATGCGGGAATCCTCTCCGTCCTTGCCGGAACCAAAGTCTGTGAAATCAGCTATGCCCTGAAATTTGACATCCAGCTGCAAGTAACTTTCGCCATTATCTCCAAACTCTATCACTGGGCCTGCGCTGGCCTGCGTGGCCGCCAAACAACCCATGGTTGCAAACACTGCCAATACCATCTTTTTGTTTTTTAACATGACTGCCCTCCTAAATGAAATTGAGATTCATACTTCAGTAACTGCCGAACGCATAAAATCAATTTTATATCTTTCTGTCTCACCTCCTTTTTAATTTAATATGGGCTTTTGAGGCCATTCTACGCATATTTTCCATGCTCACAACGCCAACTGTCCAACTCCAATAGACGATAGGCAAGTTAATCTTGTCATTCGGCGGGAATATATTGACAATTGGCAAGATTATCTAAACTCAAGACAAATTATGGGCTGACTACATGCGAAACAAAAAGCTTGACATATCAAACAATGTTGTTTTATTCTTTACAAAATCGAATAGCTTCGGAAGCCTTGAAAAATTAGAATCTTCGTTCGGGAACAAGACGCGAGGAAAGACGATTTTGCAAGGCTCACCTTTGATTGGAGGGAACCCCCAATATGCCCACTCGATCCTCCCTGCCACATTTGATCCTTTGGCACCTGATTACACTCATTGTAATCTCTTCATGGCAGACATCCCTTGCCATGGACCTCCATGCAAGAGTGGAGGAACGCTCTGCTCAGGAAACGGCCAGGCGTAGCTTTATGTCTGTATGCCCGCCGTTTCACCTGTTGACAGAAGACGGGGCGGTCATAGACCCATCAAAGGATATGAATACAGACAAGCCCTATAGCCCCAAAAAGACCTGTGGCAGATGCCACGACTATGACCGCATCACCAGCGGCTATCATTTTCAACAAGGCAAGGACGAGCGGGTCTCTTCAGAAATGGCGGCCATCTACCCATGGATGCGCAGCCCCGGCCAATATGGAGGCCGCTACTGAAGCGCCGCCCCCAATTATCGCCAGTTGGCGAAAAAGGAAAACAAAAGCCCCAGGGAGATCGACCTCACATCCTTTGAATTCGTAACTGCCTGCGGCGCCTGCCATCCAGGCGGAGGGCCAGCAGAATATGATAGAAACGGCCACAGATATGACCAATTTGCTTCAGATGAGTCCAATCACATTCAGCCCAACGGAGACAACCGCCTGGACGGAGACTATTTCAAGGCCAACTGGGCGGCCACCGGCGTCTTGGAGGCGGATTGCCTGCTCTGCCACATGCCTGCTTATAACTACTCAGAGCGTGCCAAACAGATAGCAGCACAGAACTTTCGCTGGGCGGCCACGGCAGGCGCAGGCCTTGCCACAGTGCAGGGCCAGGTGAAAAAGGGTGAAACCCCCGTGCTCACCTACAGAAAAGAGCTGTTTCTGCCCTCTGGAGAGGTCTCTTTGCACATGGTGAGAGAGCCTGCATCAGAGGTCTGCCTAAACTGCCACAAGGAACCGGATTGGAAGAAAAAAGGGGCCATCTACAGCGAAAGGACCGATGTGCATCTGAAGGCTGGAGTGCGTTGCGTGGACTGCCATGTGACGGGCAAAAAAGCCAAAGATGCGCGCATAAACGGCCAGGAGATGCACCAGATCGGAAAGGGTGACGACCCCACAGGCCTGGTCAGAAAGGACCTGAACAACACCATGCGCACCTGCGAGGACTGTCACATGACAGGTCTTCTCAAGGCACCCATTCCCAAACACTATGGCCTGCCCTCGCGACACCTGGAAAAAATAGCCTGTCAGACCTGCCACATACCCCAAAGGCAGGCCAAGGCCACCCTTATTCAGGACAGCACCGTGTTTAACGATGTCCCTCGCATAGAGGCCCCTGGTAAACGCATCTGGACCTTTTATGGCCCTGACATGAGGCCGTGGAACCTCTATGGCGAGGCCAGCCTTGCCACCTCTGAGCACCAGCCCCTGTTTCTCTATGAACCAGTGCGCATCTGGTATAAAGGCCGCATCTATCCCATGAATCGCATCTACAGCATCTGGGTGGCCACTCTCACCAAAGACGGCCAAAACATCGGCCAGCCATTTATGAAAGACCTGTTCGCCGTGTGGAAGGCGCACAGGGATGACCCTAAAAACAACTACCCTGAACTGGCCTCCATTCAGGACGACAATCAGGATGGCGCAGCGGAATTGAATAGACCTGAGGAGATACAGGCCTTTCTCAAGGCCATGGCCCGTTATCTACAAAAGGCCGGCGAAGACCTGGAAAACAAGGATGTGATACTGGTTTCAGGCAGTGAGTACACAACAGATGGAGTCACATGGAGGCCCCTGCCCTTTAAACCGCAGCCCTGGGAATATACGCCATACTCCTCGGTCTTCAAGCTCAGCCACGATATCCTGCCAGCGGCCAGCGCCTTGGGCTCAGGTGGCTGCACGGACTGCCACAGCCTGAAATCCAACTTCTGGAATCAAAAGGTGATGCTGAAACCCTTTACCGGCCCCAATGCAGAAACGCTTTATACCACCAATGCACAACTCCTTGGGCTCTCTGAATTTGGAGTCTGGATGGGGGCCATACGCCATGAATGGCTGGGAAAGACGCTGTTGGTGGTCATTTTAAGCGCACTGATTGCGGCTGCCGTCTTTCTGATGACAACGGGCCATACCCTCACTCTGCCGCAGAGCATTCGCCTCTCCACCACTCACGGGCTGATGATCGCCATACTGCTCATAGCCGTGGCAGGGCCAGGTTTGATCATCATTGGAGAAGAGATACTGACCTCCCAACTGGTGGATATGCTTGGCAAATTCCATACATTGGCAGGGCTGGTGTTTCTGGCAGCGGTCATCTACAGCATTTTGAGGGCAAAGGCTGCGAGGAGTATCTGGTACTGGACTGCCGTTTGCGGCGTGCTCTTCATGGCGCTGACAGCAGCCATATTGCTGTTCAGCGACTCCATAAACACTCGACAGATCGCCTTTACGCTGCACGACTTAGGCGCTGTATTTCTATGCGGCTGGGCAGCACTCGCGCTCCTCTTTGGCAAGATGGGCAGGAATAAATAAAAATTCATAAACTGGAGGCAAACCATGCTGACTGAAAAAGAAGAGCTATGGAAAGGGATACCAAGGAAACAGATAGAGTGGCATCCATTTATCGATACAAACAAATGCACTGGGTGTGGTATGTGTGTCACCAGTTGCCGTCGTGGAGTCTTTGACTATGATGTAGCAAAGAAAAAGGCTGTAGTGGTGAATCCTCTTAATTGTATGGTAGGATGTACTTCATGCAAAACCTGGTGTTATTTCGATGCCATCAACTTTCCTGACACCAAGTACATCAAAAATCTCATCAAGGAAATGAATGTACTGGCATTTGTCAAAAATGAACTACAACATTTCCTTAAAGAGAAGGAGCAGAGGAAAAACACACAGCCTTAGGGTAGAACAAAAAGAAAACAAAAGTCAGAACAAAAAAACAAAACCAAAACAAAAGGACATACACATTTCTGAACAACTTTTTTAATTAAATCTCTTTGGGGCGGCAGTGGCGAAGCATTTGTTCCATGCGGCGCATAACTGCCAAGAAGGGCGATACAGACTCATCGTCATTGCAGGGCGGCGATAGCCGCCGAAGTAGGGGCGACCGGCCGGT